>Ga0114951_10000761_pt1 | contig 43320 bp, 39 predicted proteins | sample AM7aDNAmetaG_FD_88677 | JGI IMG/M metagenome (GOLD analysis project Ga0114951, IMG submission 88677) | Freshwater microbial communities from Finland to study Microbial Dark Matter (Phase II) - AM7a DNA metaG | ecosystem: Environmental > Aquatic > Freshwater > Lake | place: Finland: Lake Alinen... | reverse complement strand
TCCCATGATTCATCCCACCATCCCCCGGCCCTGTAAAGTTCAACAAGCTGCTGGTGGTCCCAGGTATCCACTATATTTACAACAATTGTATCCATTTTTACTTCATCAAAAAAATCTTCAGACATTTTTTATTTAAGTGAATGAAAGAGGAAGTACAAAACTTAACGTATTTCTGCTAAAACAGTGAAAATAATCTTATCTTCGCTGTGAATTCAGATATGCCTGGACGTCCCCTGATTTTATCTTGAACGTACCCTGCAGACGTAACCCCTTAATTTTACCGCTCCTGATAAGTTCCTGCACTCCACGTGGTGAAAGTTTCAGGAGTTTTGCGGTTTCTTCGAGAGTAAGTGCTCTCTCTATGGGAATTTTCTTCGCCTCCTAATAATTATTTCTATATTTATATATGTTGTATTTTTTTAATAATTCTTTGTTTGTAAACTTATTTTATTGAAAAAGAGGTCCAGAATCTTTGTTGAATTTTTTTCAAATCTGCAATCACATTTTCTACTCTTGCATATGCTTCTGGATCAATGGATTCTTTATACAAATCCAGGTAAGAAGATGGTTCCCTAATATTTCGAATATCGATTCCTGCCATTGCGGCTATTATTCCAAGATTTATATAAGGTAAACCGCCTTCTATACTATAACCCCCTTCAAGGACCGCGACTAGCCTACCTTTGCAGACTTTCTGGGAGAGTAACACTGTCTCCTGCATGAGCCATGCATAACCTTTCGCGGTCAGGGCAAGTCCGGTTATAGGATCAGTGTAATGATTGTCCTGACCCGCCGAGACAACAATAAAATCCGGTTTAAATTCTAATGCAAGAGGAATAATTATCTCCCCCATAATCAGTTGATATGAATCGTCAGTTGTCCCGTGGGGGACTGGGATATTGACTGTATAACCTTCTCCTCTATGTGACCCAATTTCAGTTATATCGCCAGTACCTGGATACAGGGGTCGTTCATGTATCGAGATAAAAAGGACAGAAGGGTCATCATAAAAAATCACCTGTGTCCCATCGCCATGATGTGCATCCCAGTCAAGAATGAGGACCTTCGCATACCCCATTTTTTGCAGGGACCGCACAAGAATTGCAACATTGTTCAGGTAACAGAAACCAGCTCCTGTCCAGGGTTTTGCATGATGGCCTGGTGGACGGACCAGTGCAAAGGCATTTGATACAACCCTGTTATGAACGACTTCCCCTGCAGTAATAGCGCCGCCTGCTGCGAGCAAAGCACCTTCCCAGAGCCCTTTCGGAACGATTGTGTCCTGGTCGATAAATCCCCCCGAAATGCTTGAATGTTTTAAAAAATTCAGATATCCAGGTTCATGAATCAGAAGGAGTTCAGCCTCTTTTGCAGGATGAGGTGTAAATCTGATTATACGAGTGTCATCCCATAACCCTTCCTCTGTTATCTGGTCAAGGGTATATCGGAGGCGTTCCCTTCGTTCAGGGTGAAGGGGATGTTGTTCATGGTCCAGGTAAGCATCATGTACAACAATACCGGTTGTCATATAGCCTCCTCAGAAATTCCAGGTGGAAGCCGTACAACCAAATCAATTATAGAACCTTCCCTTCTTCCACTCTTTATCACATCGAATTCGCGGAGGTCAGTAACTTCAATCTGATTAACCTCTGATAACGAAGCCCCGAGTGATATCGCTTTTTCGCTTACTTTCCTGACCGAATATTCAATAATATCTTCTTTTCTATAAAGACCATTCAGTTTACCGGGTGTACCATTGAATAGGATCCGGCCTTTCCCAGTATCTGCGTGGATATGAACTACAAGGCTCATCCTTGATACAGCAACTCCGACTGCATTTGCAGATTCTGCATGATCAGGGACTAAATAAGGGCAGTTAACCTCTTTTGCAATGGCAGGTATAAGAAAACGCGCAAGATATCCGGTTCCTATCAAAAATGAAGGAGAGTAAAGTCTGACACGTTCTTTTACATATCCTGTATACTGCTCGAGTGCGTTTTGTGCTATGATGTTTTTTATTGAGTAGGACTTTTCAAAATCACCAAAAGTAAACCCGCAGCAGTTCAACGCATCCGTTAAAGTCGGGAGCTTTCCCCCGAATGCAAGTGAGTTTCCTTCCCTGCGTGGTTCAAGTTTATCACTTACAACTGAATCGCCACCATATGGGAGTGATGATGTCAAAATACCATTATTGAGTGTTTTTCGCCCTTGAAAAGCAAGGCGTTCAAATAGAGGTTTCCCCTCTTTTAACGGAATAAAATCAGTCGTTGTACCTCCAATATCTATCACAAGTGCATTTTCTTTCCTCGTTAAATAGAATGCTCCAAGTGAAACAGCGGCGGCACTGGAGTTCAGGAGATGTGAGGGGTTTAAAATGACCTCGTGGGGGGGAAGGATACCCCCATCCCCTTTAAAAAAGTAAAAATCAGGGCGTATTGACGAGATCATCTTTTTAATAGAGTGAACTGAACGTAAGATAATTGCATTAAGAAATGTTGTTGCAGCTCTTGCAGGAAAGTTAAGTTCCCCGGTTTTATAACTCAAAGCAATACAATCCTCTGGAAAATACTTTAGAGCAATATTATAGGCTGCAAGTTCAATAGCCGGGTTTCTGACCGAAAATTTTGCAGTGATGGATACTGATTCCTTACCAGAATTTTTTAATCGGTTCTCAATTGCTTCGTTATCAAGTGGTTCGAGAATATCGCCCCTGTGATCAATATATCCTGGTATAGTATTTTCGTAATGTAAACCAGGTCCCGGGATCAGTATCTCTTCTACTCCACGGCCGTATCCGGTCAAAATAAGATTTAGGGGCTGGCTTGTACTGATGCAGAGCCGGCCGGGTCTTTCTGTGAGACCTAAAATTTTTTCAGGACTTTCTCCATTAGGTGCTTTGAAAGTCTCTATCGTCTCTCCCACAACTGCAAGGTCAGTATTTGTCCCCCCTATATCGAGTCCCAGCAGCAATGCACTTATCTCCTCATATCAATATTTTCATCTCTTATTGAATGTCATCAAAGGATTGGTTTTATTCTATTAGTGAATAATGTCGTACATCTTCTATGCACAGAATTCCTGTTTTTTCACCTTCATATATTTATAGCTGCACCCGGTTAAGAATACGCAAGAGTTCACTCATAAACTATCAGCAGTACCGCAGGCTTCTAAACATGGAAATTCCTCAAATTATCCGTTTTATGGGTGAAAACGGGTACTCCAGGGAGATACATCATCTTCATAGCCAGTTCACAGGGATCAACCTTGCTGAAACTGCACTTACATGGCACCTTGGAAGGGCATCCTATGACTGTATGCGTACAACCTCAGGTTTACTTAATGAATTGACCCGAATGTATCTCAATAAATGGGATATTATCAATGTTATGTCAATAATCAGGGGAAAAAAACACGGGCTCCCTTATAACTCAATTGAAGAGATGCTGATTCCGGCAGGGGAAATAGGTCTCGCTCAATTAAATCTTTTATTGATGAAAACGAGCGTTGAACAGGTTATGGACGCTTTATCTCACTGGAGGTATTATCCGTTTCTACAAGATTACTTGAATCGAGATTCCAGTGGAAAGAAGTTATCAGACCTTGAGAATGAACTTTACAAGAAATTCTATGAGATACTTATTCATGACCTTAAGAAAGGAATAATCGGAGCTAATGAATTTTTAGGGTATCTTAGATATGAAATCGATACTACAAATATTAAAAATCTCTTTCGTATCCGAAGCAGCGGGGTAAACACAGATATATCTGGTTACATGATATCTGGAGGTTTTATCCCCCCTGAAGAGTTTTCCAAGATTGCAGGAATTGAAGATAAAGATGAATTTATTACTGAATTCAAAAATACAAGGTTAATTGATGATCTCCTGCCGGTCCTTCAAGGAGCACTTAATAATCCTGCCCTTATTGGTGATGATGCTGCATTGAAAGTGTGGGAACAGTGGCAAAAAAAAGAATATCCTGTACAGGTTGTCCTAATTGCAGCGATTAAGATAAGATTGAAAAAACTTTCACAAATGGCCACTATGTCACCATTTAGTGTTCTCCCGATAATTTCTTACCTTGAAGAGAAAAAATACGAGGTCTATAACCTTCGCGCTATAGTAAGGGGTAAAGAGTATGGAATAGCATCTGAAAAAATTTTCAAATACCTTGTCATGCCATCCAACGGATACCGGGGTTAGATCAATCAATGAAGGCTTACACCCAGGTACAAGCTACAAGGGCTGAAAAACTGGCCCTCAAAAGAAAGATTGCCTTGTCAGAAAGGGCTCATAAAATCCTTAAATTAAAAGTTGGTGCACTTACAATAGAACTTGTAAGAACGGTTCGTGAAGCAAAGGCTGCGAGACGCGAACTCCAAAAACTGTATGAAACTGTTGAAGCGAGAACCGCCCTCGCATATATGCTTGAGGGCACATTCGGCGTAAGAATTGCCGCCGAATCGGTAGAGACCGAACCTAATATCAGGTCTGAAACCCATTCGGTCATGGGTCTGTTTATACCGAAATTATTCCCTGAAAATGTGAAAAAACCACTTCTTCAACGTGGATATGGCCTCCTCGCCACTACTGCGCTTATTGACGATCTAGCGACCCTCTTTGAGGACCTTGTCATAAATATCGTCACATGTGCTGAGAAAGAATGTGTTACGAGATTGATTGCAGCAGAGATCGAAAAAACACGCAGAAGGGTAAATGCTCTTGAATACAATATAATCCCAAACCTCCTTGATACCCTTGCTTATGTAGAAGAACGAAGGGACGAGATAGAGAGGGAGGAATTTTCACGGCTTTTTCTTCTTAAAAAGAAGAGGAGAACAACTGAAGAAGAGATGGCACAATAATAAATCTTATCTTTAATACACATCCAAGTGAATGTATCGACATTCCTACGATTCTCCCGGAACTGCTTCGCATTTGTGCTGCAGCTATTGTCTCTTTTGTGCTTTGCGTCACAGTTGATCTTTTCTTCAGGCTCCCTGAAGATGGAATTGTATCTGGTGCAACTGCAATAGGAAATGCAATAGAGAAGGGTGGCGGAGACATTAGTGGCGGATATTTGATGGGAAATATCGTTTCGTCTCCGGATGCTTCAGCAGGGACTCTGCTTGCCGCATGCGGAGTAACTGTTGCAGGAATACCGGGTGGACTTTTTGCAGCACTACTAATTTATATTGGAAGCAGGGTCTGCTGCGATAAAGGATATGCCGGCACGTCCGGAGCGGTTATAGCGACTTTCATCATATTTTTATCAGGTTTTATCGGGTTTCAGGGAATAGATTTCATTGTCGGTGTCGTCCTTTCAATACTTTTAATCCAGGGTATCTGGCACCCTTTTTCAAGCAGGCTGATTGAACGCATATGGAGGTACAGATTTTGATAGCACTTCAGATATGTGTTGTTGTCGCAATCTACGCCGCATTTCGTGTTGTGTTTGAGAAAAATACACTAAGAAAGCTCCCTTTTTTAAATGTTGTTTCATTTGCGGTATCAGGAATAATTGTGCTTATTATCCCTCAACCACTCGCTCTCCTGGCAGCCGGCGCTTATCTCATAGGGACGGCCCTTGGATCCAATGCTATTGCAAGTACATTAGCAGGTGATGAAGAGGGATGAATGAGCTCGTAGTAATTGGAGCAGGGAGTATAGTGCTCATCGGGGCTGTAATGGCAATCACCGTTCGGGACAGGTATCAGAAACTTATTTATCTGTCTCTTATTGTTGCCGGTGTAATGCCTTTTCTTGCAGAAAAGGGTTATCTGGACGTTCTTACCGTAATTTCGCTTATCGTTCCTATTTCCACATTTTTTATTTTGCTTGCCTGCAGGAGGAATGTATGAACCCTGAGTTGATCCTTGGCCTTATTCTAATCCTTCTCGGTTCAGTCGGGGCTGCATTTCCTAAACCAGATGATTACGTTACGAGGCTCATAAATCTCCAGGTTCCTGGCTGGGGGCTACTCCTTGTCATGCTCTCATTTGATGAAACACTGGCACTTCTTTCTTTTTGTGGAGTTTTAGCATTTTCAACATTTATTTTTATCAGGGTTATCCAGAAAAGAGGCGAAACCGGATGATACGTAGAATTTCCAGAATATTCGCAAATTATGAAAACATATTGCCCTTATTTGCATTTGCCTGTGTAATTGTAATTATCGTTGGTTTAGCCTCGATCCCTTTTCATTTTGGCGGCTATAATTTATATCCAAAAAAAGTTGACAGGACAAGCCCTCTTGATCCATATGACAGGAGTGGACTTTCATCCACACAGGTCAGCCTAAACTCACAATATCCGCAAAATTCACTTTACTCTGGATATGTCACTTCATACCTGACGCCATTTTCACGATGGATGAAAGATTCCACACTGCACCTTGGCACAACGATTGCAGCACACCCTGGAGGAATTCTTGATGAGATCCAATATAATACCCGCGGTCTTGATACTGTGGTCGGACTTGCTATTTTCTTTATCGCATTTTCCATAGCCTCATACCTTTTTAGGAGGGATGAATAGTGTGGGATTCATTTTCATTAGGGCTTTTACTCGTATTTTTTTCAGCACTTATCACATTTATTGCACTTATCCGTGAGAAGGATGATTTACATAAGCTTCTGCTCCTCCTCCTGCTGCAAATTTTGTTAATTGGAATCATTGCACTTATAGGCACTGACCTTGCAGAAGCTATGGTCCTCGCAGTTTTATTGGTAGGTATTGCGGAGATTATTGCCCTTACACAGATATTTGTCAATAAAGAAGGGATAACGTGCAAAAGGGTAAGGAGTCTTGATATCGAGGTAATAACACTGGGAAAAGCCCCTGTAATACTTTCGGTACTATTGATATGTTATGGAATAGTCCTTTCTGGTCTTGCCGGAGGAATAATTGCAGGGCTGGGGATAGTCTTTTTCTTTATGTGTAACGGATACAGGGAACCTTTTGCAATAATAGAAATTGCCGCAGGGCTCTCATTTGCAATCTGGATAATCTCATTTTTAGTATTTATGTTCCTTCCTCAATACTGGCTCTTTGCACTAATGGGGGCAGCAACAGGGATTCTTTTTCAGGTATTGGCAAAATTAGCGCTTGCTGGAACAATGTGGGAAGGGTATCATGAGTAGCCTAGGGGGCTTGTCTCTTTATAATCTTGGATTTGGTGATGAAATAATTTATTTCACCCCCTTCACTATTTCACTATTTATAATTGCATTAATCTTTACAATTTTCGTTGTAATAAGTAAACCCGGACGCCAAATCGTGATTTCGTCTGGCAAGGATGCATCGGTTACAAAAGATTTTTCTGATTCGGAATTAAGATTCCATAGATTTTTAGCTATTGGATGTGGTCTTGCGTCTATTGGAGCAGCTGTTACCGGTGATCTCTTTAACTTTTCACTTTTTTGTGCCCTAGTCGGAATCATAAATGTCGGAACTTTTGCTATAATCAAGGAACAGCATGTAAAGGATGCTTCTTTTCAATACGGACTTGTAGTATTTGCGGCAACTTTACCCCTGTTTGCAGGAGCTGCAGTTGCTCTTGCAGTATCAGGTTCTCTTTCGATATTAGAACTTTCAAAATCTGTTTTAACACCAGTTCCGGTTATCGCAAAGTTACTACTTTTGCTAGGAGTTGCTGGTGAGGGTATGGCACCATTCTACGCAGCAAAAACGGATTTATTCAGAAGCGGAGGATCATCATATCTTCTAATATGTTCATTATCATCGTTTCTGATTTTTATAAGGGCTATTGAGATAATTTTGGTTATATGAATGACGCTTCAAAACAAATTATTTCCTTAACAGTACTTCAAGTCAAAAGAAAAGGAAAGTGACCTTGGGTATCAAATATACCGTTTATTGTGGTAATAGGCCTTTAGGCATGGCTGACATCGGTATCAATCATTTCTTTATCTCTTTTTGAAATCTCCATTGTCTTCATCGAATTACTGTAGCAGAGCCCCCATTGATTTTCCCACCATTACAGGGGTTATGTAGCATTCTAAAAAAGCTCCTAAAAGCACCAAAAAAATTATAATCAGGACAAACCTAGACAATTTTTGGAATAGAAATAAGCAGATATCTCCGGATTTTAGTTTTCCTGAATCTTCCAGGACCTTTCTAACAGCATCAATACACAGCAATGAGAATGTACCTGCCAGGATATAGGCCAATATCTCTAAAAAACCATGGAAAATATACATACTTGTGAAAACCGAAAATGGAAAAGTTTTGTATTGTGCATATGTTTTAAAAAATGTATTATGCCCAACCGCCAAAATAAGAAAATATACTGTGGCTTTCATTGGGACGGATTTTAGAGATAGGATATTATTACTAAACCTGGAGACCCAGACCCAGTAGAGAGGGAATATGAGAATCAGCATAGCTACTCCAATATTGAAAAGAGTTAGCAGAGGAAATACCTCCTTCATATGGGGAATTACATATTTAATCTGTAGATCATATCTTACTCCAAGGTCTGTTTGATTTAATGGAATAACTACCGGCTGGTTAATGAAACCATGCAGTAAACCCAGGCTGATACCCAGAAGCATAACCAGGCTGACTATAAAAAAATGGATAAAAAACTGCTTGTTTTTCATAAACTTCCAGATAGAATCTTTATAGAAGTCTTCCAGTGCGATTTTTTAAATTCACAAATATCATTATCGGAAACGTAAATTTGGGCAATTGATATCCTTGCTCCTGGAGTATATCGACTATGTGAGGCTTTTTTATATTGTGTCCGAATTTCAATGCTTACCTCACAATTATTTATTGGAATTTCATATGATATTACTCTTTTAGTACCTTTTTCAAGTCCTAATTCACCAATCTTTTTTCCGTCTATCTCGATATCAAGGTTGCTAAATATATCCCGTTCAAATCCATTAATGTTTGTTAATTTTACTGTGTTTCCATTTACTAACACAACTATCAGGCCTTCATTGGGCTACGAGCGTGATATCCGTGCCTATTGTTTTACCTGGTGGTTCCCTCGGAGAAAACGGGAACGCAGTTGCTTCGACCGCTCATCCAGCGAGGAGGCAGAAATAGTATCAACGATTTGCGGCGACGAGCGAAGGCGTGGCCGAGCCGGTTAGTGAGCGAAGCTAACCCGGAGGTTAATCTGTTAAAGTAGCGAGAAGGACCGATGGAAAGCATGTGACCGACGAGCGTTACAAACATACTAGGGAACGAAGGGAGGACCGGAGCGATCTATAGCAATTGATGTCCTACCACATGATCACATGGCAATTTACCTATTGGTTATCACGGTGCTTCTCTACTGTCCTACTCTAATATAAACCATCAGATGGTTTATACAATGAAAAATACGCTCTTCGGTCATGTGTGTGGTGGCTTCCTATTCATTCTCTGGAATGTGTCCGCTTCTAAATCACAGTGTGAGGGAGTGGAGGTAAGCGGAGAGCTCATATGAGGATGGCGAAAGTCCAAATTCTTCTCGGTTAACTGAGATGATGAAATACCTGGTGGTTGTTCCTGTTGTAAACTGTACTTGTTCGTGCTTGAAAATTTCTCCAATAGAAATTTAGGCAAAGTATCTGAGGAAAAAATGATGGCAGTGTACTCCGATGAATCTGTTACAAATGTTACATGTTTTACAAAGGTAAAGTGTATTTTATATTTTCGAGATGAAACTTATGGTTTTTCTAAGTCAGATTTAAATTTCATGGATTTTTTTGTCGGACCTAACCAATGCATCGATACGAATTTTCAATGGAAATATAGTTCTAAATTATCCAATACCATTGAAACATTACAGCCTGAAAAAAGAAGGGTGTTAACCAATTCATGGGATTTCAATTATTGGTGATTCAGTCTCTATAGGCACATTTTTTGCCGGGGTTGTTTGGCGTGTTAAGGGCTTCCGTGCTGCCCTGATACTATCTTTTACCTTATTCATATAGGAGACAAACGTGCTATTATTTTTTATTACATCATAGGTCCCATCTGGAAATTCGATAATCGTATCACCTTCTGATAGAAGAATAGTCGGCTTCGAGCCGCCGACTGAAACCTGGACTGGTTGACTCGATTTGTCTACAATTATAATCCTTGTACCGTCTAGATAGATAAGATCTAATAGTTCAGACGTTCCGGTTCCTTTCATACTGGTAAAAGGATTGCTATCCGTTCTGTTCCAGTATATAACAAAATCATTAATGGTTGTTATATTGGCATTCTTTTTATTGTTAAGGTAAAGAAAATCATCAATTGTGGTTGTTTTAGCCTGATTAGATATATTAGTGACCGTAGTTTTCGTGATATTGGGTGTCAGAACCGACTGTATTTTTGTTTGAACAGATGGTGAAATTAGAGTAACTAATCCGGTACTTCTAGTGCCCGTACCGTTTACTGTTTGTTTTCCTCCAGCAGCCTTCGATGTGACTGAACCCTGAATTTTTGATGAGATGGTATTTGTCGGGGTTACCTTCACTGAAACATTTTTCGTAAGATTAGCAATTTCATTTGTGAGAGGTGTCTGTGATAGTGATACGGCAGCAACTGTCAGTCCCAATATAAGGAAGATTATAGTTGCAGTAAGAATGACGAGTCTTCTCATTATATACTTCCAGGGAATAATGTTTGTCCCTTCAATTGATATTATCTTGGTACAGATGCAAAATTATAAATTGTTTTTAAAAATTTGTCAGGTTCGACTGGAGCGATCTACCGCAAATTAATTCGCTTCACTCCCATAACGCCACTTCCCATTCGGCACCGTGATTTCGAACCGTGCACCCTTCCCCGGCTCACCGGTCTCCTGTATTGACATTCCAGTAATTGCAAGAATTTCCCTGATGAGGAAAAGACCTAAACCTGTGTTCTTTCCAAAGCCCCGGTTAAATATAATTTCCTTCTGATCAGCCGGGACACCAACACCATTATCCGTCCAGATAATCCGGATGTCATCCTGTTCGGTGATGACAGATACATGAGCTTCGGTTGCAGTATCTCCATGACGGATTGTGTTATCCGTTAAGTTATACAGAACCTTCTCAAAGAGCGGGTCTGCGAATATCTGAAGAGTACCGGTTTCATCAAAAATATTAATTGCAGGGTTACCTGCTAATATAATCATATTTGATAGATTCAGCCATTTTGGTAATTTTGCTCCAAGATCCTGATAATTCTTTGAGAAATCTATCTGATGTTCAATGGCCTTTGCTGAATCTTGTATTTTATCGAGGAATGATTGAACCTCGTCAATATCTTTTGTTTTTCGAGCGAATCGTAAAAAACCCTGTATCGTCATCACTTTGTTCTTAATATCGTGTCTGGTGACGCCGGAGAGGAGATTGAGCTTTCTATTTGCCTGCTGTAAAGCATCTTCTGCCTCCTTGCGATCATGGTTCAGTAATGTAATTGCAATCTGGTCGGCAAGCTGGCAGGCAAATGCTATCTCATCACTCTCCCAGTGATGTGGACGATCAACATGTTCAAAGCATATTACCCCAAGATTCTGTCCTGAGACCCGTATCACCGCATCCAACATTGAAGTAATGCGATTCGGTTTGAGATACCCCTCTACATATCCAGCCGTACGTGGGTCAGTCAATGGATCATGTGCATCGATAAAATTTGCCTTGCTTAGCTCGTCAAATTCATTTACATATTCATGGCGTTTCAATACAAGATCCCGCGAATGTCGATCCTCTAATTTTTCAAATAAGTCAATGCACCGTAATTCATCCTCTTTCTTGTTAAAAAGCCAGACACTAACCCTCTCTACACCCAGCACTCCTGATGAAACCTGAGTAAGTATAACTGATAATGCATCCACATCACCTGAAAAAAGGTAGGGTGACAAAGAAATCATTGCCAGCACCGCCTGCTGATCCTGGGTCCTTTTCAATGTCGAAACAAGATTTCTTTCAGCCCGTTTTCTTTCGGTAATATCACGATTGCTGCCGCGAATTCCGATGTAATCTCCATCGGTATTATATACCTGCTGACATTCATGACCTATCCATCTTTCTTCTCCGTTTCTTGCAATAATCCGATATTCAAGAGAGTCATTATCTCTATGGTATTCCTGTAATGAAGAAAAATGGTTAACAATTTTATCCCGGTCATCGTTATGTACTATTTTCATCAGGAGATCCGAATCGAGAATAAACTCTAGAGGACGATAACCGGTAATTCGTTCGCAGGACGGAGAGACATATTTATAGTTTCCATCAGGAGTAATCCAGAATTCCCAGTCATAGGTAAAATCAGCAACTGTGCGAAATTTTTCCTCGTTCTCCCTTATTGTTTCCTCCATCTGCTTGCTTTCGGATATATCCTGGTTCACACCGTGGGTCTTGATAGTCTTACCATTTTCGTCTTTCGTTATTCCTATAAGCACGATAATATGCCTGATTTCACCGTCCCGACGGATTATTCGGTGCACCAATTTTGACTCATACGCAGGGTCGGTAGCCTCTATGGCTTTATTCACTTCATCGGCCACTTTATGTAAATCGTCAGGGTGAACGAATTTGTTTGCATACATCTCCGCCGTCATTTCATAGCCTCCTTCGAACTCCGCATTGGTGCCATAAAGAGAATAGAATGAATCGTCAAAGGTGAATATACCTGAATTAACATCAAATTGCCAGTTAGCCATATGTGCCAGGTTCATCGCTTCTGAAAGTTGGAACTGACTTATTTTAAGTGCCTCTTCCATCAGTTTACGGTCGGTAATGTCAATAAGTGTTCCCCGCCCTCTGAAAAACGTATTACTCTTCGTTACTGGTTTCGTCAGGCTCCTCACCCATCTGACCTCTCCGGATTTTGTAAGGACACGATAATCCAAGGGATATTCAATTCCTTTAGTAATCTCAGAAAACCTGTTTAGCAGCAGGTCACGGTCTTCAGAATAGATAAGATCGATAAAATTTCTTCCGATAATCTCTTCGGATTCAAATTCCAGGATATTCCTAACACTTGGAGTGATATAGGTTATGATTCCATGACTGTCAATTTCATAGATGACATCGCTGATGCTCTCAACTAGTTCCTTGTATTTTTTTCTGCTCTCTTTGAGGAGATCCTCTGCGGTCTTACGGTCTGAAATATCCCGGATAGATTCGATAGCTCCCACTATTTTGCCTTCGTTATTTTTTAAAGGGATTGATTTACACCAAAGATATAGGTTTTTTCCACCCAGATAAGCAAGAGTGGTCTCGGCAGTAATGGTGTCACCTTCCCTTCGCACATTGGAATAGTGGGGAAAATCCATTAATGGGTCTGGCATTATAGCGAAATCGATAAGAATTGGGCGGCGTTCTCCATAGAAAGGAAGTGAATACTCATAGTATTCCTTACCTAGCATATCTACCGATTGGATACCGGTCATCTCTTCAATTGCATGATTCCATGCAATCACTTTCCCCTCACTATCAATAGCAAATGTAGCATCGGGAAGGAAGTCTATAATGTCACCCAATCGCTGTTCTGTCTCAAAAAGTTTTTCCTCAACACATTTTCGTTCAGTGATGTTAGTTGCAATTTCAAGCCGTACAATTCGGTTATCAATCCACCGGATAGCGCTATCATGGCATTCGTACCACTGTTTGGTGATTGTATTTTGGAATTCCCAGATCAGGATTTCGGCTGGATTGCGATCCGGGTCCAACAGTTTTTCATTCGTGCAGAATGGACAGGGACCATTTTGATCCATTTGGAGTGCTTTCCAACACGTTTTTCCTGTAAGATCACCCCAAATTTTTCTTCCGTACTCGTTTACAAACAATATTTCAAAAGTTTTCATATCCGCTACATATACGAGTGCATCAAGACTGTCCATGACTGTTTTGAATGTCGCAAATAATTCTTTTAATGCCGCATCAGCCTTTTTGCGTTTGGTTATATCAACCCCTTGAGCAATTGTGGATATAATCATTCCCTCGGAGTCCAGGATGTTTGCAGAATTCCATAATATCGTTCGAACACTGCCATCTTTAGCGAGAATTGGGATCTCAACACTCTCCCACCGTTCTCCTTCCAGGGTCTTTTTGATCTGAATAAGTGATGTCTCCTTGCTTTCTTTGGGAAAAAGAATTTCAAGTGGTTGCCCAATGACTTCCTGATCAGATTTTAAAGTGAGATCCTCGAACGCATGGTTGAACCGGATAATCCTAAAATCCGGGTCCCATACAATAATGGGTGCACTGGCATAGTTGATAAGTTTATTAAGGTACTCATTTGTCTCCTGCAACGTGACTTCAACTCGCTTTCGCTCGGTTATGTCCTTGATTTGCACGAGGAACCCAGTTTTCGAATCCACACTTTCTACCAGAGGGGTGATGAGAACATCCAGCCAGATTATCCCTTTTCGACTGGTAGGATAGAGGTTCAGGGTTTTTACCTTTTCAAAATCGAAAGGTCCCTGATAGTGAACTGTCTTTCCCTCAAGCAGATTCTCCTTCTGCTCACCATTAATGTTCGGGTCAGCAAAAAGAGAGAAATTCCGGATTGCATGTATATTCTCTATGCCAAACAGTTTCAGACACGCATTGTTGGCATGTACCAGTATTCCGGCAGCATCATAGAGTTCAATGGCAATAGGTGATTGATTATAAATTGTACTGTAACGGTTTTCGCTCTGACGCAGCGCTTCCTCAGCCGCTTTGCGTTCCGTGATATCCTGGTTAATACCCTTAACTTTGACCGGGTTGCCTTGTTCATCCTTTTCGAGTCTGCCAATTGAATGGAGGGTCTTTTGGGCAGAGCCGTCTTTTGGATTGATTACAAAATTAAGGTCATACTCTTTTCCCTCCATAATCAGGTCATTGAACGCTTTAAGAACCAATTCAGGTTCAGTAATGCAGGATGCAAAATTTTCAACCGGGAAACTAACTGCCACTCTGGGATATCCGAATAAGTAACAACCTTCTTCAGAACCCCACATCTGGTTCGTTTTTATATCGTACTCCCAACATCCGATATGGCCGATCTCCTGAGTCATCTGAAGTCGGTTTTCATTTATCCGAAGTGCTTCTTCCTCTAGCTTGCGCTGTGTGATGTCCTGCACCGTTCCATGAAGCCCAATAATCTTTCCTTCCCTGTCACGATTCACACCTCCGAACGCATTTGTCCATCTTATATTGCCATCGGGTCGGATCATTTCGAGCTCAAGATTGTAAGGTTCACCGGTCGTAAGTGCTCTTGTAACAGCACCACTAAGACTTACCCAACTGGCAGGTGTATAGACCCGTGGAAGCTCTGCATAGGTGGGAGCCGGTAGTAATGGGTCCCATCCGGCTATACTGCACAGTTCATCTGACCAGGTCACTGTATCAGTTTCTATAACCCAGTCCCAGATCCCAATGTGCGCCAGACGATGGGCCTCTTTCAGACGATCCTGAGTAGATATCAGTTCTAGTTCCGTCCGTTTGCGTTCGGTGATGTCGCGGCAACCCCCAAAAACCTGGCTGAATGCTGAGGAATCTTTGGTAGGTAAATGTGCTGTGTTGACTGCAAGCCATCGTTCCGTCCCGCTTTTTGTCAGGATACGAAGTATGCAGACTGCGGATGATCCTTTAGGAAGATTTGTAATATTTTCATCGAAAACCGAAGCATCATCAGAATGGACGATGCACCTCCAACACCCCATGGCAAGGAGTTCGTCAATCGTGTATCCCGTAATTTGTTCAACCGCCCCAGCCATCCAGTTGATTGAATAGAGGGCTCCATCAGGTTTGATACAGGAGAATACAAAATCCGTTGTCATTTCGGAGATGTATTTATACCGCTCCTCATTTTCCTGCAGCGCCTCTTCCGCTTGCTTTCGGTCGGAGATGTCCTGGGTAATATTAAGAATGTGCGGTACACCATTTAATTCGATAATTGAAGTGGACATCAAGCCATAAATCTCTCCGGTTTTTGTAAGAAAACTGGCTTCGTAATCTCTGACTTCACCGTTGGCTTGCAACCCTTCGACAATCTTTCTCCGGTCCTCCGGGTCCTTCCAGATATTAATTTCCAAAGAAGTTTTACCAATAACATCTTCTTCTGTATATCCGGTTATCTCGGTAAATCCCTTATTAATTGAGATAAACATGCCGTCATTAAGACGGGTAATGCAGATTGAATTGGGGCTCGTAAAGAAAGCTTTCCTAAATTTTTCTTCACTTAAACGAAGCTCCTCCTCGACGACTTTGCGCTCTGTGATGTCCCGGCCAACACCAATAAATTGCCGCTCGCCCTTATTGTTAGAATAGGGAGTGCCATTAGCAACAAACCATAACCATCTGCCATTTGCATGCCTGACGCGATAAGCCGGGCTCGTCTCACTCTGACCGGTGGTGAGAACCCTCTTTAAATATTCAACCAGAGGTGCTATATCGTCCGGGTGTACGAATGGCATCAAGGATTTCCCAATTACATCACTTACGGGATAGCCGAAATGTCGTTCCCATGCAGGGGATATGAAAACAAAATTACTCTCATCATTAAGCGTGAAAATTACATCAAAAGAGTTTTCGATATGCACTCTGAAGGTTCGCTCACTCTCACGGAGTGCCTCCTCCGCCCTTTTTCGCAACGCTGCCGACTTGATGTTGTGAGATAGTTCGGCATACTGTGAGCCGAGTTCCCCACCTTTCTGGAGGTAGAAGTCCACTCCGTTGTTAATTGCCTGGATGACCACTTCTTCCCGCCCTCTACCGGTGAACAAGATGAACGGAATGGACCCAAAGCGTGCTCTTACCTCAATAAGGAACTCTATGCCATCCATATCTGGCATCTGATAATCGGAAATGATGGCGTTATATTGTTCTTTTTCGAGGAGTTCTAATGCAGCAGGTGCCGAAGTGATAGTGGTAACAGAAAAATCTCCGGATTCCTCAAGGAATAATTTACCTATCTCGAGAAGACCTGTTTCATCGTCAACATAGAGAACCCGGATTGTATCTGCCATTATACCCTATTGTCTGTTTCATGATACATACTTTTTTTGTATATGGATTTCGGATATCTTTGTTTCCCGGACATCCATGATTTATCCCGGCAATAAGGTGCATCAGTTGATTGGCGATACATGGTAGCCCATCTCAATGCATTTAAGTACTTACGGGGTGGGTAGGCAGAACTGTTCACACGAATAACCGACGGTCTTTTTTTTACCTGGATAAACATCGGGAAAATAATATTCACGATAAAAACTTCCGTCTTCAATTTATTAACATAACTATTAAGCTTTCATTGCGAGATGTCCGGATTGTTCAAGCCTTATTAGGTTTACTTGGTGGTTCTCCAGGGTTAAACGGAAACTCAGTTGCCCTCAACCGCTCATTCAGCTAGGACTGATGCATCAGCATGTGTCCGACTGTAGCGATCTACAGCAAATTAATTTCCATAATGCCACTTCCCATTCGGCACAGTGATTTCGAACCGTGCCCCTTTCCCCGGCTTTCCGGTCTCCTGTATTGTCATTCCCGTAATTTCAAGGATTTCTTTAGCTAGAAACAAGCCATAGCCAGTGTTCTTCCCGTAACCCTTCTGAAATATCATTTCTTTCTGATCTGCCGGCACACCGACACCATTATCCGTCCAGATAATCCGGATGTCATCCTGTTCAGTGACTACCGATACAAGGACTTCCGTTGCGGTCTCTCCATGCCGTATTGTGTTATCTATTAGGTTATACATCACATTTTCAAAGAGTGGGTCTGCGAATATCTGGAGAGTGTCAGTTTCATCAAAAATATGAATTGCAGGGTTACTCACTAATGTAATCATATTAGATAAATTCAGCCACTTTGGTGATTCGATTCCAAGATCCTGATAGTCTTTCGTAAAATCTATCTGGTGTTCAATGTCCTTTGTTGAATCTTGTATTTTATCAAGAAATTTCTGAATTTCGTCAATATCTTTTGTTTTTCGAGCGAATCGTAAAAAACCATTTATCGTTATCGCTTTATTCTTTATATCATGTCGGGTAATACCAGAGAGAAGATTGAGTTTCTTATTCGCCTGGCTTAGTGCCTCCTCATTCTGCTTGCGTTCGGTTATGTCCTTGACGAAACCCATAAAGCGTGTGGACGATAGTCTGACGGCGTCAACTGACCAGTACCTGATGGTGCCACTTTTGTGCCGAAAGAGTGATTCACCAGTTGCATAGCCTTGTTCGATAACTTCGTTGAAATGCTTTGCACCCACTTCATGTGTTTCTGCCGGTAATATGTCCGGTATATGCATACCTAGAAGTTCCTCCTTTTCGTACCCGGTAATCCTGCAGGCAGCAGGATTGACTTCAAGGTAGTGGCCAGTTTCATCAGTGATAAAAACACCATCAGGTGCATTATTGATGTAACTGTGGAGACGTCCCTCACTCTCTTTTAATGCCTTTTCTGCCACTTTACGATCGGTGATATCCTGGGCGATTTCCACTACACCTATAAGATTTCCTCGTTTATCGAATACCGGCTCACCCCTCTCGTCCCAAACCCTACCATCGGGGGTCTGCATAATTGCATGTTCGGACTTTTTTGTCGCAAATGCCCTTAATGTCGGGCAATTTTCACATGGTCCGGACGGGTCTGCCCAAAGAGAGTGACAGGTGTGACCAATCATTTCCGCAGTCGGTTTGTTAACAGATTTTGAGGCGACCTTGTTCGCCCATAGGACTTTCAAATCTTTATCAACAAAGGCAATGTTTGAGGTAATACCGTCAAGGATTGCAGTTTTTTGTGCCTCACTTGCTATAAATGCCTCTTCTGCCCGTTTGCTTTCGGTGACATCAGTGGCAATGCCAAGGATTTTGACCACTTCACCCCCCGGACCGGTGATCGGGACAAGGCGTGTACTAGCCCAGCGTTCTCCATCAGCGAACTGATATAATTCCTCAGTGAAATATAACTTTTTGGTAGCAATAACAAGATTGATCATCTTCATGAAGCGAATTCCAATCTCGTGCGGAAAAGCCTGGTCGGTCCGTTTACCTATGAGATTTGCTGGAGTGTATCTGAATACCTTCGCAGCTTGTGGGTTGATATACTCTATAACACCTTCATGGTCAATAAGGAAAACCATGTCAGGGCTTGACTCTGCAAGTGTTTGGTACAGTCTCTCGCTCCGGTGGAGTGCCACTTCCGCCTGTGTTCGTGAGATAGCCTGCTTGATCTTGTGCGAGAGTTCAGCAAACTGTGCATTGGGTTCACCGCCTTTCTGGACGTAGAAATCAGCACCGTTATTGATTGCCTGAATGACCACCTCTTCCCTGCCTTTGCCTGTGAACAGAATAAATGGAATCTTTCCAAAACGTGCCCTTACTTCAACAAGGAACTGGATTCCGTCCATCCCTGGCATCTGGTAATCGGAAATAATGGCATCAAATTTTTCTTTCTCTAGGATGTCTAATGCTGCAGATACCGAATCAATAGTTGCAACAGAAAATTCACCTGATTCCTCAAGGTAAAGTTTCGCGATTTCAAGGAGACCAAGTTCGTCGTCAACATAGAGAACCTGGATAGCATCTACCATTATACTCTATTGTCTGTTTCATGGTACATACATTTTTTGTATAAAGATTTCGGATATCTTTGTTTCCTAGACACCCACGATTTTATCCCGGCAATAAGGTGCATCAGTTGATTGGCGATACATGGTAGCCCATCTCAATGCGTGTAAGTACTTACGGGGTGGGTAGGCAGAACTGTTCACACGGATAACCGACGGGAAATTAACACCCAATTAACTATCGGGCAATTGATGAACCTTACAAGATTACCCGGTAATGTGTTCTCTCAATAAACAGGCATCCTCCCGATGTAAACAAGTAGTATTAATCAGCAGACGATTAGAGAAGGACGATGATTATTAACTGTGACAAGGTAAGACTAAACAACCATGATCCCTACCGTTAACATTCCTCGACAGATCAATGAAATTAACTGCCCGGTTTGTAACGGAATTATAACCACAAATACAATTTCAGGTCATTTGTTTGATATCCAGTCACCCATTGAAATTGAATTGAAGTGTCCTTGCTGCAAAAGACAAATACTCATTGTTTGTCGACCAACGGTCTAATCCCGCAATTATGAGTACACGGTGGTCCTTCCTCCCTGCCGTAGGAAACGTCTCAACATTTCGTTCACCGCAGCTAACCGGCAGGGGGAAGGTTCCGGTAGGCAGGCTGGCCCCCCCCAAGCAGGAGTGGCGCTGGGGGGTTGGGTGGCCGTCGGGGCGAGTTAAGTTTGCCAAACTGGAATGAATAAGCCGTTTATTCCAATTTTTTCAATAAACACAATTTTCTCTTTAACACCAATTCAATGACAAATAATATTAGTTACTTATTAAAAGCCATTAAATTGGGAAAAAATACTTTTATCTGCCTCTTTAATCTAAAACAATTGAGACATATGGTGGGGGATATATCAATTGATGAGCGAAATGCCGAAGATCTTTTCAAAGAAGGTTTGCTAGCATATAAGGTAAAAGAGTACCCTACCGCATTGGCCCTATTCAATGAGGCCCTTGAACAAGACCCAAAATATGAATCTGCTCTCAATGCAAAAGGAGTGGTTCTATTTGCATTAGGTATGCAATCAGATGCTCTTGTCACATTTGATCAGGTTATATCACTGAACCCGATGAACGAGAAGGCCAGGTTAAACAGGCAGAAAGTTTTTGCAAAACTGGGGCCGTTCAATCCAGAACCGAAGAAACCGATCTCTGTTCCTCCTATAAAACAACAACCTGCTCCTGAAACTGAAACTGAACCCTACAATTACGCAGACGAATATCATCGTAACTATTTCCTTTACATATGGTTCAGTTGCATCATTCTCTTCTGCCTCTTTCCACCCTCATTATTGCTGTATGCCATTCTCAGCGGGGTTTTCGTCTATATCGATGCGAAAAATATCAATGCTGGGACCGAAAAAGGGCATGGCATCCTAAACGATATATCCCCTTCTAAATGGGTTTTGTTTGTTATTTTGCTCTGGGTTATCGCTTATCTCCTTTACCTCTATAAACGTCATGAGATATTCTATCTAAACAATTATGATAACCGCGATGGCTTTGAACCTCCGACCCGGTAAAGTATGGTGATACTTACCTGAGTCCTTCTGGTTTCAGGGGTGTTAATATTATCATGGGTGCTGATTGGGTTTCAGACCTGGGTTAGTTCACAACGACCAGTGGCCACAGTAAATCCAGTGGTTATCTCATCCACTGTGGTAACTACAGGAATTCCAATAACTATTCAATCGGCACAATTACAGAAACTTCGGTGGCAGTAGCACCTATCAATAACGGAATGACGGTCCATTATATTGATTTAGGTCAGAGTGATTCAGAATTAATCCAATATAATGGCCATAATATGCTTATTGATGCAGGGTCTACCGATGCAGGAAATACAGTTGTATCATACCCAGTTCCAGAATGAGACCGTGATCCGGAATGCGGTCTGGTCATGTTACCAGGAAACCCTACCGAATTCCGTGGCCAGACAATCTTTGACATCGGTGCATTTCCAGAACCCCCTATAAGCGGTACCCTGGCCTGGAAAGTAACCCAACCGTGGTCCGAATCAAAGGATGAGAATGAAAGGTTTGCCAGTCAGAAAGCCCTGGAGTTAATCGAACATCTGAAGAAAAGGCAGGATAAGAAAGATTGATTATTTTTTAATCAATGTATATTGATATAAGTGTTTATGTACAAACTCGCATTCGATCAGAAAAAAATGATCATCGTTGTCGCCATTATCGTTCTGTTTCTCGTGTTAGGGGGAATCGCTCTTGTTACCACAGGTGCGTTCACCCCAGGACTGGCAGTTTCAATCTCTTCATTCCAGACAGACAAGGACCTCTATCACTCAAATGAAATAATGAAAATTCAGGTAAACCTTTCCTCAAAATCGAACCTTGATGATACGGATGTGGCTGTACATGGGATAAAAGACAGATATGGAGACCTCCATCTTAATAAAAATTCCACCCTTAATCTCATCTCAGGATCCAATACCGTGATTTTCGAATACGAGCTCCCAACCTGTTCCAGGTGTACAGGTATAGATCCTGGTGATTATCCACTTAATCTCACTATAACACGGAATGGAGTCCAATTAACCAGTGGGGAGCATATAGTCCGTCTTGAACAATAACAGGTGAAAGGGATCGATGACTCTCCCTACCATCCACGGATTTTTTCACTCTTAAAAAATCTTTGAGAGACACCCTGAATTTGTCTTTTGTGCTATCTTAATGGGGTGGTATTATCGAACAATTTCCACGAACCATTTTGTAAGAGCATTTGATCAGGTAATCATGCGATCTGTTCAAGGATATGACCGATCAGCCGTTTTTCTGCCTTATGAATGTGCTCTAGAAGGGTGCTTTTATTAACTTCCATCTTATCTGCAAGATCACTCGCGTTTACCTTGCGGGGATGATCAAAATATCCCAGACGGTAGGACTCGATCAGGATATTCCTTTGTCGCGGCGTGAGGACATCGAGGATTGCGGTAATCTCAGGATTGTAGGTACCCATCGATAAAATTTCAAGGCCCCACCCCTTTTCGATGGCGTCAGATATGAACAAATTGAAATCCTCCGGGGTCCCGACCATGTTGAAGGTCAGGCAATCATTCTCAAATACAACCGGAGGCTCGAATTTTGATCCATATGTGTGTAGAAATTTCGCAATATCCTCCGAAAACGCCCCCTTGACAAGACAAATAAATTCGCGTCCTTTATTCTGAAGTACTATAAGGTTCGAGACGTAATTGCATTTGATCTGATCAACCGGGACCCCTTCTCTGATGGTAAATTTGCATACTTCGCTATGCATATCGTCGACCATATTGAAAAGAGAGATTACCTCGAATCGTTCTATTACATGGCCATAGGATTTACAGTACTCGAAGATGTCCGCTGAAAGTCTCACCCGCATCTTTTTCATACTTGAACTAATACACGCAAGGGGTATAAATATGACCGTACATGTATGGCTCAATTCATAACATCTTCCCCATCCTTTTCTTTATCTATTCTATGAGAAATCAAGTGATGAATATGAACCATTGTGTTGAAATGAAAGACACCGGTGATAGGGAATTGAACAATCAGTTAACTGAAACGGGGAAACAACACCAAAATTGTGGATTTTTCATTCCAGCTGGTGTCCTCGTCGGCCTTGGAATAGGTTTACTTGTCGGTCAGGCGGGTGTTGGTTTTCTTTTAGGGCTTGGGTCCGGATTTTTAGGCACGGGATTATTCCCCCTTATTAGAAAATTACGAGAAAGTAAGGATACACAACCGGGAACCATGGATATTACGAATCTTTTTATCGGTGCCTTCCTGGTAGCTATTGGAGTCAGCACTGTCATGGCACCGGTTGCAATCTGGCCGTATGAAATTGCCGGGTTTTTAATCCTCATCGGCATTTGGATCCTGGTTAAAGGATTCTTTACAGCTGGATGAAATGTGAATGTCTTTGCTTCAGACCCTGATTTTAAAGAAAGCAAGGTGTGTTTTCTGCAGGGCATGTGATCAGGGTACTACCCTTTAACAGGCATACGCGGTGTCGGCAACAATCTTATTTTTTTGTGCAATTAAGGTTGCATTCGGCATTATTATTGCAATTATCCATGCAGGTATTCAGGTTTGCTTCGTAATTACTCGACCCGTCGCATTTTGACAGATCACAGTTGCCATATGGCCGTTGCTCAGTGCCTTAATGCTGTCCTGTGCCGGCCGGTTAGCGGTTAAGAACACCGTCAGTGCAATGAGTGTGCCAAAAATGGCGATTCAGATGATAAACAGAAGAAGTTTTTTCATGTATTTTGTAAAATAGGGTAATCATGAGGATGTGATCGTAGAATGTCAGAAGTAAAACAACCTGATGCATTAAAGAAACTGCTCGTATTCATTATCGCACTGGCAATTCTCGGTACCATCATAGCTACCATCTGACATTTCGCCGTAGATCTCCCACAGCAACAGAAGTCAATGCAAGCTCCCACAAACGCAATAGGTGTATGTACACTATGTGCAAGTATACAGGATATACCTGAAAACAAAGTGCAAAGAGGAAAATGGATGTTCGTCAATTAATACACCGAAAACAGAGTATTCAACCACGAAACAACCTGAGAACCAGGGTAAACAGGTTTTTAATAAATCTGGATTTAGATAAATCCCGGCTTCTTTCCGCTTCCCGGGTACTGACGAGGACCGGGGTGGCAGCAGCATCGACAAGAAACTGTCCTATTGGTCTTTCCTGAGTGGTCGATCGCCTTCCTGGTTGTCGCTGCATCAACCGGCCCGCAAGCTGCGAAAATATAGTCCGTGTCTGAAGCAAGGGCATTGGCGACAGTAGTGGTGAGGGTGCCGTCACTGATTTCATACTGACAGATGCAGGGGCAATACGCAAAAGAAGCCCCCCACTCTCCCTATTCGACATCCATCGAAACTTTTACCTGATTTAATGCATTCCCGTATGTGAAAGTGGTAAATGGTCACAAAATACTTCTTATTCTCGTTCATTTACTTCTAGCCTTTCAGCCAGCTGAAACAGAAACTCAACAGGGGGTAGAAAACTTTTGGCAGAAACAACCATTTGGAGTAACGCTCTACAAGACGGTAGTTGTCGTGGTGCTCGGTGTGACAGTAGTCCTGTCATACGAGTCAATAGCTGCAGTCCTCACAGTAAGTTCAGATGTTAGAGACCGAAGGGAGTATGGGGTCGATTGTATCCAGTTCCCTTGAAAACTTCTCGAATGACAGTTACCAAATGTCAGGCTCAAGCCTGAATGTCCTTTCGCGAGACGGCAAATCCCGTCTCTCGCGTGAAATGTCATTAGGGAATAACGGAGTAGACCACACCATTGCTTTCAGCCAGGACGGTGGTGAATCAGTCTATAGCGATGAAACAGGATCGGATTCTGTCGGCTCATCTTCTGACGATTCCAACCTATGTCCTTCTGGCTCGCAATCTGGATCGAAAAACAGTAAGGCCGAATCGAGCCGCATCACTGCCGGAACTGACGCTTTCCTTTCATCAGGAAGTGTGGTTTTGCACGGCAGCGGTAGTTCTTCTGGGGTGGGTTATGCACTATCCGCTCAGGGTGTTGGTGCGATATTCTCCCAATTCCATGTGGACACTCAAACCAGCAACAAGACGAATACCAGCTCCCACATGAAGTATGACGACCTGACATTTGCAAACGGAAAATTCAAAATGAACCGTTCCATGAATGTACGGAGATAAAACACAATGAACATAGGAACAGAGGAGGTGTTCCATCTTCTCACCGGGTCTCTTGCCCTGGTGGGAGGTCTCACCTCCTTTTTGAAGAATAGAAGAATCAAAGCCTTAACTGATGTAATTCTCGCCTTTGGTGACGAAACAGCTTGTTATATCAAGTTTAAACAAACTGGTTCCCTCAACAATGACGAGCTCAAGTACCTTGGGCTGCAGTCGGTCCGGTTCTTTGAAAAGGTTGAGGTTTTGGGGCTTGATTTGGGGAGGTAGTAATGCCTTCCAAAAATAACCATTTTTAGGGTGATTTATTGGGGTTATACTGGGTTTAAATTTTGAAGGTGAACATTTGCTTGTAGTAAAACAGGTGACGTTTCTCAGTTAAGATAAAGTGATAAAATAGGGCTATTTAAAGATAGAATTACTGCAGATATTTTATAGATTATTTTTGCCTTTATTTCAAAACAGTTTGGTTATATCATTTTGTGAAGAGTTTATAAAGGGGTAAAGTAAAAATTCCTCGTCGTTTTGATAAAGGTATCAGAACAGTAGAGGTAATTGGCCTTTAATTGGGAAAATGGGAAATTTTTTGCTGTTGCATAAGGTTCCACAAAAAACAAGGAACGTATTTCAAGCATTAAAATGGATTGAAGTTTTTCTTCAAAAACCTTTGAATATAACTCTTCAGTGAATGGGACCATTTTTGGTGACATATCAGTATATAAATATACCGATATGTCCTGGAGACATAACGTTTTCAAAAATTAGAGTATAAAGCTCCTCGATTTTAATAAAATCGATACTTTTTTTTTTACAATTTTGCTAATTGGAAAGGCACTTATTGGTAAATTTAATCTGCAAATAATTATAAATACCGAAAAATGACGAATTAATAGCAATAGACATGTCCAATACCACACTCCCTTCTATCCAAGCCCAGTGGGTGCGCGAGTTCTTGGGTGGTCCCATCCCATCGGAAAGTGAGACGGTCTGTCAGCCCTGTGTCCTGCTGTCCGCGGCACACGGACGGGATGGGACATGGAACATCCATCCCCGCACCAAGTGCTGTAGTTACCATCCCGACCTCTTCAACTTCCAGGTTGGCAATGTCCTCAACGAGACCGAACGCGGCATGGCACAGGCCCGCGCTGTCATGGAGGAGCGTGTGAACGCACTGTTCATGGCCACGCCTCTGTTGCTAAAGAAACCACCGGTATACCGTCTGCTCTATGACCGGGCCACGTACATGGGATGCTCACTTCGCCTGTGCTGTCCTTACTACGTTGAGGATTCGGCTGGCGGTCGCTGTGGCATTTGGGATCATCGCAACGCCACTTGTGCGACGTGGTTCTGCAAGCATACGCGAGGACAGGTGGGCTTTACGTTCTGGAGAGAGGCGATGGAGCCTCTGCTCAAGAGCCTGGAACGTGCCTTGGCCTTCTGGTGTCTGACGCAACTGCGCCTTCCAGAGGAGAACCTGAAGCGAACGATGGAGGCCGCCGATTGTGGCATCCCTGCGAAATTCGCTTCCAGCCTGCTGGAGGAAACCGGAGATCCCGCCGCACATTTCGCGCTCTGGGGGCCTTGGGTCGGTCGCGAGGCCGAGTTCTACTGCGAATGCGGCCGACGCGTCTCGGCACTCTCTCCTTGGGACGTGCTCGCCATCGGAGGGCCGGAAGCAGCCCTCTATCTACGCTTGGCACGCAAGGCCTATCGCGCCCTGTGCTCCACCAGACTGCCGCGTACCGTCTGTCCGGGGCGATTCGAGGTACACCCCCTAGCTGACGGTCGCGTGCAAGTGGTGGGGTACTCGTGCTACGACCCGATCGCCGTTCCGGCCGTAATCATTGAATTGCTGTCTTACTTCGAAGGCCGCACGGTGAATGAGGCGCTGCGAGCCATGCGGAGGATGACTGGGATCGACATGGAACCCAAGCTGATCCGCAAGCTGCTGGACTTCGGAATCCTGGTGGAGGCGAAACGCCCGGGATTGTTTGCGAGGCGCATCGGCACCCGCGGAAGAAATCCCAAGATCGCCCAAACGCGGCGTGTGCGGCTGAAAGCGGAAGCGCTGCTTCACCTGCCGGGCATGGTCCCGCCCGAGCCGAGACCTGCATGGAACGAGGAAGACCAAAGGACGAAGGCGATTCCCCGAGCGGATCCGCGACGGGTCCGGAGATGCAGGAGGTAACTGGACATGAGCGACAAGCTGCCCCCCTTGGGGTGTTTCTGGCAGGGGGACAAGATACGATTGCGGGCATTCTCTGTCGGAGACGTAGAGGTGCTACGGGCGGAGGAACAGGACAGCGAGGCTATCCGTCTCTCGGAAGGAACCATCAAACCGCTCGAATCTCCAGAGACACTGAAAGATAGCATCGAGCGCGAGGCGAAGCAACCGCCCGACCAGGATCTTCGTCTCGTCGTCGAGACGTTGGACGGAACGATGGTGGGCGATGCGAACCTCCGAGATTGGAACAACCGGAGCGGGACCTTCACGTTCGGCATCCGCATCTTCCGTGCATATCGACGCCGAGGTTTTGCGACCGAAGCCGTGCAGCTGCTCTTGCGCTACGGGTTCTACGAGCTGCGCTGTCAGAAGGCGAACTCGATCACGCTCTGCGGCAACGAGCCGTCTGTGCGTCTGCACCGGATCTTCGGGTTCCGGGACGAAGGTCGGATCCGACGCGCCTTCTATACGGATGGGCGTTACTTCGACAAGCTGCTCTTCGGGCTGACGAGCGAGGAGTTCGATGAGTTTGAGCGAAGCCGATCCATCCCGTGAGCGGAACCATGCATCTCAATTTAGTGTCATATAGGTGAGCTAAAATTAGTCAGTAACACGAGAATTACAAGAGTTTATATTTTTTTCGTTTTTATAAATTTGGAAGTTATATTTACTTCCCTGAAATGATCAGGTGTCAGAAAGAGGGTAGATTTGATTCTATCCTTTGTTATACCGAGATTTATACGCTGGCAAACGACAATAGATATATTAAATGGTTAAGAAAAATTCATTCAGTTTATCTTCTCTATGTGATAATCTTTTCAACAAAAAGTCATACACAGATGACAGTAAGTGAATTATGGCGTCATTATCTGCTTCTTGTTGATTCAGATGTTAAGTATCAAAGTTTTTCCACCTAGATTAATCAAGAATTTCTATATGTCATCGGTTAATGAATAGGTTGGTTTACAACCTTATCCAGCTTAAGACCATACTCAACTCCCATTTTTTTTATGAATCAATTCGGCTGGTATATATATTAGTATGCTATGGTAGCCCTGGTTCCTAATTTGGGTTCAAATCAGAGCTTGTTTAGTAAAAAATTAGCAAAACAGTCTGTTTTAAAGAAATTGCTAAAACGGCAATAGAATCTAAATTTCAAATCCGATCCAAAAAAGATATTTCCTGTTGAATTTCTTTTAGCGCTTTCTTTTTTCCCGAAAGTTTCGCCCTGCTAGCAGAATCAGGAAGTACCGGGTGTTTTACTATGTTCTGATAAATTGTCTCAACGAGAGGATAATCTGAAATAGTTTGGACAAATATAGCTCCATTATTATGACGAGGAGTTGCAGTAACATCTATCTGCATGGAGAACCTGCCGTCTTTTTGAAGAATGCGGTTGTGGATGTCCTGAATTGATTTAAACCAGGCAAGTGTTTCATCGTGGACATGATGAGCCTCGTCATTTAGAACCATTAATTCATCGATATCTCTTACGATGTCACCGAGATCCAGTTTAGAATCAGTGGTTGCTCCCACGGGTTTGGGACCCAGGAAATATGCCATCGTGTCTTCATCATCAAAGGTTGGTGGTTTGGTGTTGCTGTCATAGACACGGTGAATGTTGGTCAGGAAGATATCCCCTGTCTTTCGTGTGATGTTGACTTCGCCCTGGATATGCAAAGTAAGTTGAAAATCATCCTGCCAGTTTTGTCCTTCGTATCCGTTATCCGGGAGAATAGGATCAGTAAAAAAGATCTTTAACCCATCGAAATCAGCCCGAATCCTGTCGAGCACAATGATATTAGGGGTGATGACAAGAAAATTTCGGGATAGTAATCGAGTTTTCCTCATAGAGTTTGTGATAATAACTCCATGCCAGGAGCAGGCTCATTACTTTGGTCTTTCCACTCCCGGTCGCCATTTTTACAACATATCGGTTCCAGGTTTCAGGAAACATCCCGGATGAAATAGCCTGAGAACTGTCGTAGCGGAGGAGATCGTATTTGTCCTTTATCTCAGCTATTTCATGAAGGTAGATGATAGTCTCGATTGCTTCACGTTGTGCAAAATAGTATCTGAAATGAAAGAATGATCCATCCGCTTGTGGAATTAAGTGTTCTGTTTTGAACCACCATTCGATTAGTGCACGGCTTGTTTCGCTTGCACCTTCATACCCTTTGTCTCTTCATGTTTTGACTTTTTTCCGGAGACTTGCGACAAGCGGTGGCAGAAGTTTTTCATATCCTTCTGTTCGGAGTAGTTCGTCAGCAGGGAACCAGCGGTGATCGGGGTCAAGGATAACATATGGATCACTTGGGAATTCTGGATGAAGTGCCATGTTATTTCCTCCCTAATCGGGTGATATTTGAGTCTTCTGTCAGAAGTTTCATCTGATGGATAGCAATTTTATTGAGTTTCAAGAGTCTTTCGTTTTGAGAGACGTTTTCATTTATGAAAAGGGCATTTAGGTTTTCAAGATTTGACAGGCAGACGAGTTGTGATATGTATGCATAATCACGTATGTTTCCTTTTTTATCAGGATTCTCTTCTCTCCATTCTTTCGCAGTTATTCCGGACAATGCCATGTTGAGAAGGTCAGCTTCGGATGCATATATCCGGTTTATCTGTTGTTTGGATAACTCAACAGGGATTAAATTTTCTTTAATAGCATCAGTATGAATTCGGTAATTAATTTTTGACAGGTTGCGTCTGATGTCCCAGCCCAGTTGTCTTCTTTCTTCGTCTTTGAGCCGCTGAAATTCTTTTATCAGATAATAGTTTAAATTCTACCGATATCCAGGAGGCAAATTCAAAAGCGATATCTTTGTGAGCATAAGTGCCACCATATCGACCGGCTTTCGAGACAAGTCCGATAGCTCCTGTCTGTTTTATCCATTGTTTAGGTGTAAGGGTGAAACTGTTGAGTCCTGCCTGTTTTCTAAACCCGTCGAATTCGACGGGATTAAAATTCGGGTTATTCAATTGTTCCCAGATCCCTAAAAACTCAATAGTATTCCTATTTCGTATCCAATTCCGAATTAGATCATCAGTTCGGTCAGAATCTTTATAGCGTGCAATATCGGTGATGCAGATATAATCCTCTTCATTCTGAACACATATAGCAACTTCTTTATCAAGTACCTTGATTGATGTCATTATTTATCTCAGATATACACATCGATTATATTCACTGTGTCATTTCCAAAGATGTCAACCACTTTTACGGCTATCTTTCGTCTTCCGAGCAGGCATTCCTTCGAGATGCTTTTCAGTTCGAGACTCCGTTCTCTCTTTGTACGGAAAGATTGCCACTCATTTTCAAATATATAATCTCCAGACCATATCACCTCGATTATAGCTTCCTCGTTTTTGATAGAGATAATCTCTTTTTTGCTTTCGTAATCAAAATCCACAGACCGGTAATCTATCCAGTCGGTCCAGGAACTGGTCAGATTTTGTCTTTTTACAACTCCACTTTTATCTTTAATAATTTTTACAATCTGGCCGTCATCAACAACAATTTTGCTTCAACCTTCTTTAAGCATGGCTTCAGCATTTGCAATCGTGTCCTGGTTATAATGGACTGAAAAGTCAGTGAGTTCTACTGATATTGAATTCCCTTTGATATGAGGAGTTACTTCTATGTATGAGACATCGTGGAATACTACCTGGTTCTTCTCGATGGCCCGTTTATCAAAGACTTCACGCGGAATATATTTGAGTGAAAGGTCGATACCTTTAGACTTTGCTTCTTCCTGTACGTTGGGGAATAGTCCCATCTCAAATTCAAATCCAAGGATATCCACTTTCGTAATTCTTTTCTGTCTACATTCAGAGATAACCTCTTCAACAAAGAGCCGGGTGACCGGAAGATTTACCGGTCCTACTGATACTAGCCTGTTCTGTTTCTTTCCGTGAAAAGTAGAGAAATTCGTAACAATTTCAGCCCAATAAGCGTGAAGTATGAGTGCAACAAAATCTTTCTCCTTCTGTTCGAGTTGTTTTTGTTTTTCTTCATCACCGAGATTTTCGTTTATTCCAATATAGTGCTGGTGTTCATATTTGCCAAGGTTGAGGACTTCAAAAGCCCGGAAATCTTTTCCTGATTTTTTCATCTCCCGCTGGACACCAATCATCCTTTTGCGAGTGGTGTGAATGGCAAATTTGCCGAGATCGGAACCTATCCATTTACGACCAAGTTTTTCGGCTACTGCAAGGCTAGTACCGGAACCGGCGAAGAAGTCTGCAATTAGATCACCTTCATGTATCTCAGTTTAAGGTCAAATCTTCCTTGAATTCACACATAATTTAAGATTTGTAATATTAATTCATATTGATAAATTAAGTCAGATGCCAATTTTTTTTCTCATGACATTCAACAACTGGAAAAATACAATAATAAATCGAATTAAAACGTTTCACACATTAGAATAAGAGAAATAACGTAAATATCATCATTTTTTTTCTATAGCCCAGGCTCAATCAATTGATGACGAAACTGTTCACTTCTATTTTTATAGTGTGAATATTACCTGGTGAAGTGAGGGTCCCTTTTTATATCGTTTTGAGAGAACCGTTAATTGATGACATAATTCTCCCCACAATTGATCAAGAAATACATTTCCTTTCAATTCATGTCGAATAAGATCAAGTATTTTGTAACAATTTTCCTGAAAGACTCGTGTCCAGAGCAATGGACTATAATGCTGTTCAGATTTTTCAGCACTATTTATTTGAAGGATGAGGAATAATTGCCTACTCAAAACAAGTTTTAGTATACAACAGTAGATTTGTGATTCGATTACCTTATTTTTTTTCGTTGAGATTTTTCCTAGATCAAACTCGGATTTTAACTCTTTAAATATCATCTCAATTTCCCAACGAAACCGATATAATTCATAAATTTCATCGACTGAGAATTCATCTCTCTGCAGATTTGTAATATACGAATGCCAAGTTTGTAACTCTCGGTTATACCTAGCCACACAGCGGACTTTTAGCATATCCTGTTTACGTTTTCCATTATTTTTATGCCGTTTAAATGGAAATGAAATAACTGCTTCAAACTGATCATAGGGGTATTTTTCAAGAATTTCATTCCATGATAATCCCTTAATTGATTGTAAGAAAAAATCCGGACAGGGTGTTAGAATTTTTTCAATTCGGGGTTTTGCATTCTTTTTCAGCCGACTAATAAAAAATCCTTTGTTTTCGATAATTTTTGCAAACGTCCAATGTCGATAAAAACCCAGATCCATAATAATCAATGAATTACGAATCCATGGCCCAATTTTTAATGTTTTTATGTCATGAGTTTTTTCACTCACGAATGAGATACTTGTCGGAGTCAATCTGATAGCGTTGAAAAGAACGCTAACTTTTAACCCGGCTATTACTCTTCTCGACCGTGTCGCGGGGTATTTTTTTGCAAGTTTTTCGTGAAGTCGGATGACTGTGTTGTCCTTGATAAAAATTGATTGGAATCGCTGATATTTTGCTTTAACTTCAGGTAATGCGTTTTCAGATACTTTTTCAATCGAATTAAACAGCACAGTGCGAACAAAAATGCAAAAACGGCTATCAATCCGATTAAAAAAACTCTGATAAGAAATCGTAGAATCAACAAGAAGCCGATATCTTCGCCATAATTCACTTACTGTCAATCTAGTATGACTCGTGGAAGTTATTACTACTTGAGTAACACTATTAGCGTGGCGCGTAACGCCTACAATTTAATTAAAACCTATATTTTGGCTTAATTTTTGAAACAACTTGAGGATTTCATCGATACCTTTATTTTTTTGTAGGTGTTATATCACCTACATGGCAATTAAACGACATAAGCGAGGTGGTCGAGTATATCAGGCAGAGTACAAGTCTGAACGGGTAAACGGGAAGGTTAAAAGTACCTATGTCAGATACATCGGAGTGGAAGGAGAGCCAAAAATACCTTCACGAAAACACGTTAATGTTAATCGGAGTGTAAATTTTTCGCGTACGACGCAATCTGGCGATGTTACAGTTCTTTGGCACCTGGCAGAACAATTGAAAATACGAGAGGTTATTGATAGGATGAATTTTGGGAGTGAGCAATTGCCCGATGTCACACCAGGGAAAATCATCTCAATTTTTGCAATAAATCGAGTCATTGACCCTGAAAGTGCAACTCAAATATCAGAATGGGTTCGATTTACCGATCTACCCCTACTATCTGGAATAGCACCAGAATCATTTTCAAAAGATATTTTTTTAGAATCCCTAGATTTTATTTGCTATAAAGACCCAAAAACTGACAAACTTATAGATAAATCACCAGCAATCGAAGATGAAATCTATCAACATTGGCGTCATTCCCATCCTTTGCCATCTGGAGAAAGTGAAGTTCTTGCATATGATATGACAGCTGTTTTATTTCATGGCGATTCATGCCCAATTTCAGATATGGGTTATAATGCAGAACATATTCGTCGAAAACAGGTCAATTTAGCAATATTGGTCTCAAAATTTGATAAATATCCCATTGCTCATTTCATTTATTCCGGTAACCGACAGTCAATTACCACAGTTGATAATCTATTTTGTCGATTAAGTGATATCAGCGTTAATCCAGGGACAGTAATTTGGGATAGAGGTAATGTATCTGATAAATCAATTAAAACCATGGAAAGGCTCCATTGGGAGGTTATATGTGGTTTACCAAAAACATCTATCGCAATTCGAAATATTCTGTTGGAAACCGATGTCCCCTTAACTCCCCAACATCATGTTAAAACAACAGTTTGTGGACATATTTATGCTAAAAAAGTAACATCTCGTGTTTTTGGAAAAATGCGTTCGATAACCGTGTATGCGAATAAACGGGCTGGGGCAGTTAATACTGAAGACAGAAATTCAACTCTGATCATTCTTTCAGAAAAACTAGATGAATTACTAAAAAATCCTTCCAATTTCGATGAAAAGAAGTTAAAAAAAGTTATTAAATCAACTCTTAACTCATATTATCAATTTTTTTCAATTTTGCTTGAATGTGATAACTCTCAAGTAACTGGTAAATGGGATTTTAACAATGAAGCAATTGAAAAGGCTCAAAAAGCAGATGGAAAATGGGCAATACTCTCAACGAATGATAATTTAAGTGCTTCTGAAGTAGTGGAAGAATATTTTGGCAAAGATTTCATCGAAAAGAAGTTCCAAAATTTAAAATCTGAAAGAGAAATTATGCCGGTCAGACATAGGTTAGAAGAACGTGTAATGTCAATTATTTCGGTTAATGTACTTTCTTTAAGAATTTTAGCCGCGTTAAATTGTTTGTTCAAGTCAATAAGCCCTAACGATACTAATGAGTGTGTTTCTGTTTTCCTCAAAAAAATGAACAGGGTGCAAAGAACAGAAGTTACTATTGACGGTGAGCCAAGGACGGTTTACCTAAATCTTACTCCTGACCTTCTAGAAACATTGAAGATTATTGGATTGGATCACCTATTCGCTTCCTCGATTACGACGTAGGTGACAAGGCCACGCTAAATGGGTGAGTAAATTCTAACTAAAATTTTAAGGAGTAATCGGTGTTACACCTTACATTAACCGATGACACATGGATTAATTGAGTAAATATAAAGTTACACATTTCTATTTTGAAGAACATTCATCTCAAAAGTGCTTTACTATACTTATTATCATTCAAATAGACTCTTAATCCACATTATCTCCAAAACGCCACTTACCATTCGGTACCGTGATCTCGAACCGTGCACCCTTTCCAGGCTCACCAGTTTCCTGTATTATCATTCCTGTAATTGCAAGGATTTCCCTGATAAGGAAAAGTCCAAATCCAGTGTTCTTCCCGTAACCCTTCTGAAATATCATTTCTTTCTTATCTTCTGGCACACCGACACCATTATCCGTCCAGATAATCCGAATTTGGTCTTTTTCAGTGACAACAGTTACATGAACCTCTGTTGCAGTCTCTCCATGCCGTATTGTGTTATCAATGAGGTTATACAATACATTCTCAAATAGTGGGTCAGCAAATATCAGGAGAGTTCCTGTTTCATCAATTATGTGAAGTGCCGGATTATGTGCAAAAATAATCATATTAGAGAAATTTAGCCATTTGGGTGATTTTGTTCCGATGTCCTGATAATTTTTCGAGAAATCTATTTGTTGTATAATACCTTTTACAGAATCATGTATTTTATCGAGAAAATGCTGAGCATCGTCTATGTTTTTTGCTTTTTGTGCGAATCGCAGGAAACCCTGTATAATTATCACTTTATTATTTATATCGTGCCTGGTGATACTTGAAAGGAGGGAGAGCTTCTTATTCGCAGTAGCGAGTGATGTTGAAATTTGTATAAGTTCCTGTTCATGGTTCTTCATCTGAATCTCATGACGTTTTCGCTCAGTAATATCTAAAAATGTCACTACTGCCCCTACAACCCTACCGTCATAGAATTGCGGGTAAGACCAGTACTCGGCGGGAAATGATGTGCCATCAGCATGCCAGAGAACTTCATCGTCTACATGCGAACCTTCTCCTTTATTGAATGCTTGGAAAATACGGCATTCTTCAATTGGAAAATGCTTTCCATCCTGGTATTTTGAGTGGATCTGCCAGTGCATGTTCTTTCCGAGCAGCTCGTCTTGATGCTTGTATCCTAGCAGATAGATACAGGAATTATTACAGAAAGTGCAATTACCTTCCATATCAAGACCATATATTCCTTCAGCTGCTGAATTCAACAGGAGACGGATTTTTTCCTCGCTCTCCCGTAAGTTACTATCGGAGTTCTCTTTAGTCAACAACAACATGCCAAAGCCATTTGCAAGCATTATATAATAGAGAGAGGAGAAAGTGACTATTTGAATCATATTTGCAGAAAAAATGGAAAATCCATCTGGATAAAGCAAGGCCAACAGACCGCGGGAACCTGTGATAACAGCAAGTGCCCACATGCTCAAACCAATATATATCCGAAGAACAGACCGTTTTCTGGGAAAATTCAAGGTTACATACCCTGCAAGGACTAAAAATACAGTCTGAATGAAGGAAGCAATTGCAATTTTTGTTGGAGACATCAGTGGATCGATAAGGTTACAAACGAGGATGATTAGTACAACAATGGAAAGATGAAGAGTCCGACTTACAGTACGCCCGGATATAAGGTACATCGCCCAGCATTCATATGCAAACCCGGTTAGGAGGCAGATATTACCTACGGTGAGTGTGAGAAAAGGAGGAATTGAACCACGGAAAAATATCAGGAACCACCCGATGCTCTGTAGCACCTTCGCTACGGTCCAGAATATATTTCGCTTTGAGGGGGGTTCTCGAATTTGGAATAAAAATAGTGCAAGTCCAAATACAATGTTCCCAAATGCCAAACACAGGATAACCGTTTGAATATCCATAAACTGATCCTTTACTTTATCATAACCCTATCATCTTCAGCAATTTAGAGAAAAAAATAATTGATTAATTATCGTTATTTACAATACGCCAATTTCCATATGGCACCTTCATCTCAAATCTTGCTCCTTTTCCGGGCTCTCCGGTTTCAGAGATCGTTATCCTGGTTATATCGAGAATTTCACGTACTAGAAAAAGTCCCAGACCCGTGTTTTTCCCATAACCTCGTTCAAAGATCATTTCCTTCTCATTATCAGGAATACCTTCCCCATCATCCTCGCATACAATAAGATAATCGTCACCATTTTCCTTTGATGAGAAATGAATCGTTGATATCTTTCCACCGTATCGAACTGCGTTATCCATCAGGTTGTAAAAAACCTTAGCAATTAAGGGATCGGCAAAAAATTCTATTCTATGATTAAGGTCATTTTTCACCGAGACATCTCCGAGCTGAGCTTGATTCGCCATTGTTTCTACGAGTTTATGACAGGATTGCCAAACTGGAGCATTGACACCGATAGTTTCATACTCTTTGGTAAAATTAATCATCGTGCTGATATGCCTTGCTGCATTATTTATCTTTTGAAAATATTGATTCGATGTCAGGTCGGACTGTTTTTTTTCAAGAATATTGAGATATCCTTGAATGACCACTAGTTTGTTATTAATATCGTGTCGTGTGATGCTATAGAGAAGCGTAATTTTTTTGTTTGCCTGATAAATTGCCAATTCCGCATGCTTCCGTTCCGTAATATCAACAAAACTACTCCGAATTAACCTGTGGTCACCAGATCCCAATTGAACAAGGCGAACTTCCATCTCAAGATCTTTACCCTTATTATTGTGAATACTCCTCTCAAACGTAACTACATCTCCTGTTAGAGCGCGATTTCGATGTTCGAGTACCGTTTCATTTATTGATCGTCTATCGGGTTGATTGGATTTGTAGAATTGTTGGGGACCCAAATCAAGCAACTGCTGCCGATTGCACGCAAAGAGAGACTCTGCTCTAGCATTTGCTTCAATATAACGATCCTGATTAACATCAAAAAGAAGGATTGCCTCGGGTGCTTTCTCGATAGATATCCTGAAACGTTCCTCACTCTCTTTCAAGGCTGCTTCTGATCGTTTGCTTTCGGTGATGTCACGGATTACGCTTATCAGATGTATTCTTTCATCAATAACAATGATATCAGCAGAAATCGATGCATAAAATATTTCCCCGGATTTTCGACGCCCAATTGCCTCATAAAGTTCCACCCTCCCTTTCGTTCGGACTTGATTGATAAAATCTTCCCTGTCAGCATTATTAAACCAGATACCAAGCTCTACTGAACCTTTTCCTATCATCTCGTCCCGCGAGTACCCATACATTTGGATGGTTGTATCGTTAACCTCTGTGAAACGCCCTGTTTCCAAATCAGTGATCGTAATTGAATCAGGACTGGCTAGGTATACTTTTATGAACTTTTCGTTTGCATGCTTCAAGGCCTCTTCTGTCTGTTTACGTTCGGTGATATCACGGACAGCCCCGATAGTAACTCTCCTTCCATCCAGAGTTATAGCATTTGACATAATCTCAACTGGAAAAACTGTGCCATCCTTTCTTCTATGATACCTAATTGGGATGTGATGTATTCCTTCCTTTGTTGAAGCACGTGTTGCATCCGGTTCAGCTGACGTGATAGTATCAGGTTTACCAATTATCTCATCCTTCCAGTAACCATACATTTGAAGCAGTGAATTATTGCAGTCAATAATAACTCCGGTTTCACTATCAATGACAATAATTCCATCTGATCCAGCGTCAAAAAGTGCCCTGTATTTCTCCTCACTCTCTTTTAGTGCTTTCTCAGCCAGCTTAAGTTCGGTTATGTCCTGAACAGTTCCAAAAAATCCTATAACTGTTCCATTTGTGTCATGTTTAAGATCCCCATACGTATTTGTGAATCTAATACTCCCATCCGGACGGACGATTTCAAGTTCAATATTAAATGGTCCCTCTGTAGATAGCGTTCTTGAAACTGCTTGATTTAAATGCTCCCAACTAGAGGGAGTGTATAAATTTGATTGTTCTGCAAAGGAAGGTGCTGGTAGTGAAGGATCCATTCCGATGATATTGAATAATTCTTCTGACCATGTCACAGTATCTGTTTTTATAGCCCAGTCAAAAGTACCGATATGGGCCAGATGATGAGTCTCTTTGAGGGATTCATGTGCAGAAATCAATTCTAATTCAACACGGTTCCGTTCAGTGACATCCCTCGTTACTCCAATTAACACCTCCTGACCATTCCAAATTCCCCGGGTAACCTTTGTTTCGACTTCTATACGTTTTCCCTCCTTTGTAAGAACAGGCACAGGACAGGAATTAATCGTTCCCGTAATCATTCCCTGTACTATGTGAAGTGCTTCATCTCGCCGCTCAGGTTCATGCAGCATCAAAACATTAGTGCCGATAAGCTCCTCATGTGTATACAATAGACGTTTCTCTACAGTCTTATTTGCTGCAAGTATACATCCATTCATGTCCAGAACAAAGACCATATCATCAATTGAGTCAAAAAGGGTCTCAAAATTTTTCAAACCCTTTTTTAATTCCTCCTCGGCAGCCATCATCTCAATTGAAATACCAAGTTCTTTTCCGATAGATATGAGGATCTGTTTTTCTTCTTCAGAGATTGAATATCGCCTAAAACTTGCTATATTCATTGCCCCTATAGTTACTCCTTTTGAAATTATTGGAATACTAATCATTGATTGAAAGCCATATTTTTTAGAGCGTTCGGGAGCAAAGTTCACATAATTATCAGTAATGATTAATTCATTTTGAACAAAAATTGTATCATAGGGTTTTTGTTCAATTGCGACAGTCTGAATTTCTGCAAGAAATTCAGGATGAAGATTTTTAGAATAAACAACACTTGCATTTTTTTTAGAGGGGTCGACCTGGTATATACCTCCCGCGTCAAAATCCAATAACCGCAACGATTCCTCTAATATATTGATGAAGAGCTGATCAAGATTATCGGCTTTATTTGCAGTAGAGATAACCTCATTAAGAATTGAGAGTCTTACAGACTGACGTTTCAGTTCCTCCTCGGCTTGTTTGCGCCTGGTGATATCGCGTGCGATACCTTGAAATCCTCTCAGTTGTCCCTCACTTCCAATTAATGGAACTGAACGGATCTCAATGATACAATTGCTACCATCATGTCGAATTGCCGGTACTTCAAGAATATTAAATGATATTTTATTATCAATATGTTCAGAAAAGGCTATTTTAATGGTTGAAACAGATTCTGGGTGAATAAGTAAAAAAAATGACTTTCCCACCATTTCCTCCGGCGTATAACCAAGGTCTGCATAACACTGAGAACTTATGTAAGTAAAATTTCCCTCGTTATCAATCTCCCAAATTATGTCTGGTGATGCATCGACCATTAAACGAAATCTTTCTTCACTGTCTTTGAGTTTCTTTACATTTTTCCTACGATCTACTGCAATCTGAGTTTTATGCGAGAGTTCAGCAAATTGAGATTCCTGATCTACACCTTTCTGGAGGTAAAAGTCGACACCGTTATTTATCGCCTGGATAACGAGTTCCTCCCTGCCTCTGCCTGTAAATAAAATAAACGGGATATGACCAAAGCGTGAACGTACTTCCGCGAGAAACTGGATTCCGTCCATATTCGGCATTTGGTAATCGGAAATAATCGCATCGAAATTTTCTTCCTCAAGAAGTGTCAATGCAGAAGAAGCCGAATTTATAGTTCTTACTGAAAAATTTCCCGATTCTTCAAGGGAAAGTTTTCCTAGTTCTAAAAGATCTGGTTCATCATCAACATAAAGAACTGAAATTGACATGCAATATTTAAAAGAAAGTTGTTTAAGGCAATAAACCTATGGAGTTAAAACAATTGTTCTATGACTTATTTCTATTTATTTTCCTTCTTCTCGAATTTTAAATGCTTCACTCGTTACAAAAATCTCAAACCTTGCTCCTTTCCCATACTCCCCCTTTTCACAAATGCTGATATCAGTAATTCCCAAAATCTCTCGGGAAAGAAAAAGTCCTAAACCGGTATTTTTCCCAAATCCACGTTCAAAGATCATTTCCTTCTCATTAAAAGGAATACCCTCGCCATCATCCTCGCATATTATTACAACGCCGTTATCAGATTTCTGCACAGATAAACGAAGATTAGCAATCTTACCGCCATAACGAACTGCATTATCAATTAGGTTGAAAAAAACTTTTTCAATTAATGGATCTGCAAATATTTCAGCACCTGGGGGGAGATCATTTTTTAACTGAACATTTCCCAGACAGAGATCTTTAGTGACAATGCTGACAATTTTATTTATATTCTGCCAGACAGGAGCATTGATACCGATTTGCTCATACTCTTTTGTAAACCGGATCATAGAGGAAATCCGTTTTACAACTGTATCAATCTTCAACAAAACCTCTTTGAATGAAAAATCCAAATCTCCCATCTTTAAAATGTAGAATTGTCCAAGAAGTATTGAAAGTTGATTGTTGATGTCATGCCGGGTGATGCTTGAGAGAAGTTTGAGTTTTTTATTTACCTGGATGAGTGCCTCTTCTAATATCTTATGTTCGGTAATATCCCTGACCGCCGCTATCATAACATCGCGTCCCTGCAATGATAATATATTTGTCGTAATTTCAACAGGAAAAACCGTCCCATCCCTTTTCCTGTGAAGCCTGAAAGGGACTTGACTCATATTACTCTTCGTCGTGGCAATTGTTGCATCAGGTTCAGCCGACAAAGTTGTGTTAAGTTTTCCAATTATCTCTTCCTTTCGATAACCATACATTTGAGGGAACGCATCATTACAATCAATAATTATCCCGGTTTCTCTCTCAACTACAACAATGCCATCTGACTCGGCTGCAAAGAGTGCCCGGTACTTCTCCTCACTTTCCCGCAATGCTTCCTCAGCTCGCTTGCGTTCTGTAACATCCCTGAATGTACCAATAAATGCCTTTATCGAACCGTTCTTTTGTCGAAGCGGGACAATGTTAATAAGGGTATCAAAAATTTCGCCATTACTTTTCTTGAGTTGCAATGGAAATTCTTTTACATACCCTTCAATTTCAGCTTTTTTAAGAAATGCCGACCGTTCTTCAGGATTGGCATACATAGAAGGAACTGAAACGTTAGACAATTGTTCCCTATTTTCGTAACCGAACAATTCCACCGTAGCATCGTTGAAGTCTATCCATTGTCCATCTGGAGATGTAATAAAAACACTATCTCTTGCAGTTTTAAAAAATTCATGATATCTGGCTTCAGTTTCACTAAGAGATTCTGTTACAATTTTATTCTCTTCAATTTGTTTCCGAAGTTTCTCTTCATTAGCTGTTAATTGCTCATATGCAGTCTGTAGTTGATAATTTTTCTCGCGTAAATCTAATTCGCGTTCCTTAAGTTCAGTAATATCTCTGCCAACTGATTGAAATTCCTTTAATTTACCATTTGTATCAAAAATAGCTCGGTCAACCCATCTTTGCCATCGGATACTGTTATCTGGCAGGAAAATTCGTTGCTCGATTGTTACATACGGTTTATCAGGGGTTAGGGTCTCAATAGACTGGGCAATATTCTGCATGTCATCATGAGACATTCGTGGCCTAAATTTACTTCCTATTATTTTATTTCTATTTAGCCCAAAATAACGACAATAAGCTTCGTTCACAAATACATGTCTTCCGTCCGGAAGAAAACGGCATATGAACTCTGTCTGATCTTCAACAACATTTCGATAACGCTCCTCACTATCACGCAACGCCTTCTCTGCTATTTTATATTCCGTGATGTCTCTAATGGTACTGATAAGATGTGTTTTACCCTCTAAAATAATAGTATCGGCGGAAATCGATGCATTAAATAATTCTCCAGACCTGCGACGTTCGATCACTTCGTACCTTTCAACACGCCCCTGAATTCTCACCTTGTTAAAAAAAGTTTCCCGATCTTCGTATCCAATCCAAATATCAAGTTCCAATGCACTCTTTCCAATCATCTCATCCCTGGAATATCCATATATTAGGGATGTGGCATCATTTACTTCGATAAATTTCCCGTTTTCCAAATCACTGATTATGACTGCATCGGGACTTAAAAGAAATGCTTTGGTATATTTTTCCTGGGTAATCCGCAGTTTGTCTTCAGCTAATTTATAAGAGGCAGCCTGATTAATCTTGTGTGCGAGTTCAGCAAACTGTGAATTAAGTTCACCACCTTTCTGGAGATAGAAATCTGCTCCATTATTAATAGCCTGGATTACTACCTCTTCACGGCCTTTCCCTGTAAATAAAATAAACCATGATGAGTCGATGACACAGGCCTAACTGATGAAAAACATTAGTTATTTGTTGTAATATATTATAGGCAGAAGAGGTT
>Ga0114951_10000758_pt1 | contig 43458 bp, 45 predicted proteins | sample AM7aDNAmetaG_FD_88677 | JGI IMG/M metagenome (GOLD analysis project Ga0114951, IMG submission 88677) | Freshwater microbial communities from Finland to study Microbial Dark Matter (Phase II) - AM7a DNA metaG | ecosystem: Environmental > Aquatic > Freshwater > Lake | place: Finland: Lake Alinen... | reverse complement strand
TTCATAATACAAAAATACAAAAAAATACTATTTATATCTATAAATATTAAACTTTTCAAAAAAATTAAAGTATTTATAATAAATTATAAAATTTTATAAAATGGCAGATCAAGAAAAAAAGGGTACAATATACCAACAAATAAACGGATTACTAAATTTGGATGGTTTTGCTTATCAAGATGCCCAACCTACTACATCCCAATCAACACCTTCAAAAGAATCTAAAATTATTATCAAAGGAAATAGTCCTGAAGAAATTCATAAAAAAGGACTTGAAATAGAACAAAAAAGGGAATTACAAAATAAGTTTTTCAGAACGACTGATAGGGGTTTCCAAAAGGCGTTACAATATGAGGCAGCGAGACTGCCTGCATATATTGACTATGAAGGGATGGAGTACTATCCAATTATATCATCTGCTTTAGATTTATTTATGGAAGAAGCCACGACAATAGGAATGAATGGAAAAATGCTTAACATATATTCCAATAAAGAAAGAATAAAATCTTTATTGGAAGAATTTTTTTATAATACCGTTAACATAAACGTTAACTTACCTTTTTGGGTTCGTAACACGGTGAAATATGGTGACGATTTTTTGCTTCTTTATGGTGAAAGAAGAAAAGGAATTACACATGTTAAACAATTGGTTAATTATGAAATAGAAAGATTTGAAAGAATCCAAAATGGTCAGCCATTGATTAGATTTAAAGAAAGAATGACAGGTGATGAATTTAATACATTTGAAATTGCACACTTTAGATTATTAGGAGATGATAAATATTTACCCTACGGTTCTTGTATTGCAAAATCAACTAAAATATTGACCGAAAATGGGTATAGTGATATTCAAGACATTAAAACGGGAGATTTAATTTATTCGTTTGACGTTGAGTTCCAAGAAAAAATTATTACAAAAGTTTTAGACGTTGTTTGTAATGGGGAAAAACAAACATATAAAATATCAACACAACATAATTTTGTTAAAGCAACCGATAACCATAAATTTTTAATTTACGACTATAATGACAAGTCATTTAAATATAAATTAGTTTCGGAATTAAATATTGGTGATGGTTTAGTTACCAATTCTTTTGATATGTTTGATGAAGATGTACGTATTAACAAAAATAATGACGTAAAGGAATTTAATGGGAGAATATATAATAAACATTTAGAAAATATTGACTCTATTCCAGAATTTATTAATGAGGATTTTGCTAAATTATTTGGGTTTTTATTGGGAGATGGCACTATTCGTGTTGATAGACCATCAATGGTATCATTTGCCTATGGTAAAAACGAAAGTGATAATAAAAAATATATTGATTTAATGGAAAAATTATCCAACAAAAAAATATATTTAAGAAAAAATAATAAATATGCTAATGGTATTGCAAGTGCAGTAATAAATAGTAAAACATTTGCCGAAGCATTTGTTAATATGGGTTTTGTTGGAAAAGCTACTACAAAAAGAATTCCTGAGTGGGTTTATTCGGCATCAAACGAAATAAAAAAGGCATTTCTTGAGGGATTTACTGACGCAGATGGAACAGTTAGTATCGATAAATGGAATTGTATTAAATATCAAATAGAAATTTCTAATTTCGAACTATTAAATGATTTAAAAACATTAATTCAATCTATTGGATGGAAAAGTGGGGGAATTAATAAAAGAAAAAAAAGAGAACGCCCTACTTTTATTAAAGGAATTGAAGTGAAAAATATTGCAGACTCATACGTTATGTACTATTATCAATCAAATTTAAAACAAAATAAATGTGATTTAATTGATGGAAAAATTAATGATAATTTTATTATTGAAAAGATTAAATCAATTGAATTAGATGAAATATTACCTGTTTATGACATTCATGTTGATAATGAGAATCATAATTTTTATGCAAATAATATAGTAGTACATAATTCTGTTTTAAATAAAGTTCGTAGGGTTTTCAGACAATTGGTAATGGCAGAAGATGCAATGTTAACATATAGAATTATTCGTGCAGGAGAGAAAAAAGTATTTAAAATTGATGTTGGAAATCTTGATGAAGATGATATTGAAGAATATATCTATAAAGTTGCAACTAAATTTAAAAAAACTGCACAAATTGCCCCAAATGATGGACAAATTGATTATCGTTTCAATATCTTGGGAAATGATGAAGATTATTTTTTACCAGTTAAGAATGCCAATACACAAACAGGAATTGAGACATTACCGGGAGCACAAAATTTAAACGATATTGCTGATATTGAATATCTTAGAGATAATTTATTTGTTGGTTTAGGTGTACCAAAGCCATTTTTAAGTTTTCAAGATGCTGCAGGTGCTGGTAAAAACATGGCACAATATGATATTCGTTTTTCTAAAAAGATTAGTCGTATTCAACAGGCGATGATTCAAGAGTTAAATAAAATGGCTATGATTCATTTATATCTTTTAGGGTATGACGAAGAAGATTTTAGTAATTTTGAATTAACATTAACCAATCCTTCAACGCAACAGGAATTATTAAAATCAGAGTTAATGAGAGATAAGGCACAAACTTATACAGAATTAACTCGTGGAGAAAATGGAATTGCAGCAATGTCACATACAGAAGCAAAAAGAAAACTCTGGAATATGAGTGATCGTGAAATTGTTGAAGATTTGAAACAACAAAAAATGGAAAAAGTTGTTATGCAAGAACTCGCAGATGCTCCAGTTACTATTAAGAAAAGTGGTTTATTTACTGATATTGATAAAAGATTTGGTGAACCTGAAATGGGGTTAATTGGCACAAGTGGTGGAACTGAACAAGGTATGCCACCTACAGGCGCACCAGCAGGCGGTGGAATGCCACCAGTAGGCGGTGGAACACCTATGCCACCAGTAGGCGGTGGAGCACCTATGCCACCAGTAGGCGGTGGTGGAGCACCAGCAGGTGGCGGTGGAGCAATGGGTGGCGGAATGCCACCATTGGCTGAATCCAAAAGATTAACAACTGAAGAATTCAACGAATATGTTGAAAAAATGGTTCTAGGTAATGGTTCAGCAACAAAACGTGAAAAAGAAGAAAATAAAAATAAAGTCATTAGTGAAAATAATGAAATTAATGATAAACTTAATACTAAGGCATTAACAATGATCAACGAAATTGATTTATTATTGAAAAATAATGGCAGTATTAATAAAAAGATAAATGTAACTGAAGCAGAAGATGTTTATTTTGAAGACATTGAAGATATTGAGTTACCGTAAAAGTTTAATTTATTGTAAAGATTGATTCATTTATTGTTATTAACAGTATTTATATTAAATTTTAGTTAATATGAAAAATGTCAACATAGGAATTGCTAATTTAATTGTTTCAAATAAATTAAAGGATTTTTATTTAAATAATAATTTAAATGAAGAATCACAAGAATTAACAACCAAATTTTTAAATATAGTAAAAAATTCTCCAATACTACGACTTGAATTCGAAGTCTTTAATAATCTTGAAAATAAACATATTGAAAACGAATTAATAGCATCACGTTACATTGATAGTAACATTAAGTTATTTGAAATTTATACGATAAAAGAAATTGACGATGAGCGTGAAAAATTAAACACCTTTCTTAATGAAGAACCAAAAATTATTGATAACAATAAAATACTATTATTCAATGCAATAGACACGTTAATTAAAGAATCACTTAATGACTATGATAAAATTGATGTTAATAATATTCATGAAGCATTTTCATTTGTTTTAAATCATATTAAAGAATCCAAAGAAAATTCATTAAATGAAAATATTGATATTGATTTAAATGATCTTAATGAAGAAGTTATCGAAATTGCTGTTGATAAGTTTAACGAAAAATACGGTTCAATGAATGAAGACGATAGAAATTTATTTCAGAATTTAATTGAATTAAATGATAATGAAAAACAAGAATTGCTTGAAAATTATAAAAATGAAAATCTTCAACTATTGGAAAGTATTAATAAGGACGGCATAAAAGATAATATTGCCAAGGCAATGCAGAAGATTAAGGAAATGAAATACAATAAAACCAAGATTGACGATGATATTATTAGCCTCTATGAACTGAAAAGAGATGTTTTATAGTTTAAACAGGATCGTCTATATTTGCTGTTGTTGAATCAAAATTACTTGTAGGGATATTCATATTTAATTCGGTATATCCAAAATTTTTATATAATGTATCAAATATTTTATATACGTATTTAATTCCTTCTTTTTCATATGAATTTCCTTTTTCATCAATTTTTCCATGAATTTTTGCATATTCAATTGATCCTGAATATGATTTTTTAATATAACCATATCCTCTATTATAACCAAATAATACATGACTTGCTAATGAATTGTTTGGATATTTTGAATATAGATTGGCAATATATTTCATGTATCTAAATTGCATTTTAACTATAATTCTAGGAGCATCGACAATATTTTGGAATAATTGTTCTCTATATGGTGCTAATCTTTTCCATGATGTAAAATTATTTACATCATTTATTATATTTGTTGGTATACCATATGTGATATAATCTCTTTCATCTGCTGTCATAATAATTTTAGATAAATTATCCATTGTTGAATTAGATTTAATTATAACATCAAAAATAGTTGCTGGAGTAAATTGACCAATTCCCATTGAGCCTGTATTTGAATAATTCCAAACTTTATATCCCGATTCTATAAATGTTTGTGCTGCTAAAAAATTAGCATCAATTTTACATAGATCACTATATTCGTTATACCATTTAATTAATGAAAGACCCAATTGTTCATTGGTTTTAATATCCCCATTAATACCAGAAAATGATGTCCATATTTTATCAACAGTTATTTCAGGATCACAATATGGAAATGGTTTATTGTTTGTTCCAACAAGTAATGAGTTTCCATTACCACTACAGATGCTTTTAATAAAGTTTTCTCCTTGTACTGTTAATTTAAATTGTGGTATTGACATATTATTGAATTCTTATTTTATACATTGAATTATATTTTGCCATATCGTATTCATTTCCTAAATTTTCCGTATTAAATGCTGCTGTTATTTCGCCTGCACTACTTGATGCAATGCTTGTAGCTTCAGAACTTCCGCCTTCAAATCCCATTATGGCAGCAGGATTTAAAACTCTAGGAATTGGGTATCGTAATATTTTTGTGCCAGAAAATGATGTTGACATTTTATTCGCTGTAATATCGTGTTCAACCGATAATATAACATATGCTCCATTATATATTGGTACATTATCTAATTGAAAATATTGTGTTGGTTGAATCATTGCGTTTCCAAGACCAGTAATTGTTGCACGATATGCACGATTTTCATATAAATTATATAAATTTTGACCTTTAGGTATTGGTTCTGTATTTTTTTCATCACCAGCCAACATAGCAAGAATTTTTATAGATTCATTTGTTTCTGGATATTCTTTCGATTCAATTTTCATTTCAGTAAACATGGATTGGTTTTGTTGTCCAAACATTACTTTGAATGCACGTACATGACTCCAAGGAAAATTATTTCCAATTCTTTCAACTTGTGCATCATCGGTAGAAACTGGATTACATTTATTGTTTGGATTATTATCTGTTCTGAAATCTGTTGCATCTGTTGTGCCAATATTTACAATTCCATCATTTTTAAATTCATTTGATAAATTTGTGGGATAACTAGAACTACCACCAATATACATGCATACAAATGCAATTCTTTTACTAATACTTCCAATCGGGTCAATTTTAAAACTATCTTTCCAACTATCATTACTATTTGTCATAAAATTTTGTAAAGGAAAAAACTCAAAACCATTAACAGATAATAATTGTGAAAGTACTGTGAATATTGAAATATTAGTATCATCAAACATATCAATTAACATTTGTGGATTAATTATTGTATTTCCTATTGGGTTCATTGCTCTATCCACAAATACAAATGAATCAATTAAACTATTTTTTCCGTTGTTAAATTGTTTTTCATTATTATATGGATATCCGTTTTTACTTTCTTCTGGATCACATAACCATTTATCGTTAATGTTTTTAAACGAATAATATGTTTGTGTTAAAACGTCTTCATCTCCTGTTAATTTTTTCTGTTCTTCTTCTTTTTTTCGTGTTTGTTCTTCTTTATCAATTAATTTTTTATTTAGTGTTGTTAAAAAATTTTTAAAATAACTATCGTTTATTATTTTCTTATTTGTATTGTTATTTCCTTCAGCAAGACATATATATGTAGCTGATGGTGGTGTTAATGGTATATCAATATTAAATGTTGTTTGGCTAAATACAATCATATGTGTTTTTATTAACAATGGTTTTAATATTGTTTCAAAAAAATCTGTGTCTGATGATTTATTTGATATATTCTTTTTAAAATTGGGATTTAAATATGATGAATATGCATCAAATTTTTTTATACCATTTGCCACATCTTTACCTATTGCAATATAAAGGTTTTTTAAATCGTTATGAATTGATACAAATTCCGAAGTACTATTATCCATAAAATTACGAAATAGGGATTTAAACATTTGTTTATCTTTTTTGGACAAATTATTATTAATATCGTATATATCAGCAAAAATAAAAAATCCGTTATTATTTAGGTTTTTACCAGCATTATAAAAAAATGTTTTTAATTGATCAACCATTCCATTACTATCAGCATCTACCAATGAGCCAATATATAACGGTAAAAAACGAGGAACTTCCACCGCAGCAGGAATACTAAAAATATTTAAATTTAAATGATTTGGATATTTATTAAAAGGACTTATTGTACTTCCAAAATTTGATAATAATATTATTGCGCTCAAATCACTATAATTTAAAATAACATCATCTTTAATTAAATCATCATTATTGGTTAATGTATATGTCCAATTATACACATCATTATTATGTACAATATTATTTGATTCATATTTTATTGTAATATTTTTTATGTTAGCATCAAAATAATTATTACCATATAATGTTAAGTTATCAATTAAATTATTTGGAAAACTTGTCCAAATAATATTATCAATCTGTCTCGTTTCAAAATTAATCCCTTTTGATGCTTCACCATTACTTATATCATTAATATAATATAAGTTTTCATCTGTAAATGAAAATGACTCTTCTTTTGTGGGACCGAACATAATTAAACTTTTTAGAAAACCAGTATGTACCTCATTAGTAAATTGATCTGTTAATGTACTACCACTTCTTGTTGTTTGTTGTAATGCAATTTCTCCGTCATAGATAATAACGCCAGAAAAATTATCGTTAGTTTTATCAACGTAAATTCCATCAATTTGGTTTCTATCAATTGTATTATCATTTAAAAAATCATACGTTGCTTTTAGATCACTACTTTTACTGGTTTTAAGATAATTATATAAATTAGTGGGATCGCTATAATTTGTAGCGAATGTTTTTAAATTAGATGAAAGCATTGAATTATTAATTGACAATACTAAATTATACGCTTCTGATTTTGAATATAAATCGGAATATACTTTATTTCCATAAAAATCTTTTGATAATGAATTTTGAGAAAGTATATAAAATCTTTCTAATAATATATTTAATATTTGATCAATAATTATATCGGAATTGGTATTTACACCATTACCATTTGGAATTATATGAAGATATGGTGAACTAATATTTGTTCCAAATGTTGCAGTATCTAATGGTGATATTGGAAACCATGAATTTACATTATTATCTCCTTTTTGCTGTTTTCTTGTTATATCTTCAGCAATATCTTTTTGTTTGGAAAAGGTATTAATAAAATCATTTATCAATGATAATTCAGGAAAAGGACTTGATGCTGGTAATTTATCATTTATTTCTTTAGGCGAAGTTCTAGTTTCAGTTTTATTACAATTATTATATACTGACTTAATTATTAAAGGAAATGAATAAATTTTTTCATTATCATTTATTCCTGAATCTTGAAGATTATTATTAGCAATAATATTTCTGTTTGGTTGAATATTATGATGATATTCTGCATTATTTGAACATGTTCTTAGTACATCAAAAAATTTATCCACATCATTTAGTATAATTTTAAATATGTTATATATTGTGGGTCGCATTCCAAGATAACCTTCAATTGCGTTATTAATTTTTGTATTAATTATATTTGCTAATGATTTTTTCATGTCTTCGAGACTACTTTTTGCTTGATATAATTTATTATAATAATTAGTTATATCAATAACACTATATGTTGTTTTTATTGGAAACGTAATTGTTTGATTTGTTTCCAGATCAAACACATCGGGTAAATATTCGGGTAATGATATATCAGAATCAATAATACTACCGTTTGTCCCAATTCTTGCATTTACCGATAATAATAATTGTTTTCTATAATTGAGTAAAACTTCATCTTTTACTGTAGAATCTAAATAATTAGATTTCCAACCAACGAATAATCCAAATGGATTTGAAAATTTATTAGATGCTTTTAGTTTTTCATCATACTCATTTAATTCGTTAAATGGTGATAATGGAATTATTGATGTGGTGTTGGGTGTGGTGTTGGGTATATTGCCGTCATAAATGAACATAAAAGGTGTTCCCTGTCCACCCAATACTGATCTAAAACTTGATAAGGCAAATATTGCATCCGAATTTGCTGTAAGTTGTTTTATTATTCTATCATAATTTTGTGAATCTATATCTGTTTTAATTTTTGAATTAACGGCTGAATATAGATTTTTAAGTTTTAATATTAAATCATAAGTATTTACAGGTTCTATACTTGTATCTGAACTTATTGCTGGTGCATTTTTATCCATTAATGGAAAATTAACAACATATCTAAATAAAACATCACTTAATGGTGCAAAAGTAATTGCCACAAAATGAGCATCGATTACAAAATTACCATTTTCTGATTTAAATTCCGATGTATATTTAACTAGATGTAATTTATATTCCAATGTCTTTCCATAATAACCCCTAATTTTTAAATTAAAAATTGGTGGTGGAAAATCAAACAATATTCTATATGGAGAATTTTCTTGATTGAAAAATGATAGTCCTCTTATGTCAACAAAGGTTATATTTACTTGTGGTACATAGGATGAATTTATGGTGACTTTAATATTAGAAATACCGAAGGATTCATATTGTGTTTCATTACCAGCAGTACTGCCATCATAATAATTAGTAGTGAAATTCAAATAATTAGGACTATCTATGTTTTGATTGTTTCCAATAAAATTAACATTTACCGATTTTGTTGTACTTGATAGTCCTTTCCCCATTACAATTACACTTCTTCCTCTTGCTGTTGCCGTTAATTCGGCAAAAATATGCATATCCTGATATTCAGGAATTGCATTAATTAGATTTTCATTTATGTTAACACTATTAGGATCATTTAGATAATCAACTGCCATTTTTATTGTATTTTATGATAAATACTAAAGTATTAATTTTTAAAAATGTAAAATTTATTGGAATTTTTAACTATTTATTATAAACAAAAATGATGCCAACACATGAATTATTTCAATTGACTAATAACATAGCAAATAATATATTTTTTTATTTGTTTATTATAGAAACAATCATATTCTTTTTATTTATATACATATCAAATAAAAAAAAGAAAAAATTACAAGCTAATCATAATATTGATATTAATGAATATGAAAAATCATTGGAGAGAATGAGAATTGAATTACTTAGACGTGAAGATGAAAGAACAAGACAATGGATGGAATCTGAAAAAGAAACATTACATGTTTTAAATGGAGTTTCAAACTTATTAGATGTAAGCGAAAAACTATGCAAATTTGATTCAGATAAAATATTAAAAAAACTTCAAGAAATTCAAGATAAAGTAGAAAAAATAACAACTACTTAATTATTTCTAATATGCAAACAAAGATAGAAAAACTTAAAGAAATTAATTTATTGCTCACAGAAGCAGTAAAAAAAGCAGAAGCACAAATTTTTATAGAAAATTGCCTTATCGAAGAAGGAAAAACAAATAAGAAATTGATACAATATAATAAACATAAAAAGTAAAGTATTTATATTAAAGATTATTATATATGAGTAAGATATTAAAGGCTGGCGAATGTGGATTTGGAATGCTGTATGAAAGTGATGCAGGATATATAAATAGCGATTTAAATCCTAAATTTCTTAATGAAGCATTTGAAATTAAGCCAAATGAACCTGTTTTAGTTAATTGTATATTACAAAAATGGGGGGTTAAAAATAAAAATGGAAGAATTTATCCTAAAGACGTTTTAGTTCCTCAAGTGATGGAATATCAAAAATTAGTTGATACTAATTGTGCTGTATCAGAGTCGGACCATCCTGACTCATCTATTATTTCCCTTCAAAATATTTCCCATATGATTACTAAAATGTGGTGGGGAACTGGTGATCATGAAAATGTTTTATATGGACAATTAAAAATAATTGTTAGTCCCGGTTATATTCGTTATGGTGTTGCTTCTGTTATGGGAGATAAAATTGTTCTTTATATACAAAATAAAATAAAATTAGGGATATCATCTCGTGGTGTTGGTACGTTAAAAGAAATTAATGGAGAAAATTTAGTTCAAAATGACTTTGAACTAATTGGTTTTGACTTAGTTGCAACACCAAGTACTCCGGGTGCGTTTTTATTTCCATCTAAATCTGGTGATATGAGTTTTGATGAAACCTATGTAAATAAGAATGGAATTTATCTAAATGAAATGGAAAAGAAGATAATTAATGCAACAAATAAATTTTTATTATAATAAAAATTATTAATAAAAACAAGAAATTAATAAATATTTGATACTTTTTTATATTAATCACGTATTTATAGAAAAATTATAGTATAGAATACCATATTTTATAAAAAATGAAAGACGATAATAAATCATCGATAGTTAAAGAAGCCATAACTGATTTTAAAACAATTAGGGATGCTGCGGAAATTAATGCAAAAAAAAGACTTGCAGAAGAATATCCAGAAAACTTTAACCTGTTATTAAAAGAAGAAATAAATAAAAATAAAAAAGCAAAAGAGTCTTATAAAAAAATAGACGATGCAGAAGAATCTGAGGAATCAGATGAGAATAAATCTAAAAAAGAATCTGATATGAACAATCAAGTAAAAGAAACCGTAAAGGTTACAAACACAGTTGGTAAAGGGAAACCCTTTGAACAAAAACCTAAAAGTGTGGAAGAAGATGTAAAAATTACTAATACTGTTGGAAAAAGTGATCCTTTTACCCATAAAAAGAATTCACAAAAAATTGAAGAAGAACGTGATAAAAGTTTTGTTGGTGATATCGAAAGTGATACTCCTAACAAAGAAAAGGGTTCTGCTAAAGGTATTGCGTTTAATTCTAATGTCGGTAAAAAACAACAGCCAATTTCAAATCTTAAAGAAGAATTTGACATATCAGAACTTGATACAAGTAGTGTTGGTTCTGCAATCGATGGTGCTGATGATAATGATGAAATTATTACAATGAATGAAATTGATGATGAAATATCAAAAATGGAAGAATTTGATGATAAAGGAACTTATCCTCGTCCTCAACTTGGTGGTAAACTTGGTTCACCAATTCACCAAGGTGGTGATGCATTCTCTAAACTAGTTAGTATGAGAAAAGACATCGATGAAATGATTAAAACTATGGGTGGTTCTGGTGCAGAAGAAGAAGAAGGTTATCAACCTGAAGAAGAAGAAGAAGGTTATCAACCTGAAGAAGAAAGTGGAATTACTGACGAAGATATTAATTCAATTTTGGGTAGTGCTCCTGAAGAAGAAAGTTATCGACCCGAAGAAGAAAATTATCAACCTGAAGAAGAAACCGTGCAAGAAGCACATGGTGTTTCTCATTCAGCAGGTACTGTTAAGTCAAGTCTTAATCCACGCCCTGAATATTTAAGTACTGGCGAACAAAGCAGAAGACGTTTTAGTAAATTTAACGAATCTGATGTAAAAATGGGTAGTTTAATTGGGGAAAATAAAAAATTGACAAAAAAATTAAATGAAACCAAAAAATACAAACAATCTGCAAGTACTTTAATTGAAAATTATAAAACTGCATTAGAAAAGTATCGCAATCAATTGAAAGAAATGGCAGTTTTCAATACCAATTTAGCACATGTTAATAATTTATTGGTAAATGAAAGTTTAGCCTTGACTCATGACGATAAAATTAAGATTATTAACGAATTTAAAAAAGTTAATAGTATTTCCGAGTCTCAAGATAAATATAAAACCTTCTTAACAGAAATGAAAGAAAGTAAAAAAACAATCTCAGAAAGTTTAGAGAAAAAAGTATCTACCTCGATACAACCTTCTTCTAAACAGAGACTTGATGAAGTTGTTGAAAAAACAGCATACGCAAATGATAAACATATTCAAAATATGAAAAGGTTAATCAATTACGTGGAAAATAGAGGTAAAAAATAATTTAATAAAAATAAAAATTTAATAAAATGGGATTTTTAATGGAAAGTGCTGAAGTTGGCAACATTGGTTTGAAACAACTTCGTGAACAAAGAGAAATTACCACAAACCGTTGGGAAAAAATCGGTTTGTTAGAGGGATTAGAAGGTAACGTAAAAGAAAACTGCGCACAGTTGTTCGAAAATCAGTTATCTCACATGATCAACGAATCTTCCGATTCGTCAAATAGTGGACAGTTTGAGACGGTTGCGTTTCCTGTCATTCGTAGGGTATTTGCCAAATTATTGGCAAATGATATCGTGTCCGTACAGGCACTTAACTTACCTATTGGTAAACTGTACTACATCAATCCTAAAGCAAGTGTTAGAGTTCTGGATGGTAGCAATACTTTGACTCCGGGTAACGAACATACTTCACCTAACGGTGCTTATGGAAATGCTGCAAGTAAAGCATCTGACGAAAGAACACAGTTCGAAACTCGTTCTTTATATGATGCATTCTATGCAACCGAATATGCTCAAGAAGGTTCATCATTATTTGATCGTTCAAAAGGCGATATGTATGTTCATACTGGTACAACTACTGGTAGTACATATGTTTATGGTGATAAATTCGTTCAAGTTGTCATTCATGGCTTCTTGGTAAGCGATTCTGGAAAATTAGTAGGACCGGCTGGTGTTCAAATGGATACTGAATCATTCCTTGCTAGTTTAAAAATTACTTCAAATGCTAACTTTGTTGCACCTGTTGGATTCTCAGAAGGTGACCTTGTTGCTGGTACTTCACTGCCTTTTAATGTGAAAGTTCAGAAATACGGACAGGCAATTGTTAACAAACAAGGTGATATTGTATTAATTGTTGATATTCAATATGCTGGAACTAATGGTTATAAACCTTTAAGCGCATCTACAACTCCTGCTTTCTACTATGAATACAGAAGCTATTCTGATCTTGAAGAAGATTCAAGAATGGCAGAAGTTACCTTCCAATTGGATCAAGTAACTGTTTCTGTTGAAACTCGTAAAATGAGAGCAATGTGGACTCCTGAACTTGCACAAGACGTATCAGCCTTCCATAATATTGATGCTGAAGCAGAACTAACTGCTTTGTTATCAGAACAAATGGCTGCTGAAATTGACCGTGAAATCTTACGTGACTTACGTAGAGGTGCTGCTTGGACTGCTCGTTGGGACTATAATGGTCTTCGTAGAACAGCCAATACTTATTATGGCACACAAAAAGACTGGAATCAGACTTTGATCACAAAGATCAACCAGATTTCAGCCCAAATTCATAAATCAACACTTCGTGGTGGTGCTTCTTGGGTTGTTGTGTCTCCTGAAGTATCAGCAGTATTCGATGACTTGGAGTATTTCCATGTTAGTAATGCTTCTCCAGAGCAAGATAAATATAACATGGGTATCGAAAAAATCGGTACTTTATCTGGACGTTATTTAGTGTTCCGTGATCCTTATTCACCTGCTAATACCGTTTTGATCGGACATAAAGGAACAAGTATTCTGGAAACTGGGTATATTTACGCTCCCTACGTTCCGATGCAGTTGACCCCCGTGATGTATAATCCGTTTGATTTCACACCCATTCGTGGAATCATGACGAGGTATGCAAAAAAGATGGTACTTAACCGTTATTATGGTCGTATCTTCTGTGATGGTTTACAGACATTCGGAATTGGTGACTTACAGTAAAATTAACTGAATAGATAAATAAAAAAGGCTTGCAATTATGCAAGCCTTTTTATAATATTGTATATTGCATATTAACATATAAAGCATATGAAAGAATTTGGAATAATTTATAAATTGTTAAATAAAATAAATAATAAAATTTATATTGGGCAAACCATAAGATCATTAAATGAAAGAATTAATGAATATAAGCGTGATATGAAATCTAATAAATTAAACAATCCATATTTATTAAAAGCATTTAATAAATATGGATGGGAAAATTTTGAATTTATTATAATTGACAAAGCAAAAACTATTGAAGAATTAAATGAAAAAGAAATTTACTATATTGACATATATAAATCAAATGATAGAAAATACGGATATAATATAGAATCGGGTGGTAAAAATTCAATTCCATGTACAGAAACATTAACTAAAATGTCAGAAGCACATAAAGGCATAAAACAAAGCAAAGAATGGATTAATAATAGAATTGCTAGTGCTGGAAGTATCGAAGCCAAAAAATATGGTAAAGAAAAAACTGAAGAAGAAAAAAAATATTTAAGTAAAATTTCTCCAAAATATTGGCAAGGTAAAACACGTGATGAAAAAACACGAAAAAAAATAAGCCAGACTAAATCTGATCAAGGTTTTTCTCAATTACAAAAAGAAATCTTAAATAAAAAGGTATATAGTTTAAATTCAATTACAAAAGAAATAATTAACATTTTTGAATCAACAGTTGAAGCCAGTAAGTTTCAGAATGTACATCAATCTACAATAAGTAGGTGGTGTTGTAATGATAAAATAATTAACGGAATTCTTTGGACATATAATAAGCAATGAACACATTAAAATTAAGAAATCATGATATTGAAATCAATATATTAAATGATATAACATTAAAAGAGTTTGGACATATTTATTTATTTATTAACAAAATAAATGGTAAACGATATATAGGACAAAGTATTAGAGTTAGAGATCGAATATCAGAACATATCCAAAATGTAATAAACAAGAAAAACTGTGTTCTTTATAATGCAATAAATAGGTATGGTTTAGAAAATTTTGAATTTAGCATCATCGATTCAGCCAACAATATAATTGAACTGAATAATAAAGAAATTGTTTATATAAATTTATATAAATCAAATAATAGAAATTTCGGATATAATATTGAATCTGGCGGTAAAAATTCTCTTGCAAGTCCAGAAACTAAAAAGAAATTATCAGATCAAAGAAAAGGAAGAAAACAAAACGATGGTTGGGTAAATAAAAGAAATCTTAAAATTTCTAAAGTTGTTTTAAAAATAGATAAAGAAAAGAATATTATTTTAGAAACATATAAATCATTAGCAGATGCTGGTAGAACTAATAGTGATGGTTTATCATATCAACAATTATTAAGAAAATGTTTAGGATATTCAAAAAATAAAGATTATTCTTATTGGTGTTATGAGGACGATTTTTTATCTAGTAATATTAATAAATATAAACAAATAAACTATAAAGAATTAACCGAATTTACAGAAGAAGAACTTTTAAATATATACAATGAATATTTAAATAATAATGTTTCAATAAGAAGTTTATCTAAAAAATATTTTATTTATTTTTCAACATTAAATAAGTATATTAAACAAAAAGAAGAACCAAAAACTGACGATTTTAATATAAAAAATTTTAATTTTGCCGTATGCAAAAAAACAGAAAAACAATTTTCCGATGTTATCAATAAATCTGGTGCATTAACCACACATATTATTAGTACATATCCTGATTTTAAAATTGAATCAAAATTTAAAAGAAAACAAATTGAAATGAAAACGGGAATGCCTTGGTATTATGATTTTTTTATTTTTAAATGATCATTAATTAAATATCATCACTTTCTATATCATCACTATCTTCTTTAATTTCAATGGTTTTAATATGTTTAAATCCTTCCGATATATTATTATAGGCTTCTAACCTTATTTTCATTGTATCATATGTTTCTTCTATTAATGTTACAATATCTTCAAGATTTACATCCATTGAGTGTGTACCTACTGCAAAATCAACCCATTCTTTATCATGTGGTTTATATTGACCAACGAATTTAATTGATTCTGTTAAGGGTTCAAATTTTACCAATATTCGTTGATTATTCTTTCCTTCTATATTAACAGTCCATTTCATAATTTCTATTTGAAATTTTTGTCTTCAATAATTTCAAATAATGCTTTAAAGTCATTGCCAACCTCATAAACCAATATTTCTTGCCATTCTTTACCTGTAAATATTGTTCCTTCCTCTATAATGCCATATGGTGAAAAAATCGTTGCTTTGGCTTTATATTTTACGTCTTTTTTAAATTTACTTTTCATCATTATTTATTTTAAATTTTTCTTCATTTCATTTATAAATGGTTGATTTAATCTTACTTTGGGTTGTTTTGTTTCATTAAAAATGAATGTAGATGCTGATGAAATTACATCCATTTTTGCTTTATCAAAGCCTAATACTAATGATATATTATCATCAAAATCATTATTTAATCCATCTAATATACCAGATTCTTCCCATCGTTTTATTATTCCATTTCTATAATTAAGATCAAATATTTGATCTTCTAGTTCTATTTCTTGACGAATCATATCGCCAACACAGAGTTCACTACCATAGTGGGTTGAAGCCCATTGATTATTTTCTCTTAATTCTTTTAAATCTTGTTCGAGTTCTTCAATTGTTTTTTCTTTTTTCATGTTATATTATTTCTCCTTTTATATCCATTTTCTAAATGAATTCTTATATTATCAATATTTTCATTAGTTAATATATTACTACCAATTATTACAGCAATTGGTATTATTTCTCTATCTTCTGTTGTTTGTTCTGGAATTACCGCATCTTCAGGATAGGTAATTTCACCTGTAGTTATATTTTTATATAGAATTCCTTGATAACAACTATCTGGATTTCTCATTCTCCAAATAGCGTTTGCACATCCATTATCATCAAGATACTCATCGTAATATATTTTTACTATTAAATCGTGAAATTCTATTTCACCAATTTCATTTATATCGTCATTCATCACTCCAATTTTTATCATATATTAATTCTAAACGGGCACGAGTAATAGCAACATATTCCAAGTTCTTTTCCTGTACAAATTGCCAACTTCTCGTATTAGGTAATGGCATTAGATCAGGTCTTACAATAAATACTCTATCGCTCTCTAACCCTTTAATTTTATGTATCGTACTTAAACAAATACCTTCAATATCATCAGTAAATATTGTTTTAATTTTTAATTTTAAATCAGAAATACTATTGGATAAACGGGCAAGAAATAATAATGTTGTTACTTTATCTTCCAATGCAGAATATCCACTATGTTCGATTGGGTTTAAAACACCGCTTGATTTTAAATCTTTTCTGAAAGATTCTAATTCGTGTTCCCAAAACGTTCTTAATTTATCAATATTATTAATTTTACCAATTAATTCAATTAGATGTACACCAATATCAGAACCTTTGATAATTGCTTTTTTATGTTGTGTTAAAAATTCAAAAAACAATTTAACTAATGGCATTGTTGTTCTACAAAGAACAAAATCACCACTTTGTGCTTCGGTTAAAACATCACCTTCTCTAACAACACCATCTGGAGCATTGTCTAATGCTTTAATATCAAGTACAATTTCTTGTGCTTTTAATATAATATTTTTTGCACATCTGAAAGAAACGGTTAATGGTAATATTTTGGTATTTGGAAATTTTTCAAACCATTCAAATGATTTTTCATCAGAACCGTTGAAGCCGTAAACACCTTGAAATTTGTCTCCAACTGAAATTAATCTACCTGTTAATTTACCTGATAATTTATCCTTTTTAAGTATTTTTTCAACAATTCTAATTTGACATTTATTTAAGTCTTGTGTTTCATCTATAAAAACATAATCTTGTGGAAACATCCAAATAGAATTATCAACAGCAGGTAGATAAATCATGTCTGTATAATCAAAAGATTTTCTATCGTTTGTGGCTTCATCTAAGACCTTAAATACCCTTTTAATATCTTTTGGCTTAGTTATATTGATATCATATCGATCTGTGATATATGACACATATTCTGGCTTTAAAGTTAATGTTAACCTACATAAGTTAACTAACTTTTTAACTAGGTTTAAATAAATCGATATTTCTTCGTCACCATCAAATTCTTCATTCAAATTCCAACCCTTTGCTTTCTTCTGAATGATTTTATCTATTTTAAATTCATCAAATTGAATACTATCACCATATTTTCTTTTAATTGCTGCTGTACCTAAACCATATGTGGTGTAGCAACGGACATATTCTGGAAGTTTTGTTTTAAGTTCCTCTTGGATATGTTTATTAAATGCAAGAAACATGATTGATTTATCTTTAGGTAATAATTTAACTGCTTCTACAATAGTATATGTTTTACCAGTTCCTGCATAGGCTTTAATTAATACATTTTCAGGTCTTTTCTTTATAAACATAAAGATACGTTCCTGTTCAGACGTTGGTTTATGATTCATTTATTTTATTATTTTCATATGTGTTCTAATTTCATTAAGCCATCCATATTTTCGTGCTGCACTATATGCTTTTAATGAATATTTTAAAAAATCGGTTGTATTATCATATTTTAATGCTTCTTCGTGTGCCAATTCCTTTGTCCAATGTGTTATAGGTTTAGTATTCATATGTAAACACACATCATTCATAATTCTAAGTTTAACTGCGGCATTATATGCTCCAACTGATTTTTTCTTAAATTCGTATCTGCTTTTATATTTTAATGCTTCTTCTTTAATCTTTTCCTTTGTCCATTTTTTTGCACCATATCCCAAACCACCACCGACTATTTTATTCAAAAGAATCCATTTATTATCTTTATAATATTTAATATATAATCGTTCAATTTCAGCAGCAGAATTTTCATCAATAGGTTCTTTTGTTAATATAAATAAATTTGGTATTAATCCTGTTTTTTTCATATGACAATAAACTTGAGATTTTTCGCTTTGTGTTAATGCTTTATTTAAACCCATGTGAAGATTTTTTCTTATTTCAATGTTATATGTTAATCCAACATATACATAATTATCATCAAATTCAAACGAATAAATATATCTCTTACGTAATGTTCCCTTTTCTCTCATATGAATACATATTTCATCAATCCAAAAATTTCTTCGAGATGCTGTATATGCACTTCTTGAATTTCTTTGAAATTCATTTCGAGTTTCATATTTTAACGCTTCTTCTTTACATTTTTCTTTAGTCCAATAATTATTAGGTTTTCTATTTCCTTTTAAATGCGATTGTATTTCATCAAGCCATCCATGTGTACATGCGGAATCATATGCGCTGCCAGATTTATGATGAAATTCTTTTTTCGTATAATATTTCAACGCTTCTTCTTTACATTTTTCAAACGTCCAATATCCGTTTGGTTTTCGTTTCATTTAATATTTATTATTTTATCAAATTCATTTACACTACAAGTTTCAATATTTGGATTATCTTTCCAGTTGTTGATCAACTCTACCATCTTTTCAAAAATATTATCGTCTAAAGTATCCTCAAAACAAAAAATACATTCACCTTTATCATTATAAAAACAAGTTATGTCACAAGATTTATTTTGACGACAATAAAGAGTTCTTTCTTTTGTTGAACCAAATGCGCCCTCTTCTTTGTATTTTATTTTTGTAAATTTATGACTCATTCTACTTTTCTCCAATTTTCATTAGTAGTTCCGTCTTTTAAAACATAAATTTGAGAATTTATAGAATAATTTAAACTTTCATAAGTAACCAATACTTTTAATCCTTCTTGCCTTTTATATATTCTATTATTATTAACAAAATATTCATCCAATGCATTTCTTTCTTCAATATTATTAACACAAATATGATATTTTTTATCAGTTAAGAAATCTAGATCAGCCATAGTTCTCATTTCATTCCAGATAATATTAGCCATATTATCACCAATCTGACCTAATAAACGTATAGTACGATCAATTTCAATCATTGTATCTTCATTGTATTTTGTATTTTGACCGTTATTATAAACTAATTGAAGAAAATATCTAGTTAGTTCTAACGCAAAGAATTTATCTTCAGATTTGTCTTCATAATCGTCAGGTAATTTAATGCTAGGTCTTCCTGTTTCATTTAAACCTATTTCGTATTCTATTTTATGCATGATATAAAAAATGATATAATAAAATTAAAAACAATATTGTTAATACAGTAAATAATAACCACCAAGGTGGCGTATCAGGATCATCAGGATATTTTAACAACCAACGTTCCATTTTTTTATAATTAATATTATGCAAATATATGAAAAAATTAACAATATTCTATGAAATTTAAATATTTTTCCACACACGTTGTTTTCTTATTGGCATGTGCGAACATATTTCATCCATAAATCCACTATCTCTTGAAATATTATAAACATGATTAGATTTTTTTCTAAATTCACTACGAAAATCATATTTTAATGCTTCGCTTTTGCAATTTTCTAACGTCCAATACCGATTTGGTTTTTTCTTTTCAACCATGTGTTGGCATATTATATCTAACCACATATTTTTATGTGCAGCATTATAAGCACTACAAGATTTATTTTTAAAGTCGGTTCTATTTGAATATTTTAATGATTCTTCTTGACAATTTTCTTTTGTCCAATAATATTTTGGCTTAGATAGTAATGACATGTGCTGACAAATTTCATCTAACCAATTATTTTTATTTGCTATTGAATATGCAGACGATGAATTTAAACTGAAATCTAATCTTATATTATATTTTAATGCTTCTTTTGTACACATATCTTTTGTCCAATAACCCTTTGGTTTAATTAATATCATGTGTTCACATACATCATTTAAAAATCCATTTTTCCAAGCAAACGAATATGCATCGCCAGAACCTAATTTAAATTCTCTTCTGCGTTGATATTTTAATGCTTCTTTATGAACCAATTCCTTAGTCCAATAACCTTTTGGCTTTCTAATTGTTAATAACATATGTGATGAAATATCATTTAACCAGTTATTCTTCAGAGCAGAACAATATGCAGAAGCGTTATTAAAATTAAATTCACTTCTTGTATTGTATTTTAACGCCTCTTTTTTACATTTTTCATATGTCCAAATTATATTATTTCCCCCTAAACCACCACCTTTCATTTTATTTAATAATATCCAATTGTTTTTCCTATATTCTGAAATATAATAATTTTCCATAATAACAGCATCTAATTCATTAATAGGTTCTTTGGTTAATATTTTAAATTCTGGTATTAAATTACTTTCACAAATATAATCGAATACAGCAGATTTTTTTAGCGAATTATTATATATTATATTTAGATGTTGATTTTTTCGTTTATTTATATTATATGTTAAGCCAACATATGCATGATTATCAATAAATTCAAAAGCATATATGTATCTTTTTCTAGGATTTTTAGTTTCGGTCATGTGGGTTAATTATTATTTATCTTCTTTTTCATTTAAATGATTTTTCTTATATTCTGCAACTAATTGAAATAAATTCATTCTAATATATGCAGAAACAGATAATCCCATTTTTTTTGAAATTAATTTAATATCTTCTTTTAATTTTGAATCAATTTTTAATAAAACATCTTTATTTGTATTCATAGTTATATATTTTATATATAAATACTATATATTTTATAAAAATTACACTATTATAGTATAAATTTTTTATTTATAATTAAAGTATTTATACTTGACAATAATATATAAAAATGGCATTAATAACAACGGTTGATAAAAATAAACTTTTTCTTCATGTTAAACATGAACTTGGTTTTCCACTAGTACCTTTTGAACTAAAGGATGAAATGATGGACTCTTACTTAGAAATGGTTGTTGAAGACTATTCATCAATTGTCAATAATTGGCTGATCCAGCAACAATGGATTGGACTAGAAGGAATGCACAAAGAAACAGGTGATTTTCTTGCAGCGTTTACAACTAAATCAAATCATTATATGGAATCATTTACCTATGCTTATTCCAAACAAGTCGGACTAGGTACTAATTCACCCGCATACGGTGGATGGGAATTACAACGTGATTTCATAATTACAGAAGAAAACACGCAGCACTACCTTATTCCTGCTGGTAGAGAAATTAATGAAGTCTTATGGGAAACACCGCCAGAAATTGATGCTGGTGTTTCTGATCCTTTTGCTATGAGTAGTGCATTGGGTGCACAAGGAATGATTGGATTTGGATATTTAGGTCGTCCCAGTATGTATGTCCAGCCAACATATTCAACACTTTTAGCAGCACAGGATAGAAGAATGAAACAAAGAGTGCTTCAATCAATATTAACATATAGAATAACTGGTTTAGCTACTGGTGAAAAAGTGTTACATCTTTATCCAATTCCGGGTGGTAGACATGAAATTGCTGATGCATGGGGAAGACATTATGCTGGTCGTAAAGTTTGGTATTGGTATTATGAGACAAATCCAGAAAATCATGATAAGTGTTTAGAGGAAAATAGTGATATTGTAAGACTCCCATCTGATCCACCAACAACAATATTGCAATGGTCAAATATGAATGATGTTGCACACCAGCAAATTCGTAATTTTCTTATTGCTAAAATAAAGATGGTACTTGGGGGAATAAGGGGGTTTTATGGGGGTGAAATTGGAGTAACTGAGAAAGTTTTAGCAATGGATTATCGCCATTTATTAGATGAAGGAACTAAATTAAAAGAAGATACTGAAAAGCTTTTAATTGATCAGCTTTCAAAACTAAGTCAGGTTAATTTAACAGAGGAAAGGGCTAAAATAGCACAGAATGTTAATATCGAGAGAGGATTTCAGCCAATTAAATTTCCAATTATTCCAATTTAAGTTCGAATTTCATATGACCACAGTCATATATTCTAAGGTATCCTCGTTCTTCCATGATTTCAAACTCTGTTTTGTTTGGATCGAAGCCTTCTTTAACAAGAATTTCTTTTGAGAAATTAATTGAAGCTTGTCTAATTAATTCATTTGGAGCAAAATAATAATAATTTGGTTCGGTATTTTCGATAAATAAAAAGCCTAACGATTCATATATACTTCCTTGTGAAAATCGTCTATCAACAAATGTCGTGATAATCTTAGGTTTATATAAATGAATAAAGTGTTTTAATATTTTTTCAGAACCACCAACTATATGTGTATTTAATTTTTCACAAAAACATAATAATTCAGAATTATCATAATTCTTTTTAAATAACATAACAGATACTAATTCATTGTTATGTATTAGTCCAAATCTAACATTATCATTAAATGTCGAAAATATATAATTTTCTTGAATAAATTTATTGGATGATTCGATATCAATTTCACATAATAAACAATCATTAGAATTTATTCTATTATTAATTTCTAATTTATTATTAATAATATTTTTCATAATATCACGTTTATATTCCCACTCATCTTCAAATATTTGAATTAACTCAATTCCTAATTTATTACATTGTTCCAATTTTTGTATATGATAATTTTTGTCTTTATATATATTCGAGTGCCAATATAGTCCATTATATTCTAAAGCAAGATTATTTGGATTAATATAAATATCCAATTCCAATCCATTTAAGATTTTTCTTTTATTGCGTAACACATTATCACCAAGCAACGAAAAAATATATTCATATAATGATTCTTCGCCCTTTGAAGCATATTTTGGAAGTAAAACTGTTGATAATTCAGTATTTGTATTAAATCTATTAATTAAAAATGATCTATTTTCAATAAAAATATGTCCATCAGGATGTTTTATTGTTAAAGTGTTATCAGTATAATTAAATTTTATGATTTCATATCCTTTAGCAATAAAACGTAAGTATAGTTTACTGTCACAATTTTTCTTTCTTTTTTCTTTAATTATTTTTGATTTTAATGGATTATCAACACCAAAATTGTTAATCGTTGTTGTTTTAAACTTAATTTTAAATTCTTTTGTTTTTGAAAAGTGTGTAACATTATATTTTTTTAATACTGTTATTTTTGATTTTTCTTTAACTTTATCGACAAGTGTTGTATATTCAGTACCATATTTATCTAAATTAGTTTTTTTTATTTGTTTTTTTACTTCATCAGATGAAAAAGGATTTTCAACACCATATTTATTGATATTTGTTTGTTTAATTTGTTCTAAAATCTCAGGAACTTTAAATGGATTATCATACCCATATTTCTTATTGTAACTTTCTTTAGCATTATTTTGTCTCTCAATTGAACTACCTGAGCATTCTCTACAGCAATATTCACGATATCCATAAATTAGCGAATCAGTAAATTTCACTAATTTGCCACAAATTTTACATTTGGGTAATTCATTAATTTTATAAATATATCTATATATTTTTTCCTTAAAAGAAATTTCTTGATTAATATTCCAATTAATAATATCTTGGTGCAAAATATTATTATATTTTTTTAAATTACTTTCAATTGTCCTATAGCCTGACTTATTCTCTTTTGTAAAATAATTTAACAGCTCATTTTCTTCCATTTTTCATATCATTTTCTAACAACTCCCTTATTTTTTCAGACATTTTATAACTATTAGTTTTACAAAATTCCAGATATCTCTTTTTCAGATCGATATTTAATCTTAGTCTAATATAACTCGTTTTGTCTTTGGTATAAATTTTCATAATTTTTTTATTTAGTTACAACAAATATAAATACTATTTAATTTAAAAACAAGCGTATTTATATAAAAATAAAATTATTTTCATTAGCAATGAAAAAGCAAAAACAAATAATTGATTTAGAAGAGGAGCGTTACGGTTTATTTGTAACGCAAAACTCTATTGATTTGCAGATTATGTATGGGAGAAATTATTTACAGACCAATAATGCCCAAGAAGTCATTATACATAAAATTAATATAATTGAAACTAAAACACATAATCTTTATGGTCAAGCAAAAGCAAAGGATAAACGATATATGTCACCAGTGCGAATAAGTGTAATGGTTAATGTTGAAGAAGGTAAACAAGAATATTATGGTCAAAATCAAGGGGGAATTACTCGTGATGATACTGGTAAAATTTCTTTTGGCGTTTATTTAAAAGAACTAGAAGAAAAAAACTTGGAAATTGATAGGGGAGATATTATTGAATATAATATGAGTGGTATTAAAAACAGATATTATGAAGTTGAAAGTGCCAATAATATTACTGATGAAACTAAAAAAACTATTGGCGGATTCGTTACATATTGGAAAAAAGTAACTGGTATTCCTGTAAAAGAAGATGTTGTACCATTTTTAAGTGAAACTAATGGAAATTAAAAAATTAATAACTATTTATAATAAAATTTGAAACAATGGGAAATAAACAAAGACTTTTTGAAATATTGGGTAAGGTTGATAATTCATTTAAATTAAATGAAGAATATGAACAAAATAATAATTATATTGACCCAATAGTATCTGCAAAAACAAATGCTTTACAAAATAGAAACATTGTTGATGATGCAATTGAATATGTTGGCGGAATTGAAAGATGGAATGAATTATCATCACAGGATAAAAATGAAGTAATTACTTTAGTTAGTAAATCACCCGATACATACACAAGTGTAGATGAATCAAATTGGGGTAAAAATAAAGCAAATCCAGCATATACACATTTTGCAGTATTAAAATCAAATGGATTAATTGTAACTGGTTGGGATTATCCTGACTATGATCAGGCGGAATTAAGACAATTTAAAAATGATTATTTCTTTATTGATTTAAAAAATATGGAAATTGATCCAAAATTAGTTAATATTGTAACAAAAAATTATTTAATAAAAAAAGGAATTGATCCTTATGATTACAAAAATTGGAATCACGATAATCCACAATAAATGAAAAGGATGCTATTTACAGCATCCTTTTTTATTGTCACAATCGCATTCAATCATTTCATCATCAACCCATATAGGTGTTTTTTTGCCAACATAAGCACCTTCAATATTAAAATCAAAAAATTCTGATGCTTCTTCATATTTCATATTATCTCTTTGTATTAAAATATCAATGCATTTAGTTCTGGAATACACCACAACATATTCCCCACTTGATTTATTATAAGCAATTCCAATAATTGCGTCATCCAAATCATCTGCAAATAATAATGTTAAGTCACTAAATTCTTCATTCAGAAATTCTCTTTTGTTCTTCATTTAATTTATCTTTAATTCTAATTATAATACTATTTGTTGCATCATCACATTGTTTAATATATTCTTCTTCAGTAAGAAGACCATTGGTAAATTGCGTTTGTTTACCACTAAGAGTGAATTTTAAGTCATAAATAAGGTCTTTTACTGTTTTATTATCATTTACACTATTTAAATATTTCAAATATAAAGTCAAATGATTTAATTCAATAATATTTTCATAATATGAATCTAATTCTGTTTGAGTTTCCTCGTGTAACCAAGAAATTGGCTCTTCCTTCCATTCTTCAGGAATTATATCTTTTGGATTAGCTATTGCAAACATTTTTATTTTTGATTCATTTTCTTTTATTTTTTCCTCAATTTCAATTATTTTTGATTCAACATCATATTTTCCTAAAAAGGTTTGATGTGATAAAAATATTTCTGCGATAAAATCTGTTCCCCAGCCCATTTTATTTAAATTTTAGATGTTTATTCTTTATTTTTTCTAATTCTTTTACTAATTTTTCATGTTCTTCTTTTGATTGAATTCCTAAATCTGCTGAATATTCTTTATATATACTAATTACGAACAGTAAAAATTCTTTCTCTTTATCTGAAATGTATGTATTTTTTCTTAAAAAAATTAATAATGACAAAGATAATAATATTATTATTAATATCAAAAGAAAAATTATTATATATGATATTACCATTCAATGTAATTACTCTGTAAGTTTTTTCTCTCTTACTAATGCGATATGTGCTTCACCAATTATTTTTTTCCAAGGCATTGGCGTACCATTTTCAATATGATCAAGAAAATATCCTTCTATTTTTTGAAAGAATCTTTCTTCTTGTGATTGATCATTCCAAACCAAGCCTCTTTCTTTCCAAGTATCTCCCCAACGTTTTTCATCTTCAATGAGTTGCTGTTCAACATCACTGAAAGTAAAATCCAATTCGCTAATCAGATTTACATTTCTTAATTTATCATCCATATTAATTATTTTTTATATTTATAGTTTTCAAATTTTTTATTTTTACTTAATACTCTCCATCTAATAGTTACCATTGGAATTCCTAATTTTTTAGATGCTTCACCTGCTGAATTATATTCAATATCATTTATAATTATTGGAATGTTTTGAGTACCATTGTATATACCTTTTCTTTGTTCTGATAATTTTAATTTTGTTTCATCTGTATGGTGTTTATTATAAAAAGGATTATCTTTTCCGGTACTTGGTTTACATTGATTACAAGTGGAATTAATTAGTGCTATTCGTTTACCACATTTACAATATTTATAAGATTTCCCTCCTTTCCAATTTGGATTTTTTTCCATTGGTCTTGAAAATTTTTCTTTTCTATCTTCATCTGACATATTGTTTATTCTTAATTGTGTGGCATTTTTTATATTTATTATGATGTTATCTCTATTTGGGTGGTTTGTTAAATTATCACCACCACTAGCAGTTTTTCCAATATTATATTTTGGATTTAAATCTAAATATTTTTGTTCATTCGTTAATAAATCTTCTACCATACACTCTTCTAGTATTTCAAAAATAAAATTTTCTTCGCCATATTTATTCCATGCTCGTTGAAGAATTATGTTTTCATGCTTATTATTTCTTAAACCGCATCTATGCCTATTCCATCTTCTATTAATGTTTTTCGCTGAACCAATATAACAATCATTATTATTTATATTTCTAATTTTATATATCCCTGTCATAATATTATTTTTATTATAAATAATAAAATAAAAATAATATTATAAGATAGTCCTAAAATAAATCTAAATTGCCAATTCTAATTTAATATTTAATTTTTCAATTCCTTTAATATTTTTAATTTCAAAATCATTAATAGTAAAATCGTAAAAATTTTTATTTTCTTTTAATATTAATTTAGGTTTAATTTTTACTGGTATTCTATTTGAAATTTCATAAATTGCTTCAAAATGTCTATCATAAACATGTAAATTTTGAACTAAATGACAAAACTTACCAACAGAATAACCTAAATGTGAAGCAATCATCATTTGCAGTGCAACATATTGTATTTTATTAATATATCCAGACATGATATAATCATTTGATCTTTGAATTAATGTTAAGTCTAAGTAATTAATATTATTACCTGTTCTAACAGACCAAATTGTTTCATAAGCACATGGGTATAATCCTTTAGTTTCTGCTAAATCATTTTCTTGATATAAATTTATAATATGTCTTCTACTAAATGGATCGTTTTTAAGTGAATATAATAATTTATTAATTAAATTATATCTTTTAATAGTTGCTCCATATCTTTGACCAATAGTATCGTCACCAATATTCCACTCATTCCACCAATTAATTCCCATTTCGTTGGCAATACTTAATGAGTTACTTTGTTTTTGATAAATCCATAAAATTTCATTAATTCCTGTTTTTATTGCTGTGTTTCTTAATGTTGTTATAGGAAATTCTCCTTTACTAATATCATATTCTTCAAATACTTGTGTAATAAATTTACTATATGCTGGACTTCCATCAGAATATTTTGGTCTAGGATTTTCATCCCAAGAACCTTCTTTTATTATTTTATTTAAATTATTAATATAATATTGATCAGCTTTATTCATAACTAAAATAATTTTATTTCATTTTTGATTCTAAATTCACGAGTATATTGATTGATGAACAATTCTTTAAAATTTTCATTAATTGGATTATAGACTTTGATTGCTTTATCATATTTCATTAGAAAATCAAAAATATCAAATTCTTTATACATTTCCATTAATATGGGAATAAATATATCATAAAACGATGTCCTATATAGATTTATATAAGATGTTCGTTCATATATTAATAATAAATTATTAGCACAATCCAATTTATCTGCCAAGAAATATTTATTTTTATTACCAATATTATCTAGATAAGGTTTCCAATTTTTATATGCTTCTTTTAGTGTGGTAAAGATTGTGCTGTTTATTGTTTTATTGTATTTGGTGTTTAATTCGAAATCATCTGAAATTAACTCAAAATCAAATGTATCATTAAAAACCATGAAAGGATATGGATCATTATTATCATAAAATTGAGATAAAACATCAATTAATGCATCAACAGATTTATATTTATCTTCCTCTTCTTGTATGTCAGGTAATACTTCATTTTCAATAAGAAATTTTTCATTTTTAGCATTTGCTTCATCAATTTCTTTCTGAGTTGGAATTACATTACTCATATTAAAATAATAAGGATCATCAACAAAACCCTGTTCAATTATTTTTCTTTTTTCTACATCAAATTTACATTTAGCATCTATTAATTCAACAATACTATTTTTTTCACCACAAATTAATGCCAGATATAAATCAGTCATATATTTTGATTTAATATTTGGAATATTTGATGAATAATAAAATTCAAGCCATTCTAATTTTCTATTGATTTCACCAATCAATTTTTCTTTACGGTTTTCTGATAATTTATTAAAAAATCCTTTTTCTTCTAATTTTTCTTTTGTTATTTTTTTCATAATTTATTTATTTGTCGAACCAAAACCACCAGTACCTCTATCGGTTTCAGATAGTTGATCGGTTTCAATTAATGTTATTTCTGGTAAGTCTAAAAATATTAATTGACCAATACGATCTCCAACTTCATATTGTTTTCTTTCAATACATGTTGCTGCATTATAATATGGAGGTACTATTATTTGTTGTTTTAAATCAGTAAACATAAATTTAATTTCACCAATATATCCTGAATCAACTACTCCGACAGAATTTTTTAACATTAAATCTTTATGAATTATTGAACTTCTTGGAAATGCTAAACCAACCATTCCTTCTGGAATGTCAACTGCAATTCCTGTGTGATAGATTATATAATTATCATTATGCTCAATTGATGTACAATAAAAGTCATAACCAGCATCAGGCTTATGTAATTTTGTTGGTGTTTTGGCTTCGGGTATTAATTTTTTAAAATTGATTTTCATTATTTTCGTCTCCAAATATTTTTTTAAATTGATCAACATTATTGAAAAAATCGGCATGTTTAATTTTTATTTCATCCCAATCTGCTAATAACTTTTCGTGTGATTCTTCTACTTCTCTAATTTTATCCAATGCAAATCTTGCTTGTGAACCTTGATCATCTAAATCAATAGATGATGCATTACCCATAAACCCACTATATGTATTTTTATCTGCATAAAATTCCAATGCTTTTTTTAATAATTCAACTAAACTTCTATAACTATCAATGTCAATATCATTCATCTTCTTCCTCCTGATTATTTTTATGCATTTCTACAATTTCTTTTAATTCTTTTACTTCTGTTGGATATAATGTAAATTCCTTACGAGAAGGAAATTCTTTTTTATTGTTAATCCTATTATGAAAGAAGATACCTTGGGAGTAATTATCTTCAAATTCATCATATAATTCCTGACTAATATTACCATATGAATAGGTATGACCCCTGCTAAATGCGATATATAGTCTTTGCATGTTTGGAAAATAGCTGGTTTTTAATACATTACCAGAATCAAAAACCGATTCGATATAGCCTATGCTATTATCTTCTTCTTTAAATTCTTTGCGTTCCATTAACATTTGAAAAATATTTAACAGGCAAATGTACTTAATATTAATATAAAATCAAAGAAGTTTTTCAAATATAATACTTCCACAATCATAAATTTTCAAATAACCTCTCTCTGCCATAATTTGAAATTCAGTTTTATTTATATCATATCCTTCTTTTATTAAGATTTCTTTCCTATAATTGAATCGGTGTTCTCGTATTAACGTACCTGCTTTAAAATACCAATAATTAGGTTTAGTTATTTTTATATTTGTAAATCCCAATTCTTCATACAACTCACCTTGTGAATATCTTCTATCAACAAAAACTAATATTGATTTAGGATGATATTCATTAATAAAATAATTTAATAACTTATTAATACTATTAATAACATTAGTATTCAGTTTATTACAATATCTCAAAATCTCATATTCACCGTCTTTTTTTATTGTTGAACGTTTTTTACTGATTATCATTAATGATACTAATTCATTATTATATGTTAATCCAATTGATATTTCGGAATCAATATTACCTTGAATATTGTTATCTTCCAGAAAACTAGATACTATATCAGAATTTGGGATAATTATTTCACAATCCTCCGAATTAATTGTCTTATCAAAAATGTTTAATTTTGACTTAATTATTGATTTAACAATTTCTTTTTTAAACGTCCATTCGTCTTCAAAAATATGCAAGAGGTCTATTCCAACAGATTTACATAGTTCTGTTTTATCTAGATGATATCTAGTACTATTTTTTCTTTTATCAGAATGCCAATACAATCCATCAAATTCAATTCCCGAATTATGTGTAGGAACATTAATATTAATTTCCTTTTTATTAATTTTTATTTTTTTTGTGTTTAAATTTAGTTCGTTTTCAATAAAAATTTTAATTTCATTTTCTTTGATTGATGAGTTCTCGGAAATTGGATTACATATTGTACAAATATTTTCGAAATGTCCGACAATTGTTCTATTATATAAATTGTATCTATTAATGTTGAACGATTTATGAATTTCACATAAATTATTAATAATAAATGTAGAACCACTAATTTTAATATCTTCATTATTTATTTTTAAATAATTTGTCCAAAAATCAATTCTTTTTTCATTAATTTCATTTTTTATATTTAATTTATTTTCTTCAGTTTGAACATAATAATCTACGCCATATATATTTCTGGTAGTTATTTTTGATTTATTTTTTACTGTTTCAGACTGAAAAGTACACTCTGTTCCAAATTTTTTTAAAGAAGAATTTTTCTTTTTTTCAATAATCATTTTTGACTGCGATACGTTTTCAACATCCCAATTTTTCATAACACTTTTTTTTGCCCGTTCTCTAATTATTGATGATTTAAATGGCGAAACTACTCCATAATTTTTAAATAAGGTACTCTTTTGTTTTTCTCTAACTTCTTTATTTTGTATTGGGTATTTTGTTCCATATTTTTTGAGATTAGTTTCTTCTTTTTTTTGTTTATTTATTATATTTTGTGTTGGGTATTCTGTATCGTAATTTTTTAGTGATGTAATTTTTTTATTTTCTTTAGTTTCTGGTGAATTTGCGGAACATTTTGCAGAACAAAATTTTCTATAACCTTTATTAAAATTAACAAATTTAAGATCACTATTACATATCGGACATTTGGGAAATTCTGTTATATTGTGAATATAATTATATACCTTACATGCCCAACGAAGATTAGAATAATTTATATTTAATGTTTCTATTATTTTATATAATTTTAAATTATATTTTTTTACATATTTCTCAGAGTGAGGACTTCCGTTATTATCAAATAATATATCATTTTCCATCAATATCGTTTTTTATTAGAATTCTTATTCTTTTAGATATTGAATATCCATTTTTTATACAATGAAGTTTAAAGTTTTCATTCGTTTCTTGATCAATTCTAATGTTGATCATTTTGATTTTAATTGCATTTTTCATATAGTATATTATTTGCTTTACATAAATACTCAAAAATAAATAAAAAGTTAATAAAACGCAAGTATTTATATAAAATATTTTAAAATGGCACTTCCAAAAAAACCAAAAGTTATTATCGATACTAATCCGCCAAAAGTTGGAAATGAATATCTTAAATACGGTATAGATCGAATTGAAGAATTAATGCAATTAACTGATACTAAAACAAAATATTTGCCTAGAACAATTTTACTTGAAGATTTAGACCAAGCATTATTTGACTATGTTAATTTAGAAGGAATGAAACTAGTAATTGATAACAAATCAGTTCCAACGTTTTTCCTTTCGAATGATAGATGGGGTGAATTCAGTAAAACGTGGAAATTTGTTGATAACGATAAAAATGTTCCCACGCCTTTTCTTACAGTAAGGCGCATTAATAAACAAGCAGGAACAAGACTAGGAACAAAATATAGAGTTCCACAGCCACGAAAATTTAGATATTTAGCCGTTCCTATTTTAGATGCAGGAGAAGTCATTTATTTGCATTTTAAAATGCCAGAGCCAACGAATGTTGATTTAATATATGAAATAGCGTTATTCACAAAGTATTTTGTTGATGTTAATCAATATGATGAACAAATATTGAAAAATTTTGCATCAAGACAGGAATATATTAGAGTTAAAGGTAATCCAGTTCCGTTGTTATTTGAAGGATTTGCAGAATCGAATACAATGGAAAATATTGATGGAGATAGGTTTTTTGTGTCTAAATATGCATTGAAAATATTGGGTTTTATACAAGACGAAAAAGAATTTGAAATTGTTAAAACCACCAGAAAGCCAAAAATTGGTTATAGTATAATATAGCTACACGCTTGGAATAATATATTTATTTGTTTTGTAATCATAAGTATTACCTGTTGGGTATTGTTGAACAACATCACTATATTTCACAAAAGTACTATCAATTCTATTATTATATTGAGTACTGCCAGTTAATTCAATTATGTTAATATAATGGGTGGGATAAATGGGCATATCTAAAATTTCCCAACTTTTATTAATTAAATCAAGTTTTGTTTTAAAATATTGTACTTCTGTTGTTGCACTTACTGGCGGAATATTTGCATTTATTTGATTATAAAATTCTGTAATTTTTCCTAGTTTTGCATTATAAAAGGAAAATTTTGTATAGCCAGTACATGTTGTTCCTGTTTGTTGTTCCGTATATGATATAGGAATATACCAAGGATATAATTGATTTTTATTATTGATTAAATACGTTGGACGAAAGCCTAAATTAGTTAAATAGGTTGTAAATATTTTTTGTTGTGTGTTGGTGTCATAAGAATCATAATAGTCCAAAATGAAAAAGCTATTGATAAAATTAGAACTTTGACCACTAATTTCAATATCAGTAAAATAAGCATTATTAAAATTAATCATATTTCTAAAATAAAAAGAAAAAACTGGTGAGTTAAAATTAGGTTTAAATTTTCTGACTTCAACATCATTAATCGAATTGATTAAATTTGCTGCGGTATCCTCTGCTAATTTATCTATTTCTTGTTGATATCCAATGAAATCATCATTAGTACTTAAAGCAATTCTTAAACTAGAATCTTGTCCAATGCTTCTTATTTTTTCTTGAATTAGCGACATGGTTTTCCTATATTATTAATATCCCCTGTTGGTGTTATGTTTGATGTGATTGCATTTTTTTCAAACCAAATATCCTTGAATATGTCATAGGTATTACTATCGTTTAAATCTGGTGTAATATCAAATATAATTGATGAAAATAAGTATCTTTTACCGTTTATAAATGGATTATCAGTACCAAGACCTGTTAATGGATCGAAATATCCCTCTGGTGAAATGCTTTTCCAGACAAAATTACCATTATTATCCAACTGTGTTGCATATGGCGGTATTGACATAACTAAGTCATATGATGAACTACCTGTATTTGCATAATAGATATCACTAGTAAAATATCTTAATCTTATTGGAATAAAAGGATTATATTTCCAAATAAGAGATTTAGGCGTAACTCCATCTAAATAGGGAGTTTCTATATAAAATTCTTGCTGAAATAATTGATTTTGATAAAAATTTGATTTAGAATATTCAATTATATTACCAAATTTATGTGTTGATGTTTGAACATAATCACCAATATTTAAATTAGTTAAATTAAATATTGTTTGAGTTGAGATTCCACTTATTGACCATGTAGTTCCAGACAAATTCTCATTTGGTAATACTGTTTGTTTATATTGGGCATATAAAAATAATTCGGTTAATGGAAAATTGAACTCATCATAATAATTTAAGATATCAAAATCGATATTAAAATTGAATGAATATGCTTGTTCGTTATATACATTATTCGAAAAACCAATTGGAAATATTTCAAAATTATTTGGTGTTGCTATTACTTCGAAATATCTTTCCCAAACAGTTGTACCTGTTGTTGCACTATATCCTGTTATTGCAGTATATCCGCTTGCAGGTCTTACTAAATAAAAATCAAAGGAATTAAAAATATTTTTACTATTTCCGCTTACCTGTGGATTAAAAAAATCTTTTAAATATAAATAATTGTTTTTTAATCCATTAAATAATGACATATATTCAAATCTACCATATATCCTATAAATCTCATTACTATTTCTTTCAATATCAAATATTTCTGTTGAATTAATAACATTTCTTATATTATATTCATTAATTTCAGTTAGTTTATTTGTTAATTCAATTTTATTATATAAATCAGCATTAACTGATTTAATATTTTGATAAGTATGAAGTAATATTTTTTCTTGTTTATCCATTAAATATAAATAGTTTTAAATTTTTATTGAACTAACTAATTAAACCAAGACTTGATAAAAATTCAACACAATCTGCTTTACCAAATCCTTTATAAAAATAAGTATTAGTATCTAGATTTGCCGGATAATTTGTTACATCACCATTTGTAGTACCACCACTTAGTGGACATGCACTTGTTACATATCTTGTTGTATGGGATGGAATATTAATACCATTTCGATAATTATTAATAGTTAATGTACCACCAGTAACTTCAGAATTAATAAATCCTTTTTTATTCATATTCAGCATTATATTTAAATCAGTAATTGGAACATTAATAATATCAGTCCAGTTTAAATCAGAACGAGCAAACCATTTAGTGTTTGTTTGGTTTGCTGCAATTATTTGATCATTATCATAATAGTAAAAATAATTTTTAAAAAAATCATCAGGATGATTATATGGAACTTGAAAAGAAAAATGGTCTGCTGATCTTACATTAGATATGTGTGCATACCCACTTTCAAGAAACCCTAGTTGTGGTAAATATATTCCTAAATTTAACCAATTACCTCCAAATGATTTGATTGATTGATCGGTATATGTATTCGAAGGAAATTCATAAATTTCGTTATTATATGTAATAATTGAAGGATCAATATCGTTAAAAACGTTACCTGATACAATTATTCCGACATTCCAAAAAGGGTCTGAATTATACGGATTATTAATAATATCTCCAGAAAAAAATCCGTCTAAATCAATTCCCTGAAAAGAATCATCTCTTCTATCATTTGATGTGATTCCATGAAATTTTGCTAAACTATAAAATTTACCTGCTTCAAATTGAAAATGTTCTTTTCTCCAATTAGGTGTTTGTAATGTTTCGTTTTTATTAAATGATTGATTCTTTTCACTATATTGGGGAAATTTTAATGTGTATCTAAACGGTTTTAATACTGTATTATTTCCAATACTACCACTAAAATTCATTGGAATATCATCAGGTGTTATTTCTAAAGTTATAAACCCTCTGAATTTAGTATATATTCCGCTTGATGAACTATAATCTACATTCACTTCTTTTCCATTAACTGTTATTATTTTATTTCTATTACAACTAATTATAATTGCAAAATCTCCGTCTCTTTTATAAATAGAATATTCCGATGGGGATAATAATAACATATCACTCCCATCATAATTAACATTAAAATTATTTCAATATCGTAATCTGATATTGATGGTGGATAATAATAAATTTTTTCAGTAATTTTACCGATTCTTTTTGAAAGAATACCTACATTAGTATATCCATCGTCTCTAATTCTAAACAATTCATATATATATCTACCAGCAACATTATTTTCGCCCCACATTGAATTATCGCCATCGGTAAAAACACTGCCAAAGAGAACAAAAGTGTTTTTTAATACGGCTCTGATTCTAAAATCTTGACGAGTGATTCCTATTTCAAAATTAGTTGTATCGCCCCAAAAAGGAACAATATTTACACTAATTTCTTGTGTTTCAATATTTGGTAAGTCATTTAAATCCGAACTAGGTTTAATTTCAGTATTATTATTTGTAAACAAGTTTGGAGAATAACCTAAATTTGTAACCATTGCTGCAGGTGTCATACTATATTTTCCAATATCAGTTATATCAACACTTAAATGAATTGTTTGTGTACCTATTGGTATACCAAAAATCATATAATCTCCTGCATCGTTAGTTGTTGCAGTATACTTATAATATTTTTTATATACGTTTAAAAAAGATACATTTGTTATTAATTCTTCTTTAATCGGAAATGAACCAAATGCTTGTTTAGGATGTATTTGATTAGTAATCGGGTCAATTTTTGAAACACGTGGCAATAAATTATACCTTTTTCCTTCGTTATTTTTATCTCTTGGTGTTTTATATGGATATGTACTTGTTATACCACTATTTGCAGAATCTTCATCAGTTAATGGTATAAAAACACTTATTTTTGCATTTGGGATTCCAACACCACCGTTAGCAATTACATGACCAACTAATACACCATAATCAGCATTAAAATTTTGATAAATATCTTCAGTGCTTATTGTCATTGTCATAAATTCTATGGTATCAACATCTTGTTCAAGTTTTACTTTAACATGTAAGTCATTTCCTTGTATGTTGGGGTCAAAATAAATTTGTTGAGACTTATTCATTTATTAATTCTTTATTATAAATACTAATTTCAAGAAAATCTTATTAATTTAATGAAAATCTTACCTATCTAAAATTATTTTCAATTATTTTTAAAAAAAATTTTAGTAAAATATTAAAAAATTTAAGATAAAAAAATTAAAATTTATTAAAATTTAACCAAAAAAAATTAAAAAATAACAAAATTTATCATTATCGATAAGAATGGCAACATTATAAAAATAAATTTTATTATCCTTTTGCATTATTTTTTAGTATTTATCGTAAAGCAATTAAAAGCAAAAAATAATAATAAAATTAATAAATAAAAAACATGACAGATTTTGTATTTACTTCTCCGGGGATAAAATTCGTAGAAAAAAGTTTAGATTATGTTGTTAGAAACGTAGGCGTTACTACAGCAGGATTAGTTGGTGAAACAATGAAAGGACCAGCCTTTGAAAAAGTTTTTCTTAAAGATAAAACTGAATTCTCAAATCGATTTGGCTCACAAAGTACTAATAAATTTACCAATGGTAATCTTCAATATCAATTACCTTATGTGGCTAATGCATATCTTGAAGAATCCAATCAATTGTGGGTAACAAGAGTATTGGGTTTAAGTGGATATGATGCTGGAAAAGCATGGGCTATTACATTAAATGCAGGCGTTGATCCACTATCAGTATCTGCTACAACATCAAGTCCATTTAGTGCATCATTTAGTGATTATTCATTTATGGGTGTTTCTATAAATGCATTAAATGATACTGGTGTAAGTTTTAGTGGGTTTGAAAAAATTAATAGTACTGATTTTAGTGGTACTTCTTATTCATTTAAATGTACAAATTATGTTGCAAGTGCTGGTACTGGTACTGTTACTGGAACAAGTACTGTTTTTGTTGGAACAGAATATACCGAATATAAAAATATGGTACTTGGAGTAGTAAGAAGTAGAGGTTATGTTGTCGATCATGTTAATGCTCCACCAACATCTGTTTGGGATGCAACAACAGTTACATTACCATCGTCTGGAAATACAACCAATTTAGGCGTTGGTAATTTATTTGGAACATTTAAACTTAAAGCATCTAGTGGTTCAACTAATGAAACATATATTGCTTCATTAAATCCTGATGCAAGTAGTTTCTTACCAAATGTTATTGGTTTTCAAGCAAAGGATAAAACAACTAAAATATGGGTAGAAGCTATATATCCTGATTTAATTAAATTATTGGATAGTTATGGAAATACTTACCCAACTGGCTTAACATCTTATGGAATTTCTGGTGTTGCTCCTTATGGTTATGGTATTTCGGATGATTTAATTGTTTGTAATAGTAATTTTTACAGTAATTATAAAACACAATTTAAAACTCCCGAAACACCTTGGGTTGTATCACAAATCAATGGTAATAAGGTTAGCAGATTATTTAAATTTATTAGCATTTCTGATGGTAATGCGGCAAATGAAGAAATTAAAATAAGCATCGTTAACATTAATCCAATATCACTTAGTTTTGATGTTGTTGTTCGTAATTTTTATGATACTGATGATAATGTTAATATTCTAGAATCATTTTCAAATTGTGGAATAATTGAAGGACAAAATAATTTTATCGGACAACGTATCGGAACTACTGATGGAAATTATGATCTTTTAAGTAATTATATTATGGTTGAAATGGCAGACGAAATAAATTTAACCGATTTTCCTGCTGGTTTTGAAGGATATTTATTTAATAATTATGCAATATCAGCTACAACAGATAGTACTGCTGGTATTAGTCCTAAAATCTTCTATAAAACTAAATATAATGATGATGAAAAAATAAAGAAAGTATATTTAGGTGTTTCTGAAAATGGATATGACTCTAGTAGTGTTGTTGGAAATGGAATTAATCAGAATTTCTTTAATTTTAATGGACAAATCAGTACTGGTAGTCATGTTAAAACGCATGGTTTCCATATGGATAAAGATGCATCTGGTATTACTTCAAATGGTTATTCATTTGATTGCGGTATTGGTGATTTTAAAACAATTGAAGATGTTACTGTTGATGCAAGTGCACCATATTATAATATCGCAACAAGAAAATTCTCGTTAGTTCCTGCTGGTGGTTTTGATGGTTGGAATGTCAATAGATTTGAACGTTCATATAGCGATTATTATCGTTTAAATGGACTTTATGATGGTGTTAATCCTAATGGAAATCCAACAAACGATTTTCAAGCATGGGAAACCGCTATTAATACATTTGCAAATCCTGAAGAAGTATCAATTAATGTGTTTGCAACTCCGGGTATTAACTGGTCTGATCAAACTATCTTAATTCAAGATACAATAGAAATGATTGAAACAAAAAGAACCGATTCATTATATGTTATCGATGCCCCTAATGTAACCGTAATGACAACCGTTGGTGATGGTGGTAGAGCAGACGTTATTGCTGCACAAGATATTACTGATTTACTTGATACTGCTGGAATTGATAGTAGTTATTCTTGTACTTATTTTCCTTGGATTCAAATGAGAGATACTCAGAATAATCTTAATGTCTTTATTCCACCAACTGGTGAAATTCTAAGAGCACTTGCATATACAGATAATACTAAGTTTCCTTGGTTTGCACCTGCTGGTCTTAATCGTGGAGTAACCAATGCAAGAAAATCAAAATATAAATTATCTCAAGAAGCACGTGATATTTTATATGCTGGTAGAATTAATCCAATGGCAGATTTTGCTGATACCGGAACAGCAATCTTTGGACAAAAAACTCTTCAGGTAAAAGAAAGTGCTCTTGATAGAATTAATGTTCGTAGATTATTACTTCAAGTTAAAGTCCTTATTGCTAATATCGCTATCAGACTTGTATTTGAACAGAACGATCAAACAACAATTGATCAATTCTTGGCAAAAGCAAATCCTACCCTTGATGTAATTAAAAGAGAAAGAGGGTTAAATGATTTTAGAATTAAAATGGATAGTAGTAATAATACTACTGAAACTAATGATAGAGAAGAACTTTACGGGGAACTTCAATTAAAACCGACAAGAAGCGTGGAATTTATTGGAATAACTTTCACTATCACACCTTCTGGGGCATCATTTGCTAACGTTTAAACTAAACTCGATATTTAATAAAAAAGCCATTAATTTCATATTAGTGGCTTTTTTATTATACTATTGTATTTATATGCACAATCAATTTAGTTGGTTGCATTTTAAATACACTTAATATGATAACAGCAATTAATTTATCCTGTGAATATTGCGGAAAGAATTTTATTGTAAAAAAAGGACGTGAAAAGAAATTTTGTTCAAAAGAATGTAAATTAAACAGTAGAGCAAAAAACGATGAAATTTATTACATAGAAAAGCAATGCGAATGCTGTGGTAAAATTTTTAAATCAAAAATAAAACAAAAGAGAAAGTATTGTTCAAACGAATGTTCAAGCAAAACGCATAAAGATAACTCAAGAGAAGATAGAATATGTTTAATTTGTGGAAAAACATTTAATGAAAGAATTAAACATGATCGAAAATTTTGTTCCGAAAAATGTAGATTAATATGGCAAACAACACCAGAAAACATAGAAACAAGAAAAAATGCTTCAAAAAATATAATGTTAAAGAAATATGGCGTTGAAAATTCTTTTCAAATTCCAGATATTCAAAAGAAAGCACAAAAAAATGCAAAAGAAACATATAAAATAAGAGGTAAGGAAATTTCTAAAATAATAACAAAAAAAGTAGAAGAAAAAAGACAACAAAAACTAATAAAAAGATTTTCGGAAATAGGTTATTCGATAATAGAATTTAATGATGAAGATATTACTGTTAAACATCCTGATGGTCATATTTTTAAAAATAATAGAAAATTAATCGTAAATAGATTGAATCATAATGTTGAATTATCAACAAATATACAACCAATAGGATCACCAAGAACTACTTATGAGAGAAAAATATGTAAGTTATTAAAAGATAATAACATTAAATATATACCAAATGATAGAAAAACAATTAAATTGGAACTTGATATTTTGATACCATCAAATAATTTAGCAATTGAAATTGATGGTTTACGTTGGCATTCGGAATATTACATAAACGATGATTATCATTTAATAAAAACAAAAAAATGTGAAGAGAAAAATATTCAATTATTGCATTTTTTTGAAGATGAGTTAATTGAAAAATATGATATTATTGAATCAATTATAAAAACTCATTTAAATTTATATGATAATGTTATTAATTTAGATGACTGTGTAATATCTGAAATTAATAACGAAACATCCTCAAACTTTTTAAAAGAAAATCATATTCAAGGTAATATTAATTCATCAATTAAAATAGGATTATTTTATCATAACACGCTAGTTTCAATAATGACTTTTAGTAAATTAAGAAATGTCCTTGGAAATAAAAAAGTTGACGAATATGAATTATTAAGATTTTGTAATAAAATAAATCATAATATAGTCAACTCATCAATTAAATTATATAATTATTTTAAATTAAAATACAATCCATCCAAAGTTATAGGATTTGCAGATAGAAGATATGACAACGGGATAATATTTAATAAATTAAAATTTATCCTCGATTCTGAAACCAGACCTAATTATTGGTATGTTTTAGGTAAACAACGAAAACATAAATTCTTATATAAAAAAGATGTTTTGATTAAAGAAGGTTTTGATAATTCTAAAACGGAACATAAAATAATGCTAGAAAGAAAAATTCCAAGGATATTTGACTGTGGTAAATTGAAATATATTGATTTGTAGTATTTATATCAAAATAATCCTATTTAAAATAAATGAAATGAAATGAAATTAAAGAAAAATACAAAAAAGATATTGAATTATTAGAAAATAATTCTTTGACTGATAATAAAGAAATTATTGATGATAAAATAATTGAAATAACTGTTAGAAAAAAATTAAGCCATAGTGAACAAAATTTATTTCGTAGAACGGGTTATGCTAAAAAATAAAACTTAGTTCAAATTTTATATAGCCGCAATCATAAATTTTTAAACCAAAATTTTCAATTATATTTTCATTTAATAATTTATTTCTAAAATTATATCTACGTTCTCTGGATATATGATTTTTTTGTACTTCCCAGCAATTAGGTTTAATATTTTCAATAAATTTAAATCCTAATTCTTTATATAAATCTCCTTGCGAATATCTTCTGTCTACAAACGTTATTACGTTTTTTGGATTATATTTTTTTATAAAGTATTCGAATAATTTTCTTTCGCTATCAATTATTTTACAGTTTAATTTATTACAAAATCTTATTTCATATTCACCAGATAATTTATTATTTATTAACAATATTGTAATTAAATCATTATTATAAAATAAACCTAAACTAACGTTTGAATCTATTCTTTCTTGAATATCATTGACATTTAAAAAATCAACACAGGTTTTATTTGTTATTTCATTAAGAAAACAATTATTAATATTAAAAATATTATCA
>Ga0114951_10000755_pt1 | contig 43537 bp, 40 predicted proteins | sample AM7aDNAmetaG_FD_88677 | JGI IMG/M metagenome (GOLD analysis project Ga0114951, IMG submission 88677) | Freshwater microbial communities from Finland to study Microbial Dark Matter (Phase II) - AM7a DNA metaG | ecosystem: Environmental > Aquatic > Freshwater > Lake | place: Finland: Lake Alinen... | reverse complement strand
GGCTCTCGTCTGCTTCTGCTGGAGGGCATTCCCAGAGCGCCCGAACGCGATCGAGAGGTCGTGGTACGGCGTCTTACACAGTCGGAACGAGGCGTGCCGGCAGACTACAAGCTCGCAACGCACGTCTCCGCTGACCTTGTGAGTTACGCAGCCGAGCAGCTCGCTGACGACTGCCGGTCCCTGACTGTCTGGGACGGCATGGCCTACGAGTTCACCCACGTGGTGCTGCCCGCCGCCGAGAGGGATCACAGGATCGCCGATCAGACTGACTGGGCCAGCGAAGTCGTCGACACGCTGCTTCAAGGCGCCGCGCCCGAGCTCGGCCTTGACGGCGATGCGATGGACGGGGTGTTCATCGAGCGTTTCGCCTGGGGACCGTTGACCGGATCCGGGTCCCATGGGCGAGCCGCCGAGATGGCGCGCGCGGCCGCATCCCACCTGGAGCACGGCACCTTCACAGTCACCGACACTCCGAACGGCTCCGTGCTACGCGCGTTCACGGTCATGCTGCGGGTGCCCTTCGACGCCTGCCGCATCTATCCGGCTCTGCTCGACGCACTCAGGAGAGTCCCCGCCGAGCAGCTCGGTCTCTACGCCCCCGAGATGGCGGTGCGCAGGGCTGAGATTCTCTGTCGCGTCCTCGAGGATCACGGCCTTCTGAGGAGGCCGCGAGCGCTCTGCCCGGCCGCAGCCACGCTGGCCGCCGATGCAGACGGCTCCGACGGCGCCCTGCGGCTGGCGGTCTTGGGCACGACCCTGGATGTCCTCGACACCATTTCCGGGGCGGGGACTGAAGAGGACCATGTCGGTCTCATCGAGGCCGGACGCGTCGTTGCCGACTTCTGCACAGTTGGCGACTGGGTGGGGCTCATCGAGGGTTTGCGAGCACGGGGCAACGAACGCGCCGTGGCGAAGCTCCAAGCCCGTATCGATGTCACCATTGCCGGTCGTCGTCGCGGCAGGAGCGCTTCCCCCCAGTGGCTCGCAGATCGAGTCGTTCAAGAGGCCGAAAGGATCTGGGCAGCCACGGTCGACGCGACTGATCGCTTCAAGCGCGACGTGCACCTGCTCTTCTACGCCGAAGCCCTCTCTCTTGCAGACGCACTCGCGGCCAAGTCAGCCAAGGCGAGGGACAAATGAACGCGTGGCTGCAGCGAATCATGGCTTCGCTCGCCGTCCTCGTGCTTGTGGCCGGTGCGGCACGACTGGCCTGGGAGCTGCTCGGGCCAGTCGTGCCGGCTTTGATCGCTCTTCTGATCGCCTTTGTCATCTTGCGGCTTGTGCTGCGACGCTTTCGGGAGTGGTAGGCGTTGAGAGGTCAAGCGCACCCGCTCGGTGTTGTGAAATATACAAACCCTATTGACTGATGCATTTACGCATCGTTTACTGGTATTGACTAAGAATGATGCGCTGATGCATCGCGAAGAGATAGTCAGAAGGGAGGCCGGAATGGCCAAGAATGGACCCAGTGGCCGGATCTGGATCCGGTCCGTCAAGAAGAACCCGCCAGACCTCAGCAAGATCGGTCGAGCGCTGATCGCTCTGGCGATGGCGCAGGCCGAAGCTGAGGCGGAGGCCCACGCAGCCGAACAGGCGAAGCCTAGTGACGCGACCCAGCCTCACCCGGAGGACGCATCGTGAGCGACGAGCAGCTGGCGCTGATCGCCCTGCTTGGGGCAGGGGCTGCCGCCGGCGGCCTGGCCTTGACGCGCGGTAGCATCGAGCCGCCATCCGTTTGGTATCGCCTGTCGTGGCCGCGCGAGGTAGAGGGGGAGAACGTCGTCGCATTCTTCCGTCATCTCGCCGGCGACCGACGCCGCCACGTGTTGGCACTGGAAATCGTCGCGTCAAGAGGGCGCCTCTCGTATCGACTCGGTATCGCCCAGCGACACAGCGAAGAAGTCCTCGCGGTCCTGTCGTCCTATCTCCCCGGCGTCGCCGCCAAGCTCATCGAGCAGGACATCGTGCGTGCTCCTGATGCAGCCTGGCACATCACCGTGAGCGCGCCCCAGCGCGCCCTGCGCACCGCGCGTCTCGACGAGGTATCCAGAGCCATCACGACATCGTTGGCGAGTGCCAGCGCTTATCACACAGTCATATTCCAGTGGCTGCTAGGGCCGCGCCTCATGCCGGCAAGTGCTCCGATCAAAGGCGGCCCGGCGCCGTCGGCGTCGTGGCGAGATGTGATGAAGCAGACGGTAGGAACGGCAGCGCCCATTGACGGAGAGACGCACCATTCAATGAGAGAGAAGGTAGAGGAGCCCGGGTTTCGAGCGATCTGCCGCATCGGGGTTGATGCCCCGAGCTCCAAGATGGCTCAATCGGTCGCATCTCGACTCCTCGCCGCCCTGCGTACCGCAGAGACGCCCGGAGTGCGCATGGGCCTCAAGAAGGAGAATCCCGACAAGCTCGCCAAAGCCGATCGCCCCAGACACTGGCCAGTATCGGTCAACGTGAAGGAGCTGGCCGGCCTGTGCGGCTGGCCGCTGGGCGGCCAGGCGTACCCAGGAGTCGACCGCTCGGGGGCGCACCTCCTCCCCGCAAACGCATCAGTTGCGCGAAGAGGTCGAGTTGTCGCCGTCTCCACATATCCGGGGGCGGAGCGGCCGCTCGCCATGAGACTGCAGGACTCACTCCAGCATCTACACGTTCTCGGGCCCACCGGAGTTGGCAAGTCGACCTTGCTGCTCAACTTGATCATGCAGGACATCGCCGCCGGACGCGGCGTGGTCGTCATCGATCCCAAGGGCGACCTCGTCGAAGAAGTCCTCTGCCGAGTACCGGACGAGCGCAGCGACGACGTTGTTGTCCTGGATCCGGCGGATGAACAGAGACCGGTTGGCTTGAACGTCTTGCGAGGCGGCAATCGCCCTGCGGAGTTGATCGCCGATCAGGTGCTGTCGGTCTTTCACGACCTGTACAGAGAGAACTGGGGACCACGCATGCAGGACATCCTGCATGCAGCCCTGCTCACGCTGGCGGGCAAGCCAGGCATGACGCTCTGCGCGCTGCCTGTGCTGCTCTCGAATCCGCGATTCCGTCGCAGCGCCGTGGCTGCGCTAACGGACGAGGTTGCTCTCAAGCCGTTCTGGGCGTGGTTTGACGCCCTCAGCGAAGGCGAACGGCAACAGGCCATCGCCCCCGTCATGAACAAGCTGCGCGCGTTCTTGCTGCGACCCCGGATGCGTGCCGTCATCGGGCAAGCAGACCCGGCGTTCGACCTCCACTCCGTCTTCTCGCAGCGCAAAGTGCTCCTTGTGTCGTTGGCCAAGGGGCTTGTCGGCCCGGAGGCCGCGGCGCTACTTGGATCACTAGCGGTCTCGCAGCTATGGCAGGCAGCCTTGGGACGAGTCCGCGTGCCCGCAAGCATGAGAAGCCCCGTGATGGTCTACATCGACGAGTTCCAGGACTACCTGCACCTGCCCACAGATATAGCCGACGTACTGGCGCAGGCCCGCGGACTCGGGGTGGGTCTGACGCTTGCCCATCAGCACCTGGCGCAGCTACCCACGGGTCTGCGTTCAGCGGTCCTGGCAAACGCGCGCTCACGTGTCTGCTTTCAGCTCGGCAACGAGGATGCCCGACTTGTCGCCGCAACCTCAGGGGACATCGAAGCTCTCGACCTGCAAAGTCTCGGCCGCTACGAGTGCTACGTCTCACTGGTGTCTCGCAGCAATGTGACGCCCTTTGCATCGGGACGAACGCTCGAGCCGATCCAGCCCACGAACGACGCCAACACGATCCGAATCCAAAGCAGGAATCGCTATGGTCGTGACCTCGCGAGCGTGGAAGCTGAGCTTGCCGCCCTGGTCGGCGGCGCCAGCGCGGATGATCGCCCGATCGGGAAAAGGAAGCGGTCATGACCTCGCCGGTCGGCTACCCGCTCGCGACGCGGAACATTCCGCGTTCTGCCTGCACAGCCATGCATCTGCTTGCAACAGTGGCGACGACTGTCTCGCTCTTCTGGAGGACACCATGAGAGCGCCACTTCGCGCAGGGCGGGCCACTGCTGCGCGCTGCAGACACCGTCTCTCCCATAGAGAGCTGGCTGTCCTAAACAGCGTGAACCGCTTCCGCTATCTGAGCGCCCGACAGATCGAGGAGCTGCACTTCTTCGACCACGCGACTCCGCTCACGGGCGCCCGGACCTGTCGGCGCGTCCTGGAGCGACTCACGAGGGCCGGTGTGCTCTGGCGGCTGGAACGCCGCATCGGCGGCGTGCGCGCCGGTTCCGCCTCGTTCGTCTATGCACTCGGCCCGCTCGGACATCGAGTCCTCGACGATGGAGTCGGCGGACGCGTGCGGCGCCGGGAACCTTCGCTTGAGTTCCTTGACCACACCCTGGCGATCGCCCAGATTGCCGTGGGCCTGCAGCGCCTGGCTCGGCGAGGGAGCATCAGCCATGTCGCTATCGAACCGGAGCCGAGCTGTTGGCGGAGGTTCACGGCCGGGCTGGAAGGCGCCCAGACCCTCAAGCCCGACCTATCCGTCTCGTTGAAGGCCGGAGACTACGAGTACCACTGGTTCGTTGAGGTTGACCTCTCGACCCATAGCGCGGCAGCTGTGGTGCGCAAGTGCCGCGTGTACCACAGCTACTGGGCCACCGGCATCGAGCAGGAGCGGCTGGATCTCTTTCCGAAGGTGCTCTTCGTGGCCCCAGTTGCCCGGCGGGCGAGCTTGCTGGAGCGCACTATTGCGAACGCACCGCACCTCAACGCGGAGTTGTTTGCCGTCACGACAAGCGCGGGCGCAATCGAATGCCTAACGGGAGCCACGTCATGAAGCGGCTGCCGCGCAATCGGATCCTGATTGGCGATGCCCGCCAGGTCCTGGCGAGGCTGCCGTCAGATTCAGTCGACTGCATCATCACGAGTCCACCGTACTTCCGCCTGCGCAACTATCAGGAAGTCCGACAGATCGGTCTCGAGCAGCATGTAGACGACTACGGACGCGAACTGCTACTCATCGCACGCAAGCTGGCACGCGTGCTGAAACCGGCCGGCTCCTTGTGGCTCAACCTCGCTGACACATTCAGCCGCGCCGATTCGCAGGGTGCTCCTGAGAAGAGTCTGGTGTTGGCTCCCGAGCGCATCGCCCTGATGCTGACAAAGGACGGGTGGATCCTGCGCAACAAGGTCGTCTGGGCCAAGACAAACCCCATGCCGACCAGTGTTCGCGACCGCCTCAGCTGCACTCACGAGGTCGTCTACTTCTTCGTTCGCGAGCGTCGCTACTTCTTCGATCTCGACGCCATCCGGGTGCCGCACGTGAGCAAGCCGAGCAGGCCTGCCAAAGGACGTGTGGCGTGGTCGGTGCCGGACAGCTGGCGCGGGCCGTCGACGGGCAGCAATACGGGCCTGGACCGCCTCAAGGCGAAGGGCCTCGTCGGCCATCCCTTGGGCAAGAACCCCGGCGACGTCTGGTCCTTGGCCACCGCCGGCTACCGCGGCGCTCACCACGCGGTCTTTCCCGAGACGCTCATTGAGCGTCCACTGCTCGCCACCTGTCCCGAGAAGGTCTGCAGCGGATGCGGCAGGCCCTGGACAAGAGAGCGGTTGAGAACTCTTGGGCACCTGGCCATGGCAGGCGAGCTGCAGCCGAGTTGCGGCTGCGCGGCCGCATCACGCCCCGGCGTGGTCCTAGACCCCTTCATGGGGTCCGGCACGGTCGCTTCGACGGCGACGAGGTTGGGCCGTGACTGGCTGGGGGTGGAACTCAACCCGATCTTCGCTGACTTGGCTAGACAGCGACTGTCGCAGCTGGAGCAGCGCCCGCCACCGTTGCGGGCTGCCTAGACATGGCGGCTTCGTCGGTGCCATGCGGCTGTCAAAGAGTGATCGCATCCAGTGATCGCCGGCCGCACACCACCGAGGAGGTGATGGGATGCAGACCAAGCACCCCAAGACAACGCGTCGCGAGAAGGAGGTAGGAGCATGAAGACCCTGGCCATCCGTCTTGACGACGAGCTGCACGCCCAGCTCAGCGTGTTGGCGCAGCTCTCCGGAACGTCGCTCACCGACGAGATCCGGCAGGCCCTGGAGACTCATCTTGAGGCCCAGCGCACCAACCCCAAGCTGTCCGAAAGGGCCAAGCTCGTGTCCGATGAGATCGAGCACGAAGCGCAGGCCCGTCAGGCGGCTATCGCCACGCTGTTCGGCACACCCGAACAGCCCAGCGGCAGCCCCAAGGCGAGCAGCAAACGCCCGCGCAGTAGCGAGGAGACTCCCGAGAGCAGCTGACGCTGTCCCCGGATCGAGTGACCTGAGCTGCAGCGCAGGCGCTGGGTGGGAGCCTCTGAGCGTCGGCCCCACAATGGCCGCGCGACGAGGCTCCCGCCATTCAACAACGGAGACAAGTAAGAGAGGAGGTGATCATGTATGAAGGAGAACCGGACCAGGACGACGATCGCCCGCCAGTCTTCATGGCGAGGATCAGCGAAGTCGACGACGTCGGTCTTCGCGGTACCTGGATGGACGCAGCGGAGTACATCGCCCATGCGGAAGAGAGCATCGGGCTGTGGCTGCGTCACCCGCTGTCCCGTGGCTCGCCAGTGCGTGACGGCGACGACCACCGCGAACCAGGCTTCCTCTACCTGGGTGACAACGAGTCACTCGCGTTCATCGCCGAGATGGCGGCGGGCATCGTCAAGCACGGACCAGCCTTCAGCTTCTGGGTGCGCGAGATGGGCAACAGCCCGGATGCGCTTGAAGAGTTCGAGAAGGTATTCCTCGGCCAATGGAAGAGTGCCGCGGAGTTTGCCCAGCACGTGCTCGACGAGCGTACCTGCACCGAAGAGTCTGAGCGCCGCGATGGTGAAGAGTCGCGCCAGGACCTGGAGATGGACGCCAAGACCTGGGCGCAAGACCTGCAGCGCCGAGGAGAAATCAGGGTGGTGCCCAGCCCACAGGGCGGCGTCTGGATCTTCCGTGGCTGGTAGGACGCAGCGTTGTGGGCTTTTCCGCACCAATCAAACGGATAAGCAGAAAGGAGGTGACTATGCATGAAGGAGAACCGTACGACAACGAACACCAAGACGACCAAACAAACCCCGAAGAGGAACGCAAGGCGCAGCCGCGCATCTACGTCGCCAGTCTCGCCGACTACAACGAGGGCCGCCTGTACGGCGCCTGGATCGACGCCGCCCAGGATGAGGAGGAGCTGGAGCGCCGCGCCAAGGAGATGCTCGCCCACTCGCCCTCACCCGGGGCTGAAGAGTGGGCGATCCACGACTACGAGGGCTTTGGAGCGCTGCGTCTCGACGAGTTCGAGTCACTTACAGATGTCGCCAAGATCGCCAAGGGCATCGGCGAACACGGGCCCGCTTTCGCCGCCTGGGCGGCGCACGTCGGCACCGACTCTGAGGCACTCGATGAGTTCGAGGACGCCTACATGGGCGAGTGGGAAAGCGCCGTGGCCTTTGCCGAGGAGATGCTCGACGACATGGGGCACATCGAGGAGATCATGCGGAACGTGCCGGAGCACCTCGCGGCCTACGTGCAAATCGACTACGAGGGCTTCGTTTCCGACCTCGTCCGCAACGGGGAGCTGGCTACTCTGGAGAAGCCCGATGGCGGCATCTACGTCTTCCGCAATTGGTAAGGATTCTCGTTGTGGAATTGTCCACAAACGATGCATCCGCGCATCATTTGTGGTAGAATTGATCCTGAAACGGGATTCGAATCAAGAAACGGGTGGACATGAAACCAGAACAATCGAGACAACTTGGGCAACTGCTGAAGGCGCGACGGGAGGAGTGCGAACTCTCCACGCATCGCTTGGCTCGCGAAGCAGAGATGGACCAAGCCACCATCGTGCGCCTCGAGGCAGGGAGCATCATCGCTCCGAGACCGGACAAGCTGAGCCGCGTCGCGCAAGCCCTGGGCATCAGCGGCGCCAATGTCTTCGCGCTGGCCGGCTACACGGTGCCGATGGACCTGCCGACGTTGAGGCCGTATCTCCAAGCCAAGTACCGTGGCCTGCTCGACGAGGACTTGGACAAGATCGAGACCTACGTGGGCCGTTTGGCCAAGAAGCGAGGTGTCGAGCTTGTCGAAGCCGCGACCGCCGTCGCGAAGTCAGACAGCGAGTAAGTGAAGCAACGAGAGGGGGTGAGCGATGACGAGACAGAACACGACCGGTGACAACGGAGGATCGCCGGGTCCGGAGACCGATGGCGCTTTTGCACGTGCCGTGATCTACCTTCGCGTCTCGACCAAAGAGCAGGCTGAGATGGGCGGCGAAGCCGAAGGGTTCTCGATCCCCGCACAGCGAGCCGCCTGCCTGCGCAAGGCGGAGTCTCTCGGAGCGGTAGTGGTTGAGGAGTTCGTTGACCGGGGTGAGAGCGCCAAGACGGCCAATAGGCCCGAGTTGGCACAAATGATCCGCTACCTGCACGAGAACCCGGTCCAGCACGTCATCGTTCACAAGGTCGACCGACTGGCACGCAACCGCGCCGACGATGTCGTCATCACGATGGAGATCGAGAAGAGCGGGGCTGCGCTCGTCTCCTGCTCGGAGAACATCGACGAGACACCGAGCGGTATGTTGCTCCACGGAATCATGAGTTCCATCGCCGAGTTCTACAGCCGCAACCTGGCCACCGAAGTCTCGAAGGGCATGGTCCAGAAGGCGATGGGTGGCGGAACGATCTCGATGGCACCCGTGGGCTATCTGCATGTGCGGCGCATGGTCAATGGACGCGAGGTGCGCACCGTCGACATCGATCCCGAGCGGGCGCCCTTGGTCAAGTGGGCCTTCGAGTCCTATGCGACCGGCCAGTGGACCCTCCTTCAGCTGTGTGACGAGCTTGCTGAACGTGGCCTGAAATCGCGACCGGGCCCGCGTACGTCGGCAAGGCGCATGGTCAAGAGCGCCATCCACAAGATGCTGCGCAATCCCTACTACATCGGCATCGTCACGCACCGAGGTGTCAGACACTCAGGCAAGCATCCCCCTCTTATCGAGAAGGCGCTCTTCGAGAAGGTCCAGAGCATGCTCGAGGCGCACAACTGCGCCGGCGAACGCCAGTATGTCCACAACCACTACCTCAAGGGGAGCCTCTACTGCGGCATCTGCGGTCGAAGGCTCGCGGTCACGCACTCACGCAGTCATACCGGTCAGATCTACGACTACTTCTACTGCCTCGGGAGGCAAGCCAATACGCGCAGCTGTACGTGGAGAGCTGTTCGCGTGAGCAAAGTGGAGCAGCTCGTCATCGAGCACTATCGGGAAATCCAGCTTCCGCCTCGGCGCATCGCAGATATTCGCCGTACCCTGCAGGACGCACTGGCAGCACAGAGAACCGAAGCCGAGGCGTCTGAGCACGCAGTCACGTTGCGTATTCAGCGACTGACGGACGAGCGTCAGAAGCTCCTTCACCTTCACTACGCCGAAGCGGTTCCAGTCGACCTCTTCAAGCAGGAGCAGCAACGCATCACGCGCGAACTAGACGCGGCGCGTCAGCAGTTGGCTGACGTATCCGTGGAGTTCGACGCCATCGAGCAGAATCTCAGGAAGGCCCTCAAGCTCGCCAAGGACTGCCACGCCGCCTACCAGGATGCTGACGACAACACGCGCCGGCTCTTCAACCAGGCCTTCTTCGAGAAGCTCTATGTACACGTCGACGGCGCGGTCACTCACGATCTTGCCGAGCCATTTGGACTTCTGCTCGATCCCAGCCTGCCGGACCAGCTCTCCCGGGCACATTCTGCAAGCAAGCCGATGCAGTCGAAAAGGTCAACAGACAGACCGGGACGGTCCAGAAACGGGAACGACCTCGAGAAAATCGAGGTCGAGGGTTCGAACGTTGACACTGTGGTGCCCCCGGAAGGATTCGAACCTTCGACCTCGCGCTCCGGAGGCGCGCGCTCTAATCCCCTGAGCTACGAGGGCAACGGCTGCCGAGTCTAGCACACACGACGGCGGCGCGAGCGGCCGAGGGCCGCGCCGGGCGACGAGGCCGGCGCGCGCGGGGCCATGCGGGCCGCGTGCCGGCCGTCACACCAGGTGATCGATTGCCTCGGCCAGCTCGACGTCACGCTGCGTGACTCCGCCGGCGTCGTGGCTGCTGAGGCGCAGCGTGACCTTGTTGTAACGGATGTCGATATCGGGGTGGTGCTGCCGCTCCTCGGCCACCTCGGCGAGATGCTCGACGAAGCCGATGGCGTGCACGAAATCGGCGAAGCGGAAGGTGCGCGTGAGGGCGTCGTGCTCGAAGCCCCAGTCCCCCAGCTCGCCGAGCGCCGCCTCGATCTGCTCCTGGTTCAGCGTGTCCATCGGCCCCTCCCCTGTCGGCTCACGGGCCGGCGCCGCTGACGGCGCCGCTACCGCCTGTCTTCCCCGCGACCGCGCAAGGCACGCTCCATGTCGCGTTTGGCGTCGCGGTCGGCCATGTCGTGGCGTTTGTCGTAGAGCTTCTTGCCCTTGGCCATGCCGATCTCGATCTTGGCGCGCCCGTCCTTGAAGTACACCTTGGTGGGTACGACCGTGTAGCCGCGCTCCCGGACGCGCTGCGCGATGCGTTCGATCTCGTGCTTGTGCAGCAGCAGCTTGCGCACGCGCAAAGGCTCGTGGTTCCAGATGTTGCCCTGCTCGAACGGGCTGATGTGGGCGCCGACGAGGAAGAGTTCGGGCGCGTACGCAGAGCCCCGGACCTCGACGTAGCTGTCGCGCAGGTTGATGCGCCCCTCGCGCAGCGACTTGACCTCGGTGCCCACGAGGACGATGCCGGCCTCGTACGTGTCGTCGATGAAGTAGTCGTGGCGCGCCTTGCGGTTCTCAGCCACGCGTTTGATGCCGGTCTCTCGAGCCATGGCTCTAGGTTACCGCATCGTGGCGCGGCGGGCGGCCGGAGGAGCCGCGTGAGCGGCGCGAAGCCGCCTGGACCCGCCCGAAGCCGCCGATCAGCGGCCGCGGCGGTGCTGCTCGCGCCCGGGCGCGCCGCGGCGTGCCAGCCGCGCGCCGGTCGAACGCCGCGCCGGAGTGCGGTTCCTGCCGGTGTGCGGCCGGTCCGGGCCCTCCAGCGCCGGCACGAGGTCGACCTTGCCGCGTAGACGGTCGATGCGCTCGACCTTGACCGCGACGGCGTCGCCGAGGCGGTATTGCCGTCCGGTCGCTTCGCCGACGAGCGCCGTCTCGTGCTCGCTCACTTCGAAGCGCTCGCCGCCCAGCCGGCGTGACGACAGGAAGCCTTCGTGCACCACGCCGAAGCGCACGAACAGGCCGCCGCCGACGAGGCCGACGATCTCGCCGGCGAACTCCTGCTCCCAGCCCTCGTCCTGGAGGCGCTGCTCGAGCAGAAAACAGAGGGCGACGTCGTCGGCGTCCAGCTCCAGGCGGGCGAGCTCGCGCTCCCGCGTGGAGCAGTCTTCGGCGGCGGCGGCGAGCTCCGTTTCGCCCAGCTCGCCGCCGCCTTCGCCGAGGTGGTACAGCAGGCTGCGATGGGTCACGAGGTCCGGGTAGCGACGGATCGGCGAAGTGAAGTGCAGGTACGCCGGGCTGGCGAGCCCGAAGTGCCCGAGGTTCACGGGGCCGTAGCGGGCCTGCTTGAGCGAGCGCAGCAAGAGCGTCGACCAAGCCTGCCGGCCCCGGCCTTCGCGGGCGCTCACCTCGGCGACGATACGGCTGAGGCGGCCGAACGCTTCGGCCAGCTGCGCCGCCGGCACCGCCTCACCGGGCGGGAACGGCGGTGTCTGCACGCCGAGCTCCTCGAGCGCGTCGAGAAGCTCGCGCACCTTGAGCGGATCGGGCGGCTCGTGCACGCGGTACAGCGTGTGCGCTTTCTTGCGCAGCAGGAACTCAGCGACCGCCTCGTTGGCGGCCAGCATGAACTCCTCGACGAGCGCGTGCGAGGGCGTCTCGGGGCGCGCCACCGCCCCCGCGAGGGCGCCCGCGTGGTCGAAGGCGTACTCCGGTTCGAACGAGCCCAGCGTGAGCGCGCCGCGGGCCTGACGGCGGCGGCGCAGCACGCCCGCCAGCTCGTAGGCGAGGCGTAGCCGCTCGAGAAGGTCATCGTCGGCCGCCGTGGTCGCGTCGGGCACGTCGGACGGCGACTGCGGCGGCGTGGCGGCCTCTACGTCGTCCTCGCCGCCGATGATGGTGTCCACGAACCCATACGTGAGCCGGTGGTCGCTGCTGATCAGCGAGCGGTAGAACTGCACCGCGGAGCGACGCCCGTCGGCCGTGAAGGCGAACTCCACCGTAAGGCACTTGCGCGCCTGCCTGGGCACCAGGCTGCAGAGGTCGCTGCTCAGGGCCGCGGGCAGCATCGGCTCGGCGAACAGCGGCAGGTACAGGCTCGACGTGCGGCGCCGGGCCTCCCGCTCGATGGCGCCGTCGTCGTCGACGAAATACGACACGTCGGCGATGTGCACGTGGGCGCGATAGCCGGCGCCTTCGCGCTGCACGCTGATGGCGTCGTCGAAGTCGCGGGCCGTGTCTGGGTCGATGGTGAACGTGGGCAGCGCCGTGAGGTCGTGGCGGCCGTGATCGGGGCGCGCGGCACGCGCGCCCACCGCGGCCGCCTCGTCGAGCACCTCGGCAGTGAAGCCCTGCGGCAGCCCCCGCGCATAGATCATGGCGCGGAGCACAGCTTTCAGGTCGTCGGCGCGCCCCAGGACCTCGACGATACGACGCCGGTCGCCGTGCATGGGCACGGCGAGCACCAGATCGTCGAGCTTCGGGGGCTCGCCGCCCTTGGCCACCAGGTAGGAGCGCGTGTCGGCGAACAACGGCTCGAGCGACCAGAACTTGCCCCAGCGGGCGACGCGATACGGGAGGGGCTTCGCCGGGGTGGCCGCGCCGGGCTTGTCGCCGCGGGAGCCACGCTCACCGCTGCGCGGCCGGCGCGCGTCGCCCCCCGGCCGCTCCCGCCTCTCGTCGTGACGCGGCGGAGCCACCGCGCGCCTACTTCTGCCTGGTGAGATACTTGAGCGCGGCCTGGAGCTGCTCGTCCAGCTTCGTCTTGGGATTGTCGCGCACGACGAGATCGGGGACGATCCCCTTCTTGTTGATGTCGGTGCCGTTGGGGGTGAGGTACACCGCGATCGTGAGGTGGAGGGCGGCGCCGTTGCCCAGAGGCACGGTGGTCTGCACCAGACCCTTGCCGAAGGTGCGGGTCCCGATGATCTCGGCGCGCTGATGGTCCTTGAGAGCGCCGGTGACGATCTCGGAGGCGCTCGCCGAGTAGCCGTTGACGAGCACGACGAGAGGCTTCCCGGTGGCAACCGGGCCGCTGGTCTCGAGCACCTCGAGCGGCTGATGGAGGCCCTCGGTGGACGTGACCACGCCGGTCTGGAAGATGCCCGTCACGTCGACCGCCTGGCCGAGCAGCCCTCCGCCGTTGTAGCGAAGGTCGAGGATGAACGCCTGGGCTCCCCGCTTCGCGAGCGCGTCCACGTCGCGGCGCACGTCCCGCGCGGCGAAAGCTTCGAAAGCGAACAGCTCCACGTACCCGACCTTCTCGCCGCCGGCGCGCTCCATCGTCCTGCGGGTCTCGGGGAGCTCGATGCGGCGACGCACGATGTCGAGCGTCTGGGGCGGCCCGCCGGCACTGGGCTCGATGCCGAGCTTCACGTGCGTGCCCTCTTCGCCCCTGATCCGGGCCACGCTCACCTCGACTGCCTCTGCGGCCGTGGGTTGCCCGTCGACGGTGACGATGATGTCGCCAGGCTTGAGCCCGGCCTTATCCGCCGGCGATCCGGCGATCACACTCGCCACGGCCAAGCCCTTCTTGCCTTTCTGGAGGGTCGCGCCAATGCCGAAGAACTGCCCGCTCATCCTCTCCGCGAGGGCCTTCGCCTCTTCTGGCGAGAGGTACACCGTATAGGGGTCGTCGAGCGACTTGAGAGTGCCATCGACCCCTGCCTTGCTGAGCTTGGCGACGTTGACCGGCTTGTAGTAGCGGCCCTGCAGCTCCTCGATAATGCGCTGCTGAAGGTCCCCGGCTTTCTTGGCGGCGTTGGTCTGGCTCGCGCTGAGGCGCACGACGTTCTCGCCGTGAAGGTACCAGCCGACGAAATAGCCCCCGAGGAAGCCGAGGGCCACGAGGAGCACGACGACGGTGGTGCGCAGGGCGCGCATCAGCGCAGATACCCCAGAGGATCGACAGGAGTACCGTTGACGCGCACCTCGAAGTGGAGGTGAGGGCCGGTGGAGAAGCCGGTGGAGCCCACGTAGCCGACGACCTGCCCGCGGGCCACCCGGGAGCCGGTGCCCACGGCCAGCGACGACTGATGGGCGTAGAGCGTCGAGATGCCGCGCCCGTGATCGATGATGGTCACGTTGCCGTAACCGCTCATCCAGGTCGCGTAGATGACGTAGCCGCTGTCTGCGGCGTGGATGGGCGTGCCGTACCCCACGCCGATGTCGATGCCGGTGTGGAGCTTGCGGTAGCCGAGGATCGGATGGATGCGATAGCCGAACGGCGACGTGACGGGTCCGCTGACCGGCCACGTCATGTTCCCGGTGCCGACGCCGCTCCCGGACGATCCGGTGATGACCCCCGACAACGAGCTGCTCTCGGCGAGCAGCTCGTTCTCCTGCTGCTCGAGAAGCGCGAGATCGTTCTCGACGGCCGAGAGCCTGGTGCTCTTCTGCCGGCGCATCGCGAAGGACGCCGCCTGCTGCGCCGCCTGGGCGGCGCGTAAAGCGGCCAGCTGGTCGCTTTGCGCCTGGAGGTCGTTGACGGCCTTGTGGACGCCGTTCTCCTTCTCGGCGATGGTCTGCTTCTCGCGGGCCACCTTGTCGCGCGTCGTCTCCAGGCCGCCGACCAGCTTGTTGTTGCCGCCGACAAGGTCGCGCACGACGTTCATGCGGCTCACGAGGTCCTCGAAGCTCGTGGACGCCAGCACAACGTCGATGTAGGAGAGATCGTCGGTCTTGTAGGCGATCACGACGCGCGTTTCGAAGTTGCCCTGCTCGAGAGTGAGCTCGTGCTCCGCCGCCTGCAGCTCGAGCCGTTTGAGGCGCAGCTGCTGCTGAAGGATCTTGAGCTTGGCGCGCGTGGTGCTGAGCTTTTGCCCGACCACGCCTATCTGGTCGCCGAGACGGACCAGCTCGTCGTCGATGGCCGTGAGCCGGCCGTCGAGGGTGGCGATCTGGTCGCTCAGCGTCGCCTTCTGCTGCTTCGCGGCGGCGATCTTGTCGCGGGTGCGCGCCAGGTCGCCCTGCGGCGCGGCCGCGGCGAGCGCCGCTGCAGGGCCGAGGACAACGGCCGCCAGAACGGCAGCGAGAAGGAGTCTGCGCAGGGTGCTCATGGCAATCAGTAGTCTTCTTCGGGCGGCGACGCGAATCCTGTAGGCCGCCGCCTCAGCTCACGTCTTCAGGTAGCGGCGCAGCGCGACGAGGCTGCCCACCGCGCCCAAGAGCGCGCCGAGGATCGCCAGGGTGGGCATGAGGCCGAGCGGCCACGTGCCTCCCTGCCACCACATGCGGAAGACCCGCAGGCTGAGGAAGTCGATCTGCGAGCTCTGGATCCAGTTGGCGATGCCCCAGTTGCCCACCCACACGAAGGCCGCGGCAAGCACGGCGCCCACCAGACCGGTGATGAAACCCTCGAGGACAAACGGCCAGCGGATGAACCAGTTGGTGGCCCCCACCAGACGCATGATCTCGACCTCGCGCCGCCGCGCGAAGATGGAGAGCCGCACGGTGGTGCTGATGAGAAGCACGGCGGCGGCGGCGAAGATGCCGGTGGTCACCCACATGCCCTTCTCGATGAGGCTGATGGTGCCGAGCATCTTGCGCACCGTCTCTTTGGCGTATTTCACGCCGTTGTGCGTGCCCGGATCGTTGTCCACCGAGGGATCGCTGAAGAACTGCTGCGCCACGGCGTCGACCCGGTCGGCGTTCTTGACCTGGATCTCGTAGGACGCCGGCAGCGGGTTGATGGGCAGGTTGGCGACGATGCGCTCGCCGAAGCGCTCGCGGAAGCGGCGCAGCGCCTCTTCCTTGCTGATGTACTTGTAGCTCTTGACGTCCGGCAGACCCTGGATCTTGCGCTCCAGCGCCTGCGTCTGCGCGGGGGTGGCGGCGTCTTTGATGAAGACCTCGATCATGACGCGGTTCTTGAGGCTCGTGGCGCCCTGGTTGAGGTTGTCGCGCGTCACCAGAACGGCGCCGAGGATGGCCGTGGAGATGAACACGGTGATCACGGCCGCCATGGCCATGACCCAGTTGCGCCGCATGGAGCCGAACGCTTCGGAGAGGAAGAAGCTAAAGCGCATCGCCCACCTCTTCGGTGACCTGGTCGTAGCTGCCGCGGCGCTCGTCGCGCACGAGGCGTCCGGCCTCGAGCTGCAGGACGCGCCGGCGCATGCGGTTGACCATGTCGCGGTCGTGGGTCGCGACCACCACGGTGGTGCCCGTGCGGTTGATGCGCACGAGGAGCTGCATGATGCCCACCGCCGTTTCGGGGTCGATGTTGCCCGTGGGCTCGTCGGCGAGGAGCAGCGGCGGGTGATTGACGAAGGCGCGCGCCACGCTGACCCGCTGCTGCTCGCCGCCGGAGATCTCGTGAGGGTAGCTGTCGGTCTTCTCGGCGAGGCCCACCAGGCTGAGGATCTCGGGGACCTTGCGGCGGATGGAACGCCGCGGCTCGCCGACGACCTCGAGCGCGTAGGCGACGTTGTCGTGGACGGTCTTGTTGGGAAGCAGCTTGAAGTCCTGGAACACGCAGCCGATGTTGCGCCGCAGGAGCGGCACCCTGCTCTTGCGCAGGGTGCCGAGGTTGCGGCCGGCCACCAGGATGCGCCCCGAGTCGGGCACGAGCTCCTTGAGGACCAGCTTGATGAGCGTCGACTTGCCCGAACCGGAGGGCCCGACCATGAAAACGAACTCGCCCTTGCCGATGTGGCAGGTGAAGTCCTGGAGGCCGACCACGTCGGGGTCGTAAACCTTGATGACGTCTTCGAAGACGATCATGGGATGCGCTCCCCTTGTCAGCCGTCTGAAGCCAAGCCCTGATTATGAGGGGCCGGGCAGACCAGCTCAACCCGGCCCTCTTCTTCGTCGTCCGTCTTGACGGCGCCTCGTGGACAGCCGTCCGCAGCTTCGCGGGCGCACTTTTCGTGACCTCCGCCGCCCGCTGCCGGGCGGGCCGGCGTCGGCGCCGCCCGCGACCGTCGCGCAAAGGGCCGCCGCGCCGGGAAGGAGGTGCAGATGAATCACGGTGTGCTGACGTGGCGGCGACCCGGGCACGGTCTTCGTCGCCCGCCGGGGGCTTCCTGCACGGCGCTGAGCGCGGCACGACGGCCGGGCCGCGTCGGCACGCGCCGGCCCCACGAGAAAGTGACGGCCCGCGAGGCGGGCCGTCACTCTAAAGAAAGCCGACCGGGGTAAGCAAAGCCTGGCGAGTCAATGCTATGAGGGGAGGTCGACTCTTCACTACGATAGCACACGACCCCGGCTGCCCACTAGAACATGCGTCTACGGTGGTAACCACGAGGCGGGCGCGACTCAGCAGCCGGGCGCGGAGGCGACGCCCGGCGGCGCCCGCCTGGTCAGGACAGCTCTTCGACCATCAGCTTGAAAGCCTCCAGGTCCGCTTCGATGCGCTGCGCCATGAGCCGGTCGATCCGGGCTGCGTCGGCGCCCCACGCGTCCGGCTCATACTCCACCTGGTAGTGCACGCTGGTCTTGTCCTCGGCGAGCTTGTCGAAGGTCACCTCGCCGGTCTCACGGCCGTCCACCGCCTGCCAGCGGATCCTCGTCTCGGGGATGTGCGTGACGACGTCGGCGTCCCACTCCACGACCTCCTCCTCGACGACCGCGACCCAGTGCAGCTTGTCGTCTTCCAGCACGTCCACGCGGTCGACGACGGTCATGAACTTGGGATAGTCCTCGAACGCCGTCCACAGCTCATACACCGCGCGGACGTCGGCCTTGACCTCGACGGTCTTGTCTACGAATGGCATAAATGCCTCCCTGGTCGGATCCGGGTCCAGCATGCTGTGGACGTGTGCGACGATACCCCTGCGCTCCGGGGCTCAATCTGCCGGCCGGCGCGGTGCGCACGATCTGACGCCGGCGATCGCCCCCCGAGGGGCCGGGGGACATGGCTCACGGTAGCTGATACCGTGACCGCGGCATGTCCCATCGCGAAAGGCTGGCCCAGTATGTACGTCGCGATCCTCGTGGTCGCCGCCCTGGCGATCGTCATCGGCTTGGGATACCTCATCGTCTTCAGGTTGATGAAGGGCAGCCAGACGGTGCTGCCCGACGTCTCTGACGAGCGCGCGACCAAGACCGATCGCGTGGTCGCCGTGGACGACCGGGGGCAGCCCGTGACGGAGTCGCAGGACGGCTCGCCCGAGCCGCCCCGCGACGCGACGGGCTTCGAGAAGGTGCTTGGCGAGAGCCTCGACGACCTGCACCCCGGGCGCGAGGAGTGACGGGCGCCGCGACGCGACGGCCGGCGCCCGCGGCGAAGGCTAGATGAAGCTGGCGAACAGCACCGTGGACGCGACCAGCAGCACTCCCATGACGCCCACGACCACCCAGCGCCAGACGAGGTGCGGGACGAGCACCGCGGCCGCGCCGACGAACAGCGGGAACACGACGATGACGAAGCGCGGAAGGCTGTACAGCGGCCGCGCCGCCGCCGAGTACAGGAGCGGGAAGAGCAGTGCGGCCAGCGCGTACAGCGTGTAGGCCGCCGGCAGTCTGCGCCAGCAAGCGACGAGCATCGCCACCGCCGCCGCGAACCCGCAGAACTCGAGCAGGTTGGCGACCGCATCGCTGTCCAGGCCGCCGGATGGCAGGCGCGTGCTCAGGATGAAGCCGAGACCGTGCGCGGCCAGCCAGCGCACCCCGCCGGCAGCGGCCATCGTGCCCCGCCAGACCGCGATGGGCGGAAGCGTGAGCTCGCGACCCCAGAAGGCCTGCACAGCACCGAACAGCAGCGGGTCGCCGAACGCCCACCAGAGATAGCTCATGTATGGAGCGAGGCCCAGAGGCACGAGCAGCAGCCAGGCCGCGGAGAAGCGCGACGGGCGGCGCCCAGGCGGCGCCGGGCCGGCGGCAGGGCCGCCCGGCAGCCTCACCGCGCCGCCGCGCCGCTGCTCCCACCAGATGACGGCGAGCGGCAGGACGAGCACCACGCCGCTGCTGCGCGTGAGCACGGCCAGCAGCCCCGCGAGGCCGGCGAGCGCCCAGCGGCCGCGGCCCGCCCACCAGAAGCTGAGGAGCGTGAGCAGCAGGAAGAGCGACTCGCTATAGACGGCCTGGAAGAAGAGCGCCGTCGGAAAGACGGAGATGAAGACCACGCTCCAGAGAGCCACGCGCGGACCGAGGAGCGCCCGCGCCAGCTTGAAGAGCACCACCATGGCGCCGGCGTAGCAGGCCAGCGACACGACGAGGCCGGCGAAGACGTAGGAGTGGCCGGTCACCGCCGCGACGCCACGCAGGAGGAGTGGGTAGAGCGGGAAGAACGCCTGGCTGTCCGCATGGGCACCGTAGCCGTCGGCGGCGATACGGATGAACCAGACGCCGTCCCAATGCGCCCACGGTTCGAGCACGCGTTTGAGGAAGCCGCCAAGCACCTCGGCGTGCGCCGGATCGCGCAGCCACACTGCTCTGACGCGCACGCCGACGGTGTAGGTCGTGAGGACGGCGACGAGAGCGAGCAGGACTCGCGAGCCGGCCGCCGCGGCCGCGGCGCGGTGGCCGGCGCCAAGGCCTGCCGCAGCGCGCGCGTCGCGCGCCGCGGGGGGCTCGGGCGGGCGCCCCGTAGGCACTTCCTCAGAATGGGTGCTCATGCCGGCAAGCATACACAGCGGCGGCGGCCGAAGGGGACCGGCGGCGGCCGTGCGGCGGAGAGAGCGCGTACGCGGAGAGGCCGGCCGGGGGCGCGGCGTGCGCCCCGGCCGGCCTCGGCCGGCTCCCTCTACGCGAGCACCTTCGAGAGGAAGAGCTTGGTGCGCTCCTCCTTGGGGTTCACAAGGACCTCCATCGGCGGCCCCTGCTCCGCGATCACGCCGCCGTCGATGAGCGCCACGCCGTCGGCGACCTCTTTGGCGAAGCCCATCTCGTGGGTCACCACGACCATGGTCATGCCGTCGCGGGCGAGCTGCTTCATCACTTCGAGCACCTCGCCCACAAGCTCCGGGTCGAGCGCCGACGTGGGCTCATCGAACAGCATGAGCTTGGGCTTCATCGCCAGCGCCCGGGCGATCGCCACGCGCTGCTGCTGCCCCCCCGAGAGCTGCGCCGGGTAGGTGTCGAGCTTCTCACCGAGCCCGACGCTCCTGAGAAGCGCCTCTGCCTCGGTCTCGGCCTGCTTGCGCGGCACGTGCTGGACTTTGATCGGCGCCTCCATCACGTTCTCGATGGCCGTCTTGTGCGGGAAGAGGTTGAAGCGCTGGAAGACCATGCCGATGGAGGCCCGCTGCCGCGCCACGTCGCGGGCCTTCATCTCGTGCAGGACCTTGCCACGCTCCTTGTAGCCCATGAGCTCGCCGGCCACGTACAGCCTGCCGGCGTCGATCTTCTCGAGGTGGTTGATGCAGCGCAGCAGGGTGGACTTGCCGCCGCCCGAAGGGCCGAGCAGCACGAACGTCTGCTGCGGCTGGACGACGAAGTCGACGCCCTTCAGCACCTCGAGCTTGCCGAACGACTTCCAGACCTGCTCGGCCTTGACCATGGGCTGGCCGACGGTGGCGGCGGCAACGGTCGCCGCATCGATGAGGTGCCCTTCCTCAGGCTGGCTGCTCATCACGCACGTCCTTGATCGCCGTGGGACTTCTCCGCGGCCGCATTGGCGCGCAACGTCCTGCGCGCCGTGCGCTTCTCCGCGGCCTCTGTCTCCTGCATACCGAAGCCCTTTCCGAAGTACGCCTCGAGGCGCGCCTGGCCGAGCGTGAGGATCGAGGTCACGACGAGATACCAGATGCACGCCACGACGAGCAGCGGCATGATCTGGAACGTCTGCGCGTAGATGTTCTGCAGGCGGCCGAACATCTCGACGCCGCCGCCGACCACGGCAAGGAGCGACGTCGTCTTGAGCATGCTGATGGTCTCGTTGCCGAACGTCGGGATGATCACGCGCATGGCCTGCGGCAGCACGATGCGCCGCATCGTCAGGGTCGGCGACATGCCGAGCGAGGAGGCGGCCTCCATCTGCCCGGCATCGACGGAGATGATGCCGGCGCGCACGAGCTCGGCCGCGTAGGCGGCTTCGTTGAGGCCCAGCGCCAGCACCGCGACCACGAGGAGGTTCTGCACCAGGGGGCCGCTCGGCGTGGAGCCGAACACCAGGCCGGTGAAGGGCAGACCCGCGTAGAAGTGCGTCCACATCACGCCGATGTTGGCCCAGAGGATGATCTGGACGTAGACCGGGGTGCCGCGGAAGAACCAGATGTACCCCCACGCGATCCACGAGAGCACCGGGTTGTCGGAGAGCCGCATGACGGCCAGCATGACGCCGCCGGCGGCGCCGACGACCATGCACAGAAAGGTCACTTCGATCGTGCGCGCAAGGCCGATAAGCGTCAGCGGTTTGAACAGGTACTGCCAGACGGTCGGCCAGTCGATGTTGGGGCTGGCGACGAACGAGTAGACGAGCGCGACCAGCAGATAGGTGATGACGGCCGCACTGATCCAGCGGCCCCAATGGCGGACCGGGATGGCCTTGATTGCGTCCGGGCGGGCGGCGGCGGCCGGTCCCCCGGCCGCCGCCGCCCCACCCTTGTCGGGACTGGAGATGCTCATGCTGCCGACAGGCTCAGGGTGTCGCGCTCGGGCTGGGGCTTGCCCCGCCCTGGTTGACCATGGCCGATTGCACAGGCAGGAGCCCGTACTTGGCGACGATCTTCTGGTAGGCGCCCTCGTCGATAAGTGCCTGCAGCGCCTTTTGCACGGTGTCGATGAGCGCCGTGTTCTTGGCCACGATGCCGATGCCCACGATCTGGGGGTCGTAGCCGTTGGGCGCGCTCGGGTCGCTCACCACTTCGAACGAGTTGCCGCCGTTCGTGTTCAGGGCGATGTACGAGGCCGTGGAGTGGTCGGTGAGGTCGCCCACGGCGCGGCCGCTGGTGACGGCGAGGAGCGCCGCCGGCTGGTTCGGAAGCGCGAGGATGGTGATCTTGTCCTTGCCGTCGGTGGCGAACTGCTTGTCGAGCTTCTGCAGGAAGGCCTGCTGCGTGGTGCCGCTCTCGCAGGCCACGGTCTTTCCGGCGAGGCTGTCGAGGTTGCTGACGCCGGCGTCGTTGCCCTTCTTCACCAGGATCGAGGTGCCGTCGTAGGCGTAGTCCACGAAGCTGACGCCCTGCTGCTCACGCTCGAGGTTGTCGTACATGTCCGACATGATCATGTCGTTCTTGCCGCCCTTGATCGACAGGATGATGCTGTCGAACGGCGTCTCGTTGAAAGGCGCGGGCACGCCGATCTTCTTGGCGATGGCCTGTGAGAGGTCGTAGTCGAAGCCGGCGGGGTTCTTGCTGGTGGCCGGGTCGTAGTACTCCCACGGTGGATACGGGACGTCGCTGGCCACGCGGATCTGCGTCATGCCCGAGGGAAGCATGGCCGTGAGAGCGGAGTCCGACTGGAGCGCCGCGAGATCAGCGGCGCCCCACGCTGCCGCGGTGCTGCTGCCGCTGCTGCTCGGCGTCGGCGTAGGACTCGCGCTCGTCGTGGAACTGCTGCTGCCGCAGCCTGCGACGGCAAGCCCTACGGCGGTCACCGCGATCAGCGCGGCAACTGCCAGAAGCAGTCCCCATCTGCTGGTAGATCTCATCCCTACCCCTTTCGTCGGCGGCGCGCCACGCGGCTCGCCGCACTGTTTCATCGTGACAGCTTAGCTGCTGTCGCGGGTTTGTCACGAATCCGGCGATGGAAAAGCGCACCGCCAGGCTTGCGAGCGGCGCGCGCGCTCAGCGGCTACCGCGCGGCCGGATCCCCCTGCAGGAGGCGACGCCACCCCGCGAGCACGTCGTGAGCCGCCTCCGCCCCGACGATCGGCTCCGCCGGCAGCGGCAGTCGCACCGGATACAGCAGGGTGGCCCGCGTCTGCGAACCGCCCATGCCGCCGTGGAACGAGATCAGCTCCTCGAAGGCGCAGCCCTCGTCGAGCTGACGGTCGTAGAAGCTGCCCACCATGATGTCGGCGACGTGCGCGAAGCCGTCCGTGCGCCGCAGGTGCCGCGCGGCGTTGGGAGAGAAGCCCGCCAGCGGGTCCTCGCCCTCAACGCGGTCGTCCGCCAGGAAGCGCACGCCGTGAGCGCCGAGGACCAGCGGGCCGCGCTCCGCCGAGCGCACGAGCAGCCAGCCCACGTGGGGATGCTCGCGCAGGGCGGGGATCAGCCGCGGATGCCGGTCGGCGATCTCCTCGAGCGTCAGCCGGCGCTTCTCCTCCATGAGGTAGATGAGCCCCAGGTTGCCCGAACCGAGGACCACGGTCTCCTCGCCGGAGACGTCGTTCTTCGCGTGCTTGCTCTTCTTGCCGCCGGTGGCTTCCTTGAAAGCATGGGTGACCGTCATGTCGTTCTCGTCGCCGGCGCGCAGTCTGGAGACGGCGCGGCCCTCGAGCGAGCGGCGCACGAGGTCGTCGAGGCCGTAGCCGTTGCGCTGCTTGAAGGTCGCGCCCTGAGTCTGCCCGTGGTCGGAGAGCACGACGATCTCGTAGGGGCGCGCCGCGTAGCGACGGGCACGCGCGATGCGCCCGAACTGCTGATCGAGCTTGCGCAGCACCTCCAGCGTATCGGCGCGCTCGAGGCCGGAGTGATGCGCCACCTCGTCATAGCCGGCGAAGCACGCATACACGGCCGGCCGGCCTTGCATCATGTCGCCGAGCAGGCTGTCCACGGTGAGGTCGCGCACCACCACCGCGAGCGCGGCGCGCAAGAAGGGGTACTTGCCGCCGCGATGGCCGCGCGGCCGGATATCGCGGCGGATGCCGCGCACGGCCGCGATCCACTCCAGGCCGACCTCGTAGAAGAACAGGACGAGCGTGCGCGTGACGTTGAAACCGTTGGCGAAGAAGGCCCGGTAGCCGGGGTTGGCCTTCTTCTCGGCGGCGATGCGGCTGATGGTGAGGATGACGTGGTCGGCCTCGCCCGAGAGCAGGTTGCTGCGGCTGGCGCCGCCGGCGATGAGGAGGCCGCGGCCGGACGTGTGCCGCCGCTCGATCTCCTCGCAGTCGGGCGGCGCCGAGCAGGTCATCAGCCTGCCGGACTCCTTCTCGACCCAGCGGAAGGCGGGGATGTCGTCGTTGGCGCCCAGCAGGAGGCCCGCCTGGGAGGCTCCGGTCTGTGACGAGAGGTCGGTCTCCCACTCCGCCAGGCGATGCGTGCCCTCGGACACCCAGCGCGCCATCTCGGGCGCGCTACCGTCGCGCATGGCGCGCTGAAGCACCGGCAGCGCCAGCCCGTCGACTTCCAGGTACAGGATGCCGGGCACGTCGGTGACCACGCGGTCGCCGGCGCGGCGGGCGATGCGCTGGATCACGCGGAGCGTGAAGGTGTCGTCGTCGTTGGTGCCGAGGAGGATCTCGAGGATCACGGTCACCGCGGCAACCACGACGGCGGCGGCCAGCGCCGACCAGTACGAGTCCACCTTGAACGAATGATCGGAGATATCGGAGGCCAGCTTGAAGATCCAGGCGTCGAGCAGCAGGACGAGGATGAAGCCGCTGACCAGCATGAACGGCAGCCGCAGCGCGGCGATGAGCGGCGGCAGGAGCGCGTTGAGCAACGCGATCAGGGCCGCCGCGACGAAGGCCCCGAGCGGCCCCTCCACGTGCACGCCCGGCACGAGCCACGTGGCCACGTAGACGGCCAGCGCCGCCGTCACCCACGCCACGAGCAGACGCCACAGATGCAGACGCGGGCGCGCGGGCTCCCAGGCAGGCGAGTCTCCATACCCTCGCGCGAGCTCCTCGACCATCCCCAGCCTCCTTCGCCCTCGGCGCAGCCGCGGCGCCGTGCCTCGACGACATTCTATCCGCGCCGCGGCCGGCGCTGCGGCTCAGCGCGGCGTTGGTCGTGCCCTCGTGGCCGCCAAGAGCCGCAGCGGATGTCGACCAGCGGGCCGGCGCGTAGACTTCTCGCGCATCCGCCGTCGGATGCACCCTGTGGAGGTGACGCCCGTGTCGCGCAAAGGCTGGCTGCTCTTCATCGCCTTGTGCGTGATCTGGGGCATCCCGTATCTCCTGATCCGGGTGGCGGTGCGCGAGCTGCCGCCGCCGACGCTGGTCTTCCTGCGCACGGCGCCGGCGGCCCTTTTGCTCACGCCCCTGGCGCTGCACCGCGGCGAGCTGCGGCCCCTGCTCGCGCACTGGCGCTGGGTGGTCGCCTACACATTGGTCGAGCTCGCCGTCCCCTGGCTGCTGCTGTCGCACGCCGAACAGCGCCTCTCGAGCTCACTGGCCGGACTGATGGTGGCCGCGGTGCCGCTCATCGCGGTCGTGCTCTACCGCGCCGTAGGCGCGGGAGAGCACCTCGACGCGCGCCGCCTGGCGGGCCTGCTCATCGGCTTCGCCGGAGTGGCGGCCCTGGTCGGCATCGACACGGGCGCCACCGACCCTCTGGCCATCGCGGAGATGCTGGTCGTGGCACTCGGCTACGCCGCCGGCCCGCTCATCATCAGCCGCCGCCTGGCCGGCCTGCCGACCCTGGGCGTCATCACGGCCTCGCTGGCGCTGACCGCCGTCGGCTACGCGCCGGCCGGCCTGCTCTCCATGCCGGCGTCCATCTCGGCGGAGACCGTGGGCGCCGTCGCCGTACTGGCGATCGTCTGCACCGTGATCGCCTTCCTCGTGTTCTTCGCGCTCATCCGCGAGGTGGGGCCGTCGCGCTCCACGGTGATCACCTACGTCAATCCGCTCGTGGCCGTGCTCCTGGGGGTGGTCCTTCTCGGGGAGCCGTTCACCTTGGGAATCGCCGTGGGTATGCCGCTCATTCTCGTCGGCTCGCTACTCGGGACGGCTCCTTCACTGAGGAAGCCTGGCGCAACATCGGAGGCGCGCACAGGGGAGCCGGCGGACGACCCGGCGGCGAGCCCGCCAACGCCGTAGGCGCTCGCGCGGCGAGGCCCCGCGAGGTCCCCGCGCCGGCGCGCCTGCCGTGCGTCGCACCAGAGCCATCTTAGCCTCGACCTGGTTGCACGTGAACAGGTGCACGCCGACGCTGCCGAGGTCCGCCTCCGCGGCGCGCGCCGCGAGCGCCAGCGCGAGCGGCGGCGGATCGTCGCGCCACGAACGCGCCAGCGTGGCGACGTGCCGTCCGTGCCTGGCAAGGTAGTGCAGGGAGGCGCCGACGCCCGTCCTCAGCGCAATCTCGGCGAGCTGGCGGCGCTCGACCACGCCGGGCAGGCCGACGACCGGCAGCCCGACGCCGGCTCCGCGACGACCGTGGGCCGGCCGCCGGCCCGTACGGTACGAGCCGGCGGCCTCAGTCCAGGAACTCGCGCAGACACTGCGCGTCGCGATACGCCTTGAGCTTGGCCAGCGTCTTGGCCTCGATCTGGCGGATGCGCTCGCGCGTGACGCCGAACTTCTGACCGACCTCTTCGAGGGTGCGTGGGTTGCCGCCGGCGAGGCCGAAGCGCAGCTCGACGATGCGGCGCTCGCGCTGCGTGAGCAGCTGCAGCACGCGCACGAGCTCCTCGCGCTGCACGATGTCGTCGACCTCTTCGACCGGCGACGACGAGTCCTTGTCTTCGATGAAGTCGACAAGCAGTGCGTCGCCCTCGTCGCCGATGGGCGTGTGCAGGCTGGCCGGCTCTTGGCTGATCTTGAGGATCTCGCGGACGCGCTCGGGGGTGGTGCCCATCTCCGCGGCGATCTCCTCGGGGGTGGGCTCGCGGCCGGAGTCTTGCAGGAGCTGGCGTTGCACGCGCACGAGCTTGTTGATGTTCTCGACCATGTGCACCGGGATACGGATCGTGCGTGCCTGGTCGGCAAGGGCGCGCGTGACGGCCTGCCTGATCCACCAGGTGGCGTACGTCGAGAACTTGAAGCCGCGCCGGTAGTCGAACTTTTCGACGGCGCGCATGAGCCCCAGGTTGCCCTCCTGGATGAGATCGAGAAGGGGCATGCCCCTGCCCATATGCCGCCGGGCGATGGAGACCACGAGGCGCAGGTTGGCCTCGGTGAGCTTGCGCTTGGCGTCCATGTCGCGGCGCTCGATGCGCTTGGCCAGCGACACTTCTTCTTCGGCGGTGAGGAGCGGCACTCTGCCCATCTCGCGGAAGTACATGCGCACGGGATCGTTGGTCGTCGACTTCACCGAGAGGTCGAGCTTGGGAGCGGCCTCTTCTTCTACAACGGGCTCCGGATCGGCCGCGCTGCCCTCGCTCTCGATGACGTCGATGCCGAGGTCGGCGAAGACGCCGTGGATCTCCTCGAGCTGTTCGGGCGTAAGGTCGACGTCGCGGAGGGCGTCGTCGATGTGGGCGCCGTCCAGGTAGCCTTGCTCGCGACCTTCTTCGAGCAGCACGCGGACCTCGTCGGTGCTGAGCACGGCGAGGTCTGCGAACGCGGCGGTGCGGTCTTCAGCGGGTTCGATCACGCGGCGACTCCTGCTCTTCGTGGCGTGCTTCGGCCATCGGCGTGGCCAGTGCGATCACGGAGGCGGCGCGCCGAGCACGTGCGCCCCGTGCCGGCGCACATGGCGCGTGCCCAAGAGGGCTGGGGCGGTGGAAAGCGGACGCCAAACGGACAGGTAATGATACCAGTGGCAGCTCTCCACCGCAAGAGCCGGACCACAGTCGATCAGTATGGGCTGGTCGCGGAGCCGGTGCCGTAGGGGTCCGTGGTCTGCGCCGGCTGCGGCAGCGTACCGGCCTTGATCTGCGCCATGACCTGGACGGCCGTGTTGATCGGCACGGCAAAGCCGATGCCTTCGTTGCCGCCGGACTGCGAGTCGATCTGCTCGTTGATGCCGATGACCTGCCCGCTGGCGTCGATCAGGGGACCGCCGGAGTTGCCGGGGTTGATGGCGGCGTCGGTCTGGATGCCGCCGCTGATCGTGGCGCCGTTCGGAGACTGCAGCTCGCGGTTCGTCGCCGAGACGACGCCCGAGGACAGCGAGAAGTCGAGGCCCAGCGGGTTGCCGATGGCCACGACGGCCTCGCCGACGCTGGCCTTCGAGGAGTCGCCGAGGGGGATGGGAACGAGCCCGGGCGTCTGGCTGGGGTCGACCTTGATCACGGCCACGTCGGTCGACTCATCGGCGCCCACGACCGTGCCCTCGACCTGCGTCCCTTGCGAACCGCTGCCCTTGAAGATCACGGTGACCGTGCTCACGGCCTGGCCGCTCTCGCTGACCACGTGAGCGTTGGTCAAGATGTAGCCGTCCTTGGACACCACGAAGCCCGTGCCCAGCGCCTGCCCGCCGCCCGTTTGCTGCCCGAAGATGTCGTAGGTTCCCGGGAAGGTCGTCTGGATCTCGACCACGCTGCCGGCGTTCTTCTCGTAGATCTGCTGCGGCGTCAGCCCGGTGCTCTTGAAGGCGGCGTAAGCGCCTTTCACCGTGCCGGTCGTGTGGCCGCCGCCCACGAAGCCGAGCATGTTGGCTACGACCAACAGGACGGCCGCGCCCAGGAAACCGGCGACCATCATCGCGAGGAATCGTCTGGCCTTCATACGTGCACTCCCTTTCTTTGCCGACGCCGAGAGCAACCGGTGGCGCTTGCTCGGCACAGCGAATCGGCGGGCTCCCACCGCGCGGCGGGGCCCATGACAACGACCGCACGGGGCAACGGACGTCGCCACCGAGGGTCTGCGTGCACCAAAGGTACCCGCGATATCTGAGGATTCCCTGAGAGAGAGCTGGGGGCGGCCTGTGGATCGCCGCGCCGCCGCGCCCGTGCTGCAAGGCCGCCCCGCCGCTCCTCCCCCCGGGCGGCCCCGCGCCCGCAGCCTGCCCACTAGCCCAGACGCGAGGGGTTGTGTGAGTATTGGCGTCAGGGATCGTTTTCGGCGACCACTCGAGCAAAGGAAGCACCATGGCACACTTCGGCCCCGACGAAGCCATCGCGCGTATCGCGGACTGGAAGGACAAAGACATCCGCTGGGAAGAGCTTGGCGGCGGCATCACCAACCACAACTACATCGTCTGGGTCAACGGCGGCGCCGGCAATCCGGGCGGCGGCAAGTACGTCGTACGCATCCCCGGGCAGGGCACCGACATGTTCATCGACCGCGACATCGAGCGGTACTGCATGGTCCAGGCCGACAAAGCCGGCGTAGGACCACGGGTCGCCTACCAGATCGACCCCGAAGGCGCGCTCGTGATCGACTTTGTCGAGGGCGAGATCATGCACCCCGAGACGATGGCCGGCCACCCCGAGCGCCTCAAGCAGGCCGTCGAGACGGTCAAGGTGTTCCACGACAAGGCGGTCTTCAAGAACGAGATCAAGATCTTCGACATGCTGCGCCGCTACACGAAGATCGCCCGGGACAACAACACCCCCATGCCGCCCGAGCTCGAGTCCCTCCTGCTCGAGATGGACACCATCGAGAAGGCGACGGCCGTGAACCCACCCGCCGACGTCGCCTGCCACAACGACCTGCTCAGCGAGAACTTCATCATCGATGCCGCCGGCAAGATGTGGATCATCGACTGGGAGTACGGCGGCATGACCGACCCGTTCTTCGACCTCGGCGACTTCGTCATGGAGCATCCCTTCTCGCGCGAGGAGGAGCGGCTCATCATCGCCACGTACTGCGGCGAGATGGACGAAGGGCGTTTCGGCCGCATGATGCTCTACAAGAGCGTCTCGGGCGTGTGGTGGGGCGTGTGGGCGATGATCCAGCACACCTTCTCGAAGATCGAGTTCGACTACATGGAATGGGGCATGGAGCGCATCGCGCGCGCGCAGCGCGTCGTCGACGACCCCGACTACAGCGCGTGGCTGGCCAACGCCTGAGCGCATCGCCCTGACGCCGAAGAGGGCCGGGCGCCGTTGGCGCCCGGCCCTCTTCTCGTTGGACTCTCAGCCTTAAGTCGAGCTTGAGGCTTCGCGGTGTGCCGCGTCCCGTCCCTCCACGCGGCCAGGCTGCTCCCCGAGCGCGACGTCCGCCCCGGCGGCTGGTGCGGCGCCCTCAGGCATCATGTCGACCCCCTTCGTCGCGCGGCTCGACGGTCAGCGACTCTCCCGGGTCGAGGAGCTTGACCTCCACCTCGGGCGCCTTCTCGGCAGCGCTCGCGGCGAACGCCTCGGGGCGCTTGCGGGTCTTCTGGAACCAGGCATAGGTCGCCTGCTTGCCGGCGTAGGCGGAGCCCGGCAGGTAGAGCGTCCCCCAGTGGATGGGCACCGCGATCCGCGGCCGCAGGAGGGCCAGCGCGCCGGCCGCCGAGCGCGGGCTCATATGGCGCCCCTCGGGCGGCCGTACCCCCCAGGTCTCGATCGGCAGGAGGGCGACGTCGATGCGCTCGTGCAGGTCCTCCATACCGTCGAAGAGCGCCGTGTCGCCGGCGAAGTAGACCGTGGACGAGCCCTGGATGATGAAGCCGAGCGGCTCCGTGGGCGGCGACAGCACCCAGCGGCGGCGCGTGTGACTGGCGTGTACCGCCATGACGTCGACGTCGCCGACGTGCAGGAGCGTGTCGCGGCGCGTCTCGATGACAGTCCTGAAGCCGACCCTGTGCACGGTGCGTCCCACGAGAGGCGGCCCGATGACCACCGCGGACTTGGGCAGCATCTTCAGTGAGGCCGTGTCCAGGTGGTCGATGTGCAGATGCGAGATGAGCACGGCGTCCAGGTGATGGCGCACGCCGGGATCGGGCAGCGGCCCGTAGCGTCGCAACGCCCCGGTCCAGCGCTTCAGGGACGGGTCCGTCAGTATACGGACGCCGTCCATCTCGATGAGCACCGTGCCGTGCCCGACGTAGGTCACTCGCGTGGGCTGGGAGGCCTTCTCCGTTGTCATGCCCGCACCACCCTCCTCGTACTGCCGTCGACCCGGCCGCAGGCGACCGCGGTCGACGCTACCGACCGGCTCACAGTATCGGCAGAAACGGCGCCCGCCACGAGCTTCTTCGCGAGAGGCGCCGGCCCTGCAAGCGGGCGCTCAGTCGCGGAGCCGAAGAACGCCCACCGGCGCTCCGCGCGGCTCAGGGCACGTAGCGCCGTGCGCCGGCGAGCTCGCTTGAGTACGGCTCGGCGGATAGCGAGACCACGCTCACCGGCAGGCCGGTCGCCGGGGAGTGGATCATGCGCCCGGCCCCCACGTACATGCCCACATGGTGGATCTGCCCGGAAGAGCCGCGGAAGAACACGAGGTCGCCGGCGCGCAGCGAAGCGCGCGCGACCTTCACGCCTTCGGCAAACTGCGGCGCGGCGTCGCGCGGGATGGTGACGCCGAGCGCCTGGTAGACGAGGCACGTGAAGCCGGAGCAGTCGAAGCCGAAGCCCGAAGTGCCGGCCCAGACGTACTGCAGGCCGAGGAAGCGGCGCGCCTCGGCAACGAGCTGCGCGCCGCTGGGCCGCGGCCAGGCCGCGCCGCGGCTGCGCAGCGCCACCGCGGCGCGCTTCACGTACAGTGTGCGCCCGTCCTGCATCGCGACCTGCACGGACGAGGGCGTCCAGGCCACCGCGGGGAGGCGCGTGCCGTAGGAGAGCTCGAGCACGCGCCCGGTCAGCGCCGGCGTCTCCCAGGTCCAGGCGGTCGGCCTCATGATGACCGCCAGGCGCCGCCCCGCCGCCGGTCTCACGGCGGTGAGCTGCACCGTCGGCACCCAGCCCGGGTAGCCGCGTGCGTCTCTGGGCGTGGGCTGGGTGGGCACCGCGACCCGTGACCAGGCGCCGGAGGTGTCGAGCAGGATGACCCGCGAGCCGTAGAGCGCCTGCGTCTCGAGCTTCCCAACCAGCCAGCGCTTCTGTGCGGTGGTCATCCCGGCCACCCAGGCGCGGGGATCGGCCGGGGTTGCGAGCGCCGGCGCGTCGACCGGCCTCGCGAGCCCCGGCTCGACCCAGAGCGTGGCCACCGAGACGGCGACCCAGCGCAAAGGCGACGATGGGGCGACGGCCTTGGCGCGCGCCGCGACGGTCTGCGGCCGCGCCGCCGCCGCCGCCGGCCACGCGCAGGCGGCGCAGGCAAGCAGAACGGCGACGCTCAGGATGACGCTGCGCAAGCCTCTCATGGCCCCAGTGTAGTCCAACGCAGGTTCTACAGACGCACGAGCACCTGCAGCGCGACGAACAAGACGATCAGGGCAACGACGGCGCTGAAGTCGAGACCCGTCCCCCCGATGCGCGCCACCGGGACCACGCGGCGGAACAAGCCCAGGTACGGCTCCGTCACGTTGACGAGCACCGTCTGGAGGCTGCAAGCGGCGCTTCCCGGTCGCAGATTCAGCCAGGACATCACCGCCCGCGCGACGATGAGCCAGGCGTAGATCGTGATGGCGAAGTAGATCACGTAGATGAAACCGCTCATGCAAGCTCCTTGCGGGGGGATGCGTCGGCCTCGCGGCGGGCTGCCTTCCGGCGGTGAGCCCAGAGTGCCCTGATGGGGCAGGCGGCCGCACGGCCGCGTCAGCTCTTCAGGTACCGGTCGAACCACTCCAGCACGATCTGGAAACGCTGCACCCGGTGGACCGGGCTGCCCGAGCGGGTCAGCTCGTGAGACTCCTCGGGGAAACGCACCAGCTCGACCGGCCGCTTCAGCAGGCGGAGCGTCACGAAGAGGTGCTCCGCCTGCTCGACGGCGCAGCGCAGATCCTTCTCCGAATGCAGGATCAGGAGCGGGGTATGGATGCGTTCGGCGTAGGTCGCCGGTGAGATCTTGAGGTAGGGCTCCACGTCCTCGTAGACGAACGTGCCGAGATACCCTTTGAAATCCCAGCCGAAGTCGCTCGAGCCCCACTCCGAGACGAGCTGGTTGACGGCCCGTTCCGACACCGCGGCCTTGAAGCGATCGGTGTGGCTCACGATCCAGGACGTCATGTAGCCGCCGTAGGAGCCGCCGATCACGCCCAGGCGCTCGCCGTCGACGAAGTCGAAGCGGCGCACGGCCTCCTCGATGACGGCGAGGCAATCTTCGTAGTCCACGGAGCCCCAGCCGGGGCCGGCCGCGCCGGGGCCGCGGATCGCCCGGCCCCACTCCTCGCCGTAGCCGGACGAGCCGCGCGGGTTCGCGAACACCACGACGTAGCCCGCGCCGCAGTACGCCTGGAACTCGTCGAAGAACGTGTTGCCGTACTGGCCGAACGGCCCGCCGTGGATGTTCAGCAGCGTGGGGTACTGCCTGCCGGGCTCGCAGCCCGCCGGCCGCATGACCCAGGCGTCGACCGCGGAGCCGTCGGCCGACGTGGCCGTGAAGCGCTCGGCCGCGGCGAGCTCGCGGCCGGCAGCGAAGGCGTCGCCGACGCGCGTGAGACGCCGCTCACCGCCCGAGGCAGAGCCCGGCGCGGCGACGAACAGCTCGCTGAGCCTCGTGGGCTCGTCGGCGGAGTACACGAGCCGCCCGGCGGCGACGTCGAACCCGGTCAGGGCGCGCTCGCCGCCGACGACGAGCTGCGGCCCGCGAGAACCGTCGGCGGCCACGCGATAAAGGTGGGTATTGCCGCGGTCCTCCACAGCGAACACGATGTCGCCCTCGTCCCAGACCGGCTCGCGCAGCGGCGGATACGTGCCGCAATTCCTGTCGAGGGCGGTGGTGAGCAGATGGATGATGCCGCTGACGGCATCGACCACGGCGATCTGCGTGTGCTTCGGGTCGTCAAACACCCCCGGGTAGCGCTGCACGGCCAGCCGGGCGCCGTCGGGCGACCACGAGAGCCCGCTGATCCCGCCGCCGCCGCCGGTGAGACGCCGCGGCTCGCCCCCTTCGGCGGCGACGAGGTACACGTCGCTGACCGGCTCGGTGTCCCAGTCCGGCCGGCGCGCCGAGACGAACGCTAGCGTCGCGCCGTCCGGGGACCAGGCGGGACCCGTATCCTCGTAGTCGCCGTCCGTGAGCTGGACGGCGTCGCCGCTGCCGTCCGCCGCGATGACAAACACGTGCTGCCGCCGGTCGCCGGTCCAGCCGACGCTGTCGAGCTTGTACTGCAGGCGCGTGAAGCGGCGCGGCAGGCGGCGCTTGTCGTCCTCTTCGTCGTAGGCGGCGTCGCGCACCCGCGCGACGAAGGCGAGGCTCGCGCCGTCCGGCGACCAGGCGACCTGAGTCACGTCTTCCTTGAGGCTGGTGAGCTTGCGCGGCTCGCCGCCGGCCAGCGGCATCACGTGGAGCTGCATCGCGTCGCCCTCGCGGTTCGAGGTGAAGGCGAGCTGCGAACCGTCCGGCGACCAGCGCGGATCGGCGTCGTGCCTGGCGCCGGAGGTGAACCGGCGCGGCTCCGCGGCGCCGTCCGCCGGCGCCAGCCAGATCGCCCCGCGGTAGTCGTTGGCCTTGGCGTCGACCGTCCCGACAACGTACGCCACAGTCGTGCCGTCGGGCGAGAGGCGAGGGTCGGACACCCCGGTCAGCTCGAAGACATCATCCGGCACCATCCCGCTCATCCCCTACCCCCTCGATCTTCTTGTCCTTGCCGGCTGTCTCAGCCCAGATCGCGCCGCCAGTCCCACTCAGGCGCGATGACCGGCGTGCCGTCAGTGTCCTCGACCTCGCGGCGCCAGGCCACGCGTTGGCCGACGCTGGCACGCAGGCGCCAGCGGAAGGTCTTGTTGACGTCGTCCACGGCCTCCTTGACGGCCGCGAGGCGATCGTACACCCTCGACATGGCCTCTTCTGAGAGCCCGTAGTCGTCGACCATGGCGATCACCACGTCCAGGTTCGTGGTGAGGTCGTGATACAGACCCCAGTCGCGGGAGCACACGGCGGCGATGTGCATGACGTCGATGGACGCGTCGTCGTCGCTGTCGCGCAGCGGCACGTCCTTGCAGAGGGCGATGACGTCGTGGGCGTCCTTCTGGTTGATCTTGCCGATCTGCAGCTTGGCGATGAGTGCGTCGGCGGGCGTGATCGCGTAGTCGTCGATGTCGAGGCGCTCGCGCACGTCAAGGTCGTGGTCCATGCGCATCACGTCGAGGAAGATATCCACGTGGTCGACGAGCGGCGGCTCATACGGCTTGGAGCCGGCCGCCGCCTCTGCCTGGGCGCGCTCCTCTTTCAGCGCCTCGATCTTGACGTACTGGAGCTGGCCGGCGTCGGTGGACTGCGTGACGTAGCGGTTCTCGGCGTAGCCCAGCGCGGTGAACACCTCGTGCAGCTCGCTGTTCTGCGACGAGAGCCCGATGAAATCGATGTCGGAGTACTCGCGGTCCATGAACGCTAGGTCGGTGCAGTAGCGGCGGATGGCGAGCCCTCCGGTGAGGCGTAGCCGGGCGCCGTGTTGCCTGGCCGCGTCGATGATCGCCATGGCCTCGGCCATGAGGCGGTCGGCGCGACGCACGGGCGCCGGCGCCTCGCCGGCACCGGACTTAAGCACGGCGCCCCGGGCGGCGGCGCCGGGCATGCTGCGCAGGTCCTCGAGCGGATGAAGGACGGCGTCGAGGACGTGCCGCGCCAGGTACACGCGCGGCCAGCGCTTCTCGTCCCACTCGGCAAGCAGCCCCTTGGCCTCGAGCTCGCGCACGGCACGCCGCGCCGTCGGGTTGGTGACGCCCAGGATGCGCTGCGCCTCGGGGACCGTCATGCAGGGGGTGCGAAACAGCTCGTCGGCGAGCGCCAGCGCGTGCCCCTTGAGCTCCTCGCGATCACGGGCGTACTGGCGAATGAGCGCCCGCGCCTGCCGCGTCGCACGGCCGGCCGTCTCGTGAACGCCGGTGGCGAAGAAGGTCAGCCACGGCACCCAGTCGGCGTGCGTGCGCACGCGCTGCAACAGGGCGTAGTACTCGTCGCGATGCCCCTCGAAGTAGGCCGACAGGTAGAGCAGCGGGCGCGTGAGGCGCTGCCGCTCGATCAAGAAGAGCGTGATGAGAAGCCGGCCGAGACGCCCGTTGCCGCCGACGAACGGGTGGATGGTCTCGAACTGCGCGTGGAGCATGGCGCACTGCACGAGGTCGGGCAGCGTGCCGCGCTCCTGAAGAAACGCTTCCCATGCGGCGAGCGCGTCGGGCAGCGCGGAGATCGGCGTCGGCACGTAGGTCGCGGTGGCGAGGGTCGCGCCCGGCGGGCCGATCCAGTTCTGCGAGGTCCTGAGCTCGCCGGGCGTGCGCGCCGCGCCCACCTCGTCGCGCAGCAGATGGGCATGCAGGGCGCGGATGAAATCGAGCGACAAGCGCTCTTCGCGCAGACGCTCCACGCCGAAGCGCAGGGTGGAGACGCAGCTGCGCACCTCGCGCAGGTGGTCGCGCGGCACGCTCGACCGCGCGGCGGCGACCTGGTCGAGAAGCAGGTCGGAGAGGCTCACGCGGGCGCCCTCGATGCGCGAGGAGCAGAGCGCCTCCTGGCGCTTGAAGGGCGCGTCGAGGAGCTGCGGGTCGGGCAGCTCGCCGCCGACGCCGGAGAGCTCTCCGAGCGCCGCGTCGGCGCGCGACAGCGCGAGCACGAGCGCGGGGCTGTAGGTCAGCTTCGGCGGCAGCGGGGCCGGAACGAAAGCCGCGTACCCCTCAGGGCAGCCGACGATCTCGCCGGCCTCAGGGGCGTGAAACTCAGTCGGGTCCACGACATCACCTTCGGTCCTTCTGGAAGCTCACGGTCGGACGAACTTTGAAAGCATACACGGCAATTGTTGCGAATTGATGAAGGCCGTGCAGGTGCGCGGCGGCTCAGCCGCCGGCCGCCGCCGCCAGCGTCCGCCGCAGGCGCTCCCCGAAGACGCGCGTCGACTCCCCTCCGTAGCAGTAGATGCGGGGCAGGGAGAAGAGGTCCCTCGGGGTCGCCGCGCCGTAGCGCGTCCCAGTCGCGGCGAGGTAGCCGGCCCTGCGCACGGCCAGCTTGACGCGGCGCGTGTAGATGCCGCCGGGGTAGCAGAAGAAGTCCACGGGGACGTCGAAAAGCTGTTCCAGCCGGCGGCGCGACTCGCGGAGCTGCCGGCGCAGCCGCGCGCCGTGCAGCCGCGTCAGGTCGGCGTGCGAGACCGAGTGCGACTCGAGCCCCCAGCCGTCGCCCAGCAGGCCCTGCACCATTCCGGGGGTCAGGCTCGTCGCCGGCGCGCTCGCGCCCAGGTAGAGAGCGTCGGAGACCAGATCGAGCTCCGCCGGCCAGTGGTGCTCGCGCAAGAGAGGCGCCGCGTTGCGCACCTGGTCGGCGTACCCGTCGTCGAAAGTGATGACCACCGGCTTCGGCGGCAGCATGCCCGCGCCGGTCCAGGCGTCGTACACGCGGCGCAGGGTCACGGCCTCATACCCGTGCGCCGCCAGATACGCAAGCTGCAGGCGGAACCTGGCGACGCTCATGGCCACCAGCGGCGGCCCTTTGGCCCTCTCGAGCACGCGGTGGTACACGAGGATCGGCACCGGCTGGGGGCTCGCGACAAAGTGCGGGCGCGGCGGCAGCGGCGCAAGCGGCGCCGGCGACGGCGTGGGGCTTGAGTCCGGCGCTGGCGTGGCGGTGGGCGCCGGCGTCGCGGTCGCGGCGGGCGAGGTCGCCGGCGGCGCGCTCGGCGCGGAGGACGACGCCGGCGAGAGCTGAGCCGCCGCGCGAGCATCGTGCGGGGCGGCCCGGCCGAGCTTGCCCCACGCGAAGACCGCCCCGACAGCGGCCAGCACGACAACGGCCACCACCAGGGCCGGCAGCCACGCGGAACGCCGCCGGCGCCGGCGGCGCGAGGTGCGGGGATCGCCGTTCATGGTGCCTCAGGGTAGCGCATCGGCGACTCCGGCTCACGCCGCGCGCGCGCCAAAATGCACTCTGCGTTGCTCAGCCCTGCAGGTGGAGCTAGATTGGCGGTGGGCACACCGCCCGAGCTTCCCGCTCGAACAGTGCCAACGATCGGAGGGACAGATGAGTGAGCTTCTCCTGGGCGCCGGGCTACTCGGCGTGGCGACCCCCGCCCGCGCCAACATCTCCCTCGTAGTCATGCTCGTCGCCGCAGTACTGTTCACAATCGGCTGGCGACTGGCCGTCAGAAAGCGGTACGACGCGCACCGCTGGGTACAGACGGTCGCGGTGGTCCTGAACGCCGCGCTCGTCCTCGGCTGGATGGTCAGGTCCTTCGTGCTCTATGTGGTTCCCGAGATCCCGGCGAGACTGGGACAGGCGGCGTATGCCGTCACCACGCTCCACGCGGTCGTGGGGGCCATCGGCCTGGTGCTGGGAGTGTTCGTCGCGCTTCGCGGCAACGGCCTCGTACCGAAGCGCCTGCGCTTCACCAACTACAAGGCGTTCATGCGCACCTCCTACGGCATCTACATGCTCGCCACGCTTCTGGGCGTGCTGGTCTATGTCAACACCTACGTCCACCCCCTCTGACGACGATCCCTGAGACGCCCCCGCAAGACGGCCGCGCCGGCTCGGCCCGCGCGGGTTCCCCTGGGGCCGCCGGCGCCTGGAGGCGGCTTGCCACCCCAGACCGGCGGCTCCTCGCTCTGAGCATCGCCCTGCAGCTCGCCCTCGCGGCGTTGCTCGGTCACTCCTGGGACGGGCGCCTGTTCATGGCCACAGGGTATCTGGTGGGCACCGGCCACAGCCCCTACGCGGCCCTCCACCTGGCTGCAGTGTTCCATCACACGGGGTTTGGCACGGCCTCCGTGATCGGCTACCCGCCGCCGTGGCCGCTCGCGCTCGGGCTCATCTACCGGGGCACCTATGCGCTGTGGCAGAACCTCGTCGTCTACAATCTTGCCCTCAAGCTGCCGGTGATCGCCGCCAACGTGGGGCTGGCGTACCTCGTCGCCGCAGTCCTCGACAACCTGGGCGCCGGACGCGCGGCGGCGCGCAAGGCGTGGGTGCTCCTGCTCCTGAACCCGTTTCTGATCTACGTCGGCGCCGCGTGGGGTCAGATCGATGCCATCGTCGCGGTGCTTGCGCTGGCAGCACTCGTGCTCCTCTCCGCGCGGCGGCCGGCCGCGTCCGCGCTCATGCTGGCCTTGGCCGTGTGCTTCAAGCCCATCGCCGCGCCGATCGTTCTGGTGGCGCTCGTCTATCTGGCGGGACGCTCGCCGCGGCGGGCGCTGGGGTACGCGGCGGTGTTCGTCGCGGGGGCGTTCGCGTTCTACGTCGCCCCGTTTCTCGTCTTCGGCTGGGACGCATCTCCTCTGCGACAGCTCAACGCCCACTTCGTCATGAGCGGGACGATGTCGTTCATGACGGTCGTGCGGCTCCTGCGCGACCCGCTGCTGATGCAGGGTCACTGGTGGCTTCTGGGGCTCGCCTGGATCCCCGCCCTCCTCGTAGCCGTGGTGGCCTTGAGGCACGGCGTCGGGGAGCTCGACGATCTCGTCAGGAAGAGTGCCGCGCTCGTGCTGGTCTTCTACCTGACGCGGACCTGGCTGGCCGAGCCCAACGTGGTCCTGCTGCTGCCGCTGGTGCTCATCCTGACCTCCCTCGGCGAGCTCGACCGGCGCGCATTTACGGCGATCTGGCTGATCCCCCTGGCCTTCACACTGTTCAACGCCTCGCCGCTGCAACTCCTCTTTGTGACGTGGCCGGGGGCCATGGCGACGTCGCTCGCGGTCGTGGCGCGCTACGGTGACGTGACCCTGGTCGTCAGGGCCGTCCTCGTGATCGCCTGGCAGGTCGTGGGCTGGGGGATCGTCGTCGCCTGTTTCAGGAAGAAGCCGGCCGCCGCAGGGCAGCCGGCTCGCGCCCCGGGCGTCGCAGCCGACGGGGTCGTCCCATGGAGCTGAGCGTGCCTCTGCGCGGCGATCTTGCCGTGAAGATCGCCGACCAGCCGCGCGGGGACGCGTTCCCGACGGCGCGACTCCAAAAAGGCCTCCTGCTGTTTCACGAGGGCGTTGACCTGACGGAGGAAGGCGTGGGGTTCGGCGTGCCCGTCCTGAAGCGGGGAGCACTGACCATCTTCCCCGGCGCCGTGCGGCTCGCCGAGCGGCCGGACGGCGCTTGCCGGGTGATCACCGCCGCGTTCGAGATGGATCTCGTGGAGCGGCTGTCCGGCAGCGAAGGCCGCGGTCCGACCTCCGCGTCCTTCTACGCCGCCAGGGACCTCTTGGCCGCGCTGCACCGGCACCTGCCGGTCCTTCGCGGCCCGCTGACGACGCTCTCCAACGCGGTCCGACGGTGGCGCGGATGGGAGACGACCTTCGAGAAGATCGGCGTCGTCGCGACGCTCGCCGTCACCTACCGCATCGACGGCGCCGGCGGACGAATCCGTGTTGCCGTGGACCTGTCAGGGTTGGCCGGGAAAGACATCACAGAGGTGGTCGTCATGAACGAGCTCGGCGCCCGTCACTTCGACCTCTATCTGGACTCGGAGGGCGCCAGGCTGCGCGGCCGGCGCATCGGCACGTGGCACGAGGTGTCGGCGGCGACGGGCTGCTTCGCCGGCACTGCCTCCGGCGTCGCGTTCTCCGCCCGCCAGGTGAAGGGCGCGAAGCTGTACCGGGGCAGGGAGCTCATGGGTTCGCGGCTCGCCTGGTCCGGTTTCGGGTACTCCCTGCGCCCAACGTGCGGGAGCTTCGCCCACGAGGTGCGCATCGTGAGGGCGCCGTGACGTCGGTGCTGCTCATCTACCCGTTCTTTCGGCGCCGGCTCGACCGCTCGCGCTTTCGTTTCCCTCCCCTCGGGATCGCCTACGTGGCCGCCGGCCTGCGCGAGGCCGGCCACCCGGTCCAGATCCTGGATTGCACCTTCCTGACTCGCGACGAGGCGGTGCAGCGTGCCCGCGCGGCACGCGCCGACGTGGTCGGCATCTACTGCATGGTGACGATGGAAGCGGACTGCCTTGGACTCGCGCGGGCGCTGCGCGGGCGCTGCCGTCTTCTGGTCGCCGGCGGTCCGCTGCCGACCTGCGACCCCGAGGCCTTCTTGCCGGACTTCGACGCGGTCGTGCGCGGCGAAGGCGAGCAGACCATGCTCGAGATCCTGGCCGCGCAGGAGGTCGGCGCCGACCTCGCATCCGTGCCGGGCGTCGCGTGCCCGCGCAGAAACGATTCAGCGCCGGGCAGCGCGGCAGCGCCCGAGAGCGGCGCGGCCGCGTGCGCGCCTCCGCGGCCGCTTGCCGGCGATCTGGACCGCATTCCGTTCCCCGCGCGCGACTTGCTGCCCAACCGCGGGTACATCGACTTCGGTCGCAAGAGCTACGGGTACGCGATCACCACTGTCATGAGCACGCGCGGCTGCCCGTTTCGCTGCGAGTTCTGCAGCAACGTCGTGTTCGGGAGCTCGTACCGGGAGCGCTCGCCACGGAACGTCGTCGACGAGATCGAAAGAGCCCTCGCCCTAGGCTACGACCGCATCTCGTTCGCCGACGACGTGTTCACCCTGAGCCGCCGCCGCGTGCTCGAGATCTGCGAGGAGATCAGGCGTCGCGGGCTGCGCTTCCCCTGGGAGTGCCTCGGCCGCGTCGATGCCTTCGACCTCGAGACGGCGAGGGCGCTGAAGGCCGCCGGCTGCTTTCGCATCTTCTTCGGCATCGAGTCCGGCAACGACGACATCCTGCGACTGATGAACAAGCGGATCACGACGGCGCAGGCGGAGAGCGCCGTCCGCGCTGCTCATCAGGCCGGCCTGGAGGTCGGCGCCTTCTTCATCGTCTGCTACCCCGGCGAAACCAACGATACGGTGCTCGAGACGCTGCGCTTCGCCACATCGCTGCCGCTGGACTATCTCGGCCTGACCATGCCGTACCCGCTTCCGGGCACGGCCCTTCTCGACCGTGTCGGCGACCGCGTCACGCGGGCGTGGCGCCCGCAGGAGAAGCTTCTGGTGAGCCACGTGCTCACCTACGACGGCGACTTCTCGGCGGCCAAGATGCGCTTCGCCTTGTACAAAGGCCGCGCCCAGTTCGAGATGCGCCGCCGCCTCGGCAGGTGGGCGCCGGCGGCCCTTCGTCTCTTCGAGCGACCCACAGATGCGCTGTTCAGGATCGTGCGATGAACCGCGCGCCTCGACCCAGGAGCGCCGCGATGCCGACCGACCACGCCGCCGTCTCTGACTCGCGCCCGTTCTCGGGCGACGTCCTGCTCGTCTTCCCGGGCAGACACAGAGCGCCGGACCCGCAGGTCCCTCTGCAACTGCTGCACGTCGCCGGCGCGCTGCAGCGCGCAGGCCACCGCGTGCGGATCTTCGACATGCGCCTCGGCGACTACCACGCCCTGCCGATCGGCGACCCGCTGTTTGTCGGCATCACGGCGATGAGCGGGCCGCAGATCCGCTACGGGCTCGAGCTGGCCCGCTGGATCCGCGCCGCCCGGCCGCAGGTGCCGATCGTCTGGGGCGGCGTGCACCCGACCCTGCTGCCCGAGCAGACCGCGGCCAGCGACCTCGTGGACGTCGTGGTCCGCGGCGAAGCCGAGCCGGTGGTCGGCGCGCTGGCCGACGCCCTGGCGGCGGGCGCGCCGCTCGACGCCGTCAAGGGCCTGACCTACGAGGCCGACGGGGCGCTCAAGAGCACGCCCGACGCCGACCTCGTCGACCTCGACGCGATCCCGGTGGAGCTGCCGCACGACCTGCTGGACCTCGACAGGTACCCCACGCTGCGTGCCGGCCGCGTGCACATGCAGACCAGCCGCGGCTGCCCGAGCCGCTGCGGCTTCTGCTACAACAGCGGCTTCAACCAGCGCAGGTGGCGCGGCAAGAGCCCGGAGCGCGTTGTCGACGAGATGCAGTATTTGCTGCGGCGCTTCCCGCAGGTGAAGATCATCGACCCCGTCGACGACAACCTTTTCGTGAACCGCAAGCGCGTCGAGGACATCTGCGACGGGATCCTCGAGCGCGGCCTCAAGGTCGCCTGGCGGGCCAACTGCCGCTTCGACTACCTCGCGAAGTACGACGCGGACTTCCTCGGCCTCGTCGAGCGCGCGGGCTGCATGGAGCTCGACTTCGGCGGCGAGAGCGGCTCGGAGCGCATGCAGCAGCTCGTCTGCAAGGACGTCAGCGCCGACGAGATCCTGACGTCCGTCCGCAACCTGCGCCGCTGGGCGCCGTCCATCGACCCCTTCGTCTCGTGGCTCAGCGGTTTGCCCGGCGAGACCTACGCGGACATGGAGAGGACCTTCGACCTCATGGACGCGATGGCGCGCGCCAACCCGCGCACGCAGCACTACGGCATCTTCCTGTACACGCCGTTCCCCAGCCCGCTGCTGGAATCGCTGCCGCCCGAGTTCAGCCCGCCGCGCTCGCTGGAGGAGTGGGGCGGCATCGAGGTGTTTCACTTCCTGCCGCCCTGGCACACCAAGGCCTACGTCGAGAAGCTGCGGTCGATCTCGGCGGTCACCCGCTACGCCTTCTATCCGCGCTCGCGGATCGAAGAGCACGGGCCGGCGTTCAGGGCGGCCTACGGCGTGATGAACGGCGCCGCCCGCTACCGCTGGCGGCATCGCTTCTTCAGCTTCCCGGTCGAGTTGAGACTCGCCAACGCCGCCGCCCAAAGACTGCGCGGGTTCCTGTGACTTCTTGCGCCCGGACGGAAGACTAGTATCTCATTGCAGAAGTACGCCTAACGTGCTATCCTTGCCCGGTAAGCTCTCCACCCGGTCAAGGAGGACGCATGGCCTACACCTCCACAGCGATTCTTCTCAGCGCCGAGGAGAGAAG
>Ga0114951_10000754_pt1 | contig 43561 bp, 35 predicted proteins | sample AM7aDNAmetaG_FD_88677 | JGI IMG/M metagenome (GOLD analysis project Ga0114951, IMG submission 88677) | Freshwater microbial communities from Finland to study Microbial Dark Matter (Phase II) - AM7a DNA metaG | ecosystem: Environmental > Aquatic > Freshwater > Lake | place: Finland: Lake Alinen... | reverse complement strand
GTCACGGGACGCGACATAAAATTGATACGAGCTATCCGCGCTAAGACCCGTCAACACCACGCTATGCGCTGTCACTAGCCCAGAAGTTAGAGTCGCGCTCTGCCACGAACCGCTCGTCCCCACCCGGTAAAATACCTGCGAATCACTCGCCTCACTCGTCGTCCATGTGATCGTCGCACCCGTCCCGGTCACGCTGCCGGACGTTACCGCAGTAATCACGGGAGCGGTGATATCAAGAGTCCGGAAACTCGAGGGAAGCGCACGCGTGGTCTCAAGATTGCTCGCGCCATCACGGGACGCGACATAGAACTCATAAGGAGTGTCCTCGGTTAGACCGGCCAGCACCACCGCGTGGGTCGTCACAAGCGAGGGGTTCACGGTCGTACTAATCCACGCTGAAGGCGGTTGTCCCTTCACACGATAATAGACCTGAGAATCACTGGCATTACTCGTCGTCCACGTGATCGTCGCACCCGTCCCGATCACGCTGCCGGAAGTTACCGCAGTAATCACGGGAGTTGGCGCATAGCTGTTGTAAAGGGCCTGAGTTTCTTGAGCGCTCAGGGGTTTTTTCCAGACTGTAAATCCACCAAGATATCCTATGAAATTACTCAGGACACCACCGATACCGGCGCCAAGCACCAAATCGTTGGTATTCGATCTGATCAGAGTTCCGCTGTGTAATTGCTTGCTGACACTACTTTCACTACCGTCTTCACTCCGAAGAAACAATGTCACACCGACGCCATCATATCTGACCACGGCGTGATACCAGGTATTTGCTGTAATAGGCTCTGAAATTACATGAAGATCCCCTCCGCTCTGCCCCGACCAGAAGTTCAATCTTTCTTTGTCAACAGCACAGCGAAATCCGCTTGAAAGATAAGCTTCATTTGAAAAAACCGACATGTAATCTTTAACTTGGTCTGCATTAAACCAGAAAGCTATACTGAAAGCGGCGTTATTGGCACGAATGACTGTGTTATTCGTGTTGGAAATAATTTCCGCTCTAGTTCCGTCAAAGTGCTGAGCTCCATACCTTCCGGTAGCCGTCCAATTGCTTGTGCTAGCATCGGTGCTATATGTGATACCGTCGCTATATAATTCCTCACCCACCACAGTCAGGATCATCGTCATTGTGGAATAGAGCGAACCATCGGCATTTACAGCCTCGAACGTAACAAGGTAGCGACCAGCCTGATCCGCTCCTGTAGTCCAACTGAACACACCCGGAGAAGATGCCGATCCTGGATCAAACGTCGCGCCAACCGGCAAGCCGACAACGCTCCATGTTTTTCCTGACGCGATGGCCTCGGTGGTCGGGATTTTAAAACTAACCGCTTGGCCCGCGAGAACCACACTCCTGGGCAATTCGGGGCTGAGCACCGGAGGATAAGGCTCCACGAGCCCCCCCGAACCTGAACGATTATTACGGCAAGTCATCATTTGATATGGCTGATCCCCTACATCGCCTAAATTATCCCATCGGATCGTTTGGGGAGGAAGGTTGAAAATATGGCTCGCCGCCAGAATTTGTGGGTAAACAGTATCTAATATCGCCCTGTTCAGATGCTCTAATTCTTGTTCAGTCATGGTAACTTGGGGATTCACCAGCGCCTTTGCCAGTAATGCCTGAACCACACTGTCGAGGCTGCCCCATATTGAGGAGTTTCCCTGAATGCTTTGATAATCCGTAGTACGCATTCTGACCGCCAAAATCATATTCAGCGCCTGAGCCCACTCGTCTTTAGTAACCGTCAAAGCCGTAACAGGATTGGCAAGCCTCAATCTAATCGCATCCAGTTTTCCTTGGTCCCAGCCATCAGCTAACCCATTAAACCCATTCCCTTTGAAAGAGTTAACATCAAGGATCCCCCTTAAATGACCCCCAGCTATTAATGAGGTGCTAAAAATATTATCTTCAATGTCAGCTTTTTCAAAGCTGATTAGAACGATCCCTGTGTAGACCTTATCGGGAACAGGCACTCCCGCAATGCCTATAGTATTCCCCTTTATCCTGCAATAATTAAAACTTGATGGCGGCGTGCTCTTTGATCCATAAATCCACACGCCAACAGAGCCCCTTTCGGGATCGAGCATGATATGGTTATTTTCAAAAATAATCTGCTCAACGTTGTAAGTGGGTATGGTACTAAAATTCCAATATGCCCCAACTGAAACATTCGTTAATGTATTGTTACGAATGGTAAGGCTCTTTGTCCGCCAAGTATCCTGATAGACGCCATTATCAATATTTAAAGCCACGTTATTTTCGATAAGCCCTCCATAACAGCCTCCCAGACTGAAGGCATTGGAATAGGATGTCACTCTGTCGTAGCCTAAATTATCCACTGTCGAATTCCGGATCACACCGCCATGGACAAAGCCCTCACCTTTTCCGGTCGGATTATACGGCTGACCATCTTGCAGAAGATTGTTTCCGCCATGAAGACAAATGGCCGTCATTCCCGTACCGGATCCGCCTTGCGTATAGACCGCCGGCTCATGAATATATACGTCCTCTATGACTACATCATAACGATCCCCGTATTCATAGTGCCCCCCCGAAGCACCGATCACGAAAGTTTCAACGCCAACTCTGCGTCCGCCATAATGGATCGCTTCAACTCGATGGATAAATACATGATCCCCCCCAACATTTATGGCCGCCGCCTGAATATTTTTCCTTGAACCGTCCTGATTAAACTGCTGATCCATATTGCAGTCAAAGGTAATATCCGCGATCTCCAGATTCGTCCCGGAATAATTGTATTTAACTCCGATAATAATCCCGCTACTTCCGTCCACGATATCGACAAGCTGCAATATGGTCTGCCCCGTCCCTGCCCCAAGAATCTTCCACCCCGATTTAGGGGTCCAACCGTAACCTGTCCTGTTACCATCAGGGAATCCTCTGGTTTTATAGGTTCCGGAAGCCAAATGGATCGTCGCATTTTCCGGAATAGAAGTCATAAGCGCATCAAACTCGGTAGCAGTGGAAACCAGGAAAGGATTTCCCGAGGACCCATCTCCAGACGCGGTATTGGATGTTCCGATGTACACGTCAACGCGTGTTTCGGGATGAGAGAGATAGCTCTTTCCGACCGAATAAAGCTCGTTAATCTCTTTAGCAGACAGAACTCTCTTGTAAAAAAACACATCATCGAGAATACCCTTCAAATAGTTCCCGGATGTTCCTCGACCGACATAAAGCGGGCTGCTATTTGATGCTCCTACCCCGATATTCAAGACACCGTACAATTCACCATCGACGAAGATTTGTGTTTGAGAAGCGTTGGTGATCGTAAGAATGTGATGCCATTCGCCAACAGGTATGACCATGGTGCTTATTGTGGTATGCCCGTTGCTTGAAAAACCCAGTTTTCCGTCGGCATCCAAAAACAATTCATAATTCTCTCCCTTTGAAAAAAGCACCTGCCTCCCAGACGCTCCGGCGAGTCCTTTAAACCAAAACGAAGAGGAAAAGGCTTCCCCCGCGCCGACACTTAACGAGTCATCATCTCCAAACGTGATAGAAGTCGAAGTGCCGTTGAATTGCAAGGCATTACTCCCCACTCTCCTGTCGCTGGTCCAAGTCGCAGCAGTGACGATCCCAGCGGCATTTAATCCCATAGCATCAGAGGCGGCGGTGCTCGTACCATTCAGGCTTCCTTCATCCAGCATCAGATGCAGCGAGGACGTTTCATAAGCATTATTCAGCGTCAGAGCGACCTGATCCTGCTCGTAATCCCCGTCGTCACCTTTGGTGACTTTGTATGAGAAATACTCCGTGCCTGCGAAATAGGCATTCGGCGTGTATGTCCAGATCCTGGAATTATCCGCAAAGGCACGACTCAACCTTCCGTTGGCGAGACAATAGTCCGTCGTGCTGCCTGCGCACAAAGAAAGATTGGGAGTGTAAGTGAGAGCATCCGCTTCCGCGCTCCCGTCATTCAATACCACCGTAAGCGTCCGGTTCTGTTCGGGAATAATCATCACCGGCCGAATGACGGGTGCGCCTGCTATCAAAGAAGGAATGACATTCGTTCCGGGATTCACGGTTACGGTAAAGCTCTTAAGAATTTGATTCTCACCGTTATTGACCACTACTGTAATAACAGCGGTACCGCTGGCATTTGCTCGCGCTTTATATCTCAGGATCCCGGTTGTCCCTGACGTGAAATCAACACTCACTGATTCCAGAAGTGCGGCATTATTGGAAACAGCGAAAACGTTTAGCCCCAGTCCATTTCCCGCTCCCGCGCCGATCCCGGTCAGCTGGATTGTTTGCTCTGAAACGTTCTCATCTACCGTGACGTTGGAGATGGGATTAAGCGTAGGATTGGCATTGGTATAAGCTCCATAGAGGCCTGCCACCTGAGTTGCGGATAAATCTTTGTTGAAAAAAGCAAGTTCATCAAGAGACCCCCGTAAACCAGATACCCCACCGATAACATTACCCATGGTAATACTATTTGTATTAGCTATGATAGTGCCGGATTCCGTTGCCGCCAGCACGCCGTTTAAATACATGCTAGCCGCATTCCCTGCATCGCTAACTGCATAGCTAATCACTGCATGATACCAGGTCCCAGCTGTTAAACTCGTTGTGGATACAAGAGGAAGTGTTCCACCGCTTTGAGTAGACCAAAAACGCAGTTTTCCTCCTCCGACGGCACAGCGAAAACCGCTTGTTAAAGAGGATTCGTTGGAAAAAATAGACATTAAATCCTGAACCTGATCCACATTGAACCAAAAAGCCATGGTGAATGCGGCATTATTGGCTGGAATAACCTGGTTGTGGGAATTGTCTATCCGAAGTGCCTGATATTGCGTTCCGTCAAAGTGAATCGATTGACCCACTCTTCCATCACCTCCGGACTGGGGGCATAAGCTTGTACTGGAACACGTCGCCCAAGAGTTTGTATGGACGCCATCCGTAAAATTAAATGAGCCTGCTGTTTCATTGAATTTAAAATAAGATGTTACGTCATTCGCGTATGCACTCAACGGAGTGTTTGCAATGACTGCAGGTGAAAGGGGGCCTGGACTTGGGCCCAATGTCTGATTGTCCGGAAGGACGACAGCAGGACCTTGACCAGTGATCCATGCGCCGGCGTCGGGATTCGTGGAATAACCGGTCGGAACGGCAGGCCTTTGTAAATTATTATCAGGAATAGTCAGTTCATTATCGGCGTAAACATACGGGGATACTTGCCACGATAAAAAAGTCAGCAATACTAAATTCGAAATAGTCTTCGTAACGATCTTTTTTGAATCCATTAGTCCATCCTCCATGGATCTCAATGATCATTCCTCAAATCTCAATAGAAGCTTAGCACAACTTAATGACTTTTAATCGTGTTTGTAAAAACTAATTTATAGCAAGAACTAACATTTGCGCCTTCTTATAGCGTTTGTGAGCATGTTTACACTGCATAGCTCTTTTAGCTACTAATCAAATCCTAACGTTTATTAAAAAGAGTTAAAACTGCGGGGGCCAACTGGGGATTGAATCGAAGAGTTTTCTCGAATAGGATGCTTTAGGATCAAAGAGCGTTCCATTCCTGGGGCCACATTCAACAACTTTACCGGATTTCATTACAATAAAAAAATCTGCTATCTGACTAGCCAGGGCAATATCATGAGCAATAAAAAATAGCCCGCCCGCCACGACCGACCTCAAATCTCTCAATAATTTCATGATCTCAGCCTGGGTAGAAACGTCAAGTTGGGAGGTCGGTTCATCCAGAACAAGGAATTCAGGATCCATAAGAAGCGCCCGAGCGATCGCGACACGCTGTCTCTCTCCCCCGCTCAACTCGCCGGCTTTCTTTTTCAAAAAATTTTCAGCAAGGCAAACCCGGTCAAGCATCCCCAAAACTTTTCGCTTCCGTTCGCGCAAACGCATATCGCGAATACCTTCATCCAGAATTTCCAGGACATTCCATTTCGGGTCTAGTGAGGCATACGGATTTTGAAAAACAAACTGTACTTTTCTGCAGAAACTCGCGCGATCCTTCCGTAGCCAATCGACCAAGTTGCGCCCATCAAAAAAAACATCACCCTCATCAGGCTGTATTATCCCGGCCAAAATCCGTCCTAAAGTGGTTTTCCCCGAACCGCTCTCCCCGACTAGCGCGTAGGACGAACCGCGCTTGAGTTCCAGCTCGACGCCATTCAAGGCGAAGACCTTACCGTCCGTCCGGGAGCTATACACCTTGGAAACCCGCTTGAGCTGAAAAAGGGTCTCGCTATTCATGAGACCTCCAGAACAGGGACTGAAGCAAGAAGCTTCTTGGTAAATTCATGCCTCGGCGCACTCCAAATCTCAGCGGGAGTCCCAGCCTCAACGATCCTGCCTTCATAAAGCACAAGCATCCTGGAGCAAAGCTCCATGGCAAGCGGCAGATGATGCGTAATAAAAAGAACAGAAATCCCCTCGGCTTTGATGGTGCGAAATAGCCCCATGATCTCCGCCTGATGGATCACATCAAGGGATGAAGTAGGCTCGTCAGCAATAAGAAGTTTGGGCCGACGAACCAGCGCCATCGCGATCAAGAGCCTTTGTAACATTCCGCCGCTCAGTTCATGAGGATAACTTTTAAGGCTCATCCCGGTAAGAGGCAAATTCACTTTTTCAAGCACCTCGAGGATCGCCTTCTCTGAGCAGCCCAGCTCACGGATCTGATTCCCGACGGTAAAAAGCGGATCGAGAGCTGCTGCGGGATCCTGAGGGATATAGGCAATCTCCTTCCCCGAGCAATGGAAACCGATTTTTCCGCTCAGCTTCCTTCCACCTTTAAACCTCAAAACATTCATCATAGCCAACGCGAAAGTGCTTTTACCCGCTCCTGATTCTCCCACTAAGGCCACCGCCTCACCCACCTCGATCGTTAAGCTCAAAGGCCCAAACCGAGGCCCATGGGGATATGCCAGAACCAGGTCTTTTACATCGATCAGGGCGCTCATATCCCCACCTCTCCGGATACGTGTTCAGAAGATTGAGCTGCTTTCAGATAATCCCCGATCAAATTAAAACAAATGGCTGTCAAAAAGATAAAAAGCCCGGGATAAAGAACCCAGGGATGGAACCGCACCACGGAGTAGGAAAGGGATTCAGTCAGCAGATTGCCCCAACTGATCGCGGGTTCCTGGATCCCGAGCCCCAGCACGCTTAGGAAAGACTCTCCAAAAATATACCCGGGAACAGAGATGCTCACGATCACGGTCAGATATCCGTAGGTGTGCGGCAGAATATGGCGGAGGAGGATCTCAGGCGTTTTACGCCCCAGCACCCGGGCAGCGAGGACATAATCCCTTTCCCTAAGCGAAAGAACCATCCCTCGGATGACGCGCGCAATGCCGCCCCAGCCGATCGCGCTCATGATCAGGATGATCAGGAGATAGACTTGAAATGAATCGAGAGTCGGCGGCAAGGCCCCTCTCAACGCAAGCAATAAATAAAGCGCCGGCATCATGATAAAGAATTCCGCGATCCGCATTAGGAAATGGTCAACCCAGCCACCCAAATATCCGGCAAGAGCCCCTACCAGAAATCCAATCGTGACAGAAACAAAAGCACCCAATATTCCGATCGAGAGCGAAGTCCTCGCCCCATACAGAATACGCGAAAAAATATCACGCCCGCGGGAGTCCGTCCCTAAGAGATATAGCTTCCCGGGCGCCTGCACTCCAAAAACAGAATGGCTGCCTCGCCTGAGAAAGCATTTTTTCTTTACGACTTCGGCGTAAGACCGCAGCATATTCGTTTCATAGGTCATTTGCGTCGGATAAACAAAAGGTCTCAGATGAAACGCTCCCTTCTCATCCCAAAAATGGATGCGAACCGGGGGATGAAGCGCCTGAGTCCGGCTCTCGAGATTCGGATCATACGGCGCTATACGATCGGCGAAGACAGCCGCAAGCATTAACGCGCCGAGAAAAAGGATGGCAGACCAGAAAACAAAACCCCGCTTCATGGCCTGCCTCCGCCACCCGCGCGTATACGCGGGTCAACAACGACAAGAAGCATATCCGAAAGAAGATTCCCGAAGACAAGCAACACTGAAACCATGACCATATTACCGAGCACAAGGAAAAGATCCTGCGCTCGCACGGCTTGGAGCATGACCTGACCAAGCCCCGGCCAGCCCGTGAAGATCTCAACGAGAGCCGCGCCGCTTACAAGAGCCGGTAATTGCATCCCGATCAATGTAATGAGCGGATTGATCGCATTCCGCGCGACATGTTTAAAAAGGATCTTATAGCCAGGGATCCGCCATGCCCTAAGATAAAGTATAAAATCTTTTTCAAAAACCTCCTGCGCTTGCGCCCGCATCAATCTGAACAGGAATGCGAAGATCCCGATCCCAAGAACAAAGGACGGGATCACGAGATGTTTTAGAATATCCACGACCTTTCCCGAAGGAGAAAATGATTCGTAGGCGACCGAACGCATTCCACCAAGCGGCAATCCCCCCCATGCCGCAGCAAGATGCAGGAGAAGAAGACAAAGGAAAAAGCCCGGCATCGAAAGCGCTGCATAGGCGACCCACTCCAAAAACCTGTTGAGGATCGAGCGTGGATAGCGCGCCGCGAGGAGCCCGAAGAAAACTGCCAGGATCCAGGCCCAAGCAAAAGAAGATCCGGTCAGGATCACGGTATTCCAAAGCCGGGAAACAAGAATGTCCATGACGGGCTGCTTATAAATGAACGAATAACCCAGATCAAGGCGCCAGAGCTGTTTCAAGAAGTAGCCGTACTGTATCAGAACCGGCTCATTCAAATGATAGAGCTTTTCATATTGCTCGACAGTCGCCTGAGAGATCTGCGGATTCATCCGGAGCTGGTCAAAATAGTTCCCGGGCATCAGGTGCATCAAAAAGAAAGTCACCAGGGGGAGCAGGAATAAAAGAGGAAGCGCCATGAGGCAGCGGCTTAAGATAGGACGTTTTCCGCTCATGACGGTTTAGTCTCCACTTCTTCTATTGGATAGAAAGGCCCGCCTAAAACAGTTGGCTTGAGTGAAACAAAACGGTCCCGCACCGCATAAAGGACTTCCGGGAGAACCGTCGGGATGAGAGACAGCTCCTCCGCTTCGATCCTCTGCCATTCATCATAATATTCTTTCCGTTTGGCGGTTTCCAAGGTCACAGCAGCTTTTCCAAAGAGCTCATCAATTTTGCTTTCAATATATGTCGGAGCGCCGGCCCCGGAATTCCAAAAATGGAGATTCCCCGAAGACAGCCAGACATTCGCCCCAAAGTGGGGGTCCACGGAGCCGGTGAGCCCCATCACAACGGCCTCCCAATCATGCGTCACAGTCAGCTTTGAAACAAGCGCGTTGAATTCCGTTGGAAGCAGAAACACCCGGATGCCAATGCGTCGCCAATCCTCACGGATCATTTGGGCAAGCTGCAGCCGCGAAGGATCTTCGGTATTCGCAGCAAGCACGATCTCAAGAGAATGCCCCGCTTCGTCTTCCAGGATACCATCCTTATTCTTATCCTGGAAACCAACAACATCCGTTAGTATCGTTTTAGCGGTCAGCGGATCATAGTCATAACAAGGTGATTCATCGTTATAAAACACAGGAACGGACGGACTCAAGGGCGAGCATTGCTTTACGGCAAACCGGTTGAAAACAATATCGGCCATCGAGGCTCGATCCAATCCATGAGACAAGGCTCTTCTAAAATCACGGTTCTGAAACCATTTCCGCTTCCACGGCGTCTTGGTTTGCTGGTTCAGGGCAACAAAAAAGGAGCCGAGTGACGGTCCCGCCTGATAGATCCGGAAGTTCTTTTTCTTCTCCAACGGTTTCAGAATAGGATAATCGGAGCCTCTCATCACAAACAGATCGGTTTCCCCATCCAGAAACCGCAGCAGCTGATTCTCCTGACTCGGCACAACCAGAAGAATAATCCGGTCCAGCCTGGGCAGATGTTTATTATCCGGGCCTGTCCTCCAATAGTGCGGATTTCTAACAAGCTCGATCTTTTCACCCGGAAGCACTCGGGAGAGCTTGAACGGCCCGGTACCAACGATATGTCCAGGAGCCTCTCCAAGCCCCCAAGCGCTTGAGAAAGTCCCGCCAATAACGGTCTTTTCCAGAATATGCTTAGGGAGAATGGGCTGGGCAAGCGAGAAAAGAAAAGGCGCAAAGGGTGCCGGCAGATGAAACTCAACAGTCCGGTCATCCAAAACCTTCAAGGAGATAGGCTTCCCTTGGATCGTAAAGATGTCACGCGCTCCATTGGGAATAGCCGGATTAAAAATAACCTGCTCAAATGTAAAAGCTACGTCCCCTGCCGTAAAAGGGCTCCCGTCAGACCAAAGAACGCCCTGCCGCAGATGAAATGTCCAGAAAAGCCCGTCCGGAGAATGCGTCCAGCTTTCCGCAAGATCCGGAACGACATCACCCGTACGGGGATTAAATTGCGTGAGCCCATCGAAAAGATACTGCGTCACCTCAGTACTGGAGGTTTCCTGAGCAACCATAACATTAAAGGTCTTAGGTTCAGAAGCGATGGGAAGAACGAGGGTTTTATCGAAAAAATCGTTCTGAGCGCCGGCAGAAGGGATTATGCCGCCAAATATAAAGAGAAATATGAATACGCAATTTTTTAATTTCAAGCAATCGTTCCTTTGTTGAGGGGCTAATATAACACACCGCAAAAAGAAGACGGATTGCTTTTTTAGAATACAAAAAATCTACCGACAGACCTTAGCCTCGTGATAAAATCCGACCATGAAAACACTTCTCCTGTTTGATATCGACGGCACACTGCTTCTCACAGGCGGCGCGGGAAAGATCGCTTTCGAGCAAGCCTTTGAAGAGATATTCGAGATCCCCAAAGCTTGGCGAAACCTCGACCCCCACGGCAAGACGGATCCGGCGATTTTCGATGAAGTAGCACAACGCGAACTCAGCCGGCTTCTAACGCCGGGAGAATTCGACCTTTTAATGGAGCGTTATGAGGAGATCTTCGAAGAACTCATCATGATCGCCCCCAACTTCGAACTCATGCCCGGTGTCATGCCCCTATTGGAACATCTTTCCCGGGATAAAGACCTCTTTCTTGCCTTAGGCACCGGAAATTTTGAAAGGGCAGGCCGGATGAAGCTCAAACGCGGAGCCATTGAGCATTACTTCATCACCGGCGGTTTCGGAAATGACGCAAGGGAACGCGACAAGATACTCCATGCGGCCGTTACCTTCTCCGAGGAACATGCCCGGAAGCAGTTTGAAAAGAAAAATATCTTTGTCATCGGCGATACGGAATATGATATCGCCGCTGCAAAAAAAGCAGGTCTCAGGAGCATTGCCGTCCTCACCAACGGCAGAACACGAAAAGACTTCAAAAAAGATCCACCCGACTACATCCTCCAGGATCTTTCGAACATCCCCGATTTTCTCGCCTGCCTCCCATAAAAGGAACCGTCCCCTTTTTAGAAGGGATTGCGCATAGAAAAGCTGAAATACTGGTTCTCTCCGACAATAATGTGATCAAGAACCCGAACAGAGACGGTCTGGCGCGCCGCCTTGATTTTCCGCATAATCTCATAATCCTCGCAGCTCGGCTCACCCTTTCCAAAAGGATGTGAACAATCACCAGTCCCGAGATGTGGAATTCCTGGGAGGCCTTAACGATCGCGCGCGTGTGAACCGCCGCTTCATCGATCGTTACGATGAACAGATCGCGCCCACAGAAAGAGCGAAGCCCCTTATCCAGGAACAGAACTTTGAAGATCTCGCGTTTTTGATCCCGTAAAGTTGCATGGCTGAGAGCGATCTCGCTCCCAGCCAGAAGCATCGGGGTCATTGCAATGCCGGCCCCCTTGATCTGCCTGACTATCCGGATGCTGACCCAACACACCACGAAGCCCGCCGAATTGAAGCATTAACCCCCTTGAAAAGCTAACAGCATCCAGCCCCGTATGCCTTGCCTAAAGAGCACTGCCTGAAGTTCCGCATCCTGTAGAGTTTCAGCCCCTCTTTCCAGAAGTTTTCCCCTGGGTCTTTCACTTGCAGGCCATTCTCGGATTCTCTTTATCATAGCCTAATCTTAATCAACCCCCGCAACGCGTTATTGCGTTTTTTACACTTATGTTGTTCATTCATCATTTTTATTGAAATGACCTGGCTAGATAGCCCGGGTTAAAGCATTGGTTTAAGAGATGGTGATACGTCGCTTGCGGGTATCGATAATCTCGAAGCAAATGCGGCGGGCGGCCTTGGGGATGAGCTCACCGGCTTTTTCGGCCCATTCGACGCAAGAGACGGCATGGGGGTCGTTCACGAAATCCTGAAAACCGATATTCTCCAATTCCTCGATGGAATCCAGGCGATAACAATCAAAATGATAAAGCGGCATCTTAGCCTTGTAGATATGCATCAGGACAAACGTCGGGCTTTTCACCTGCTCTGGATGCTTCAATCCAAGGCCTGCGGCAAGCCCCTTGATAAAGGTCGTCTTCCCGCTCCCGAGTTGTCCCTCAAGGCAAAGCACCGTTCCCGGTTTAAGACTCGCGGCAAACGTTATTGCGAAGTCGATCGTTTCTTTAGGTGAGCTTGTGAGGATTTTTTTTTTCATACTAGAAATGAGAGAAACCTTGCCGGGGTAGTTTGGGCGAAGAGATGGGCTTCCCATTCCGGCGCCAGGAAATCTTCCGAGAAGCCCCAATAATCGTCCCTATCCAGGAAAGCTGAACTTTCGGGAACTTTTTCTTCCACTCCCTGGTGAGATTCGCCTTCTGCCAAGCTGGCACAGTGAACAGCAGTTCGAAATCCTCGCCGTCACTCAGCGCCGAGATGAGGGCCTTCGTTTTATTTCCGGCATTAAGCTTTATTGAGTCAAGTGAAACCGGGATCCTATCAAGATCAAGGACAACTCCTGCCTTAGAAGACCTAAGAACATGCGTTAGGTCCTGGACGAGACCGTCTGAGATATCGATCATGGCCGTAGGTGTAAAATGCTCTGACAAAAAAAGCCCTTCCATAACGCGCGGGATAAAATCACAGTGACGACGAAGGATGGAACCACCCAAAGCTCCCGTCACAGCGATCCAGTCACCTTTTTTTGCGCCGGAGCGTTTAACGATCTGAAAAGGCCGCGCTTCACCGAAGATCGTGACGCTCGCAAAAAATTCCTTGGAGCTTGAGAAATCACCGCCCACACAAGAAACATCGAATTGCTTAGAGAGCGAGAACAGTCCGTTATAAAAACGTTTGAGCCAGGCGACCGAAACATGAGGCGGTTTGCCAACGCTTATCACAAAGGCCTTTGGCGTCGCACCCATCGCGGCAATATCACTTAGATTTACGGCAAGCGCCTTGCGGCCGATCTTTTCAGGGCTCAACTCACTGATCTTAAAATCCACGCTCTCCACGATCACATCCGTGGCGACCACAAGCTGCTTATCTTTCGCGACATCCAGCACCGCAGCGTCATCCCCGATCCCGAGAGGCACCCGGCCGATGTTCGAAGCCCTCTTCCTCAAATACTCGATAAACGAAAACTCATTCATTATCTTGCCCCAAGGAGTTCCCGGATCTTTTTTATGGCACGATTGTAAGGCGCCCGCAAAACACCCGCTTCGGTAATGATGCCGGAGATGAGCACGGCCGGCGTCACATCAAACGCGGGATTAAATATTTTCATCCCCTTGGGAGCAAGCTGACGCCCCTGGATATGGGATACCTCATGACCCTCACGCTCCTCGATCGGGATATCTTTTCCAGTTTTGGCTTTGAGATCAAAAGTCGTACTTGGCGCCGCGATATAGAACGGGATCTTGTGATAATGAGCGAGCACGGCAACGCCATAAGTCCCGATCTTGTTGGCCGTGTCGCCGTTCATGGCGATACGATCGGCACCCACCACCACGCCATCGATCTTCCCGGCCCGCATGAGGCTCGCGGCCATATTATCACAGATCAAAGTCGATGGAATCTTGCTCTTAAAAAGCTCCCAAGCGGTCAACCGCGCTCCCTGCAGAAGGGGCCGCGTTTCATCGGCATAAACAAAGAATGGGATTTTCTGCTCCTGCATCGCGTAGAACACAGCGAGCGCAGTACCGTAGCCCGATGTCGCAAGGCCTCCGGCATTACAATGGGTAAGGATACGGGAACCCTTCTTGAAAAGTTTTGAGCCGTGTTTTCCGATAGATCGGCACAGAAGAATATCTTCCCTGTGAATATCCTTGGCCTCCTGGAGAACAAGCCTCAGGAGCTTCTCGACGTCTTGCTCTTTACTTGCGCTGATCTTCCGGACGATACGCTCCACCGCATAGGCCAGATTCCGCGCCGTCGGCCGCGAAGAATCAAGATATGCCGCCTGCTCCCGAAGTTGCAACAGGAGACGCTCCCTAGATCCGCGGAATGACTGAACCCCGAGGTAAAGCCCATATCCGGCCGTGATACCGATCGCAGGGGCCCCGCGAACCACCATGGTCCGTATCGCCATCCAGACGGCCGCAGAGTTGCGGCAGGCGATCCACGTTTCCTGTACCGGTAATTTACGTTGATCGAGCAGATAAAGAGTATTCTTCGAGAAACGGAGCGGTGAGAACGGCACTTTAAAATTTTCCATAGATCCCTCAGTGTGTGAGCCATTGCGTCAGGGTCGGCACCCGGAGAAGCAAGCAGGAAAAATCCATCCCCATCCGTACCCATGGCATCAAAAGCCCGGTGAAATAAAGAAACAATATGAGAAGAAATCCGAACCGTTCGACCCGAAGAAAACGAACAGTCCATGGAGCAGGCAACAATCCAGCCAAGATACGGGAACCATCAAGCGGCGGTAAAGGAACAAGATTGAACACCCCAAGACCCAAATTCATGTAGATACCGCTAAGGACCCACTCATTATGAGTCATGTTAAAAAAGAAGGCAAGAATCGCGGCCATCATGATATTTGCCGATGGTCCTGCCAAAGACACCAGGATCATATCGCGCTTAGGATTTCTCAATCGCGAGATATCTACAGGAACAGGCTTAGCCATCCCGATCATGAAACGCCCTCCTGTCGCAAAATAAAGTATCCCCGGAAAAAGAAGCGTCCAATAGAGGTCAATATGCGGGATCGGGTTCAGCGTCAGGCGCCCTGCGCGCTTGGCGGTATCATCACCAAGCCAGTAGGCCACGATCCCATGACTCAGTTCATGGACCGTCATGGCTAAAAGGAGGAGGACAAAGCTCATGATCAGGAGATAGCAAAGAGACGTTTTGCGTTTGCCGTGGTCAAATCCGCTATACCGTCCAAACTCAAGCCGTGCAGTTTAGCCGCGCACTCCGCAGTCTCGATCATATAAAGCGGCTCATTGCGTTGCCCCCGCTTCGATTGCGGCGGCAGGTAAGGCGCGTCGGTTTCCAGAAGCAGCCGATCCTTAGGGCATAGCGAACAGGCCTCACGGAGCGCGTCATTTTTCTTATAAGTCAACGCCCCGCCAAAGGCTATATGGAAACCAAGATCGAGGTACTTTTTCATCGTCTCGGCATCGGAGGAATAGCAATGCAGTGTTCCGCGGTAGGGCGCCTTTTGAAAACTCCGGAGTATCTGAAGCAGGTCCTCATAAGCATCCCGGCAGTGAATTATGAGAGGCTTCCCATATTGTTCATACCATCCAAGGAAGGTCTTTAAAACCTTTTCCTGGACCTCTCGAGCCGAGTGTTCATGAAAATAGTCGAGGCCCACTTCCCCGATCGCCACAACTTTGGGATGACGGATGAGCTTTGCCAGTTCCGAAAGATCAGCGTCGTGGGCATGCTTTGTTTCATGGGGATGATACCCGATCGATGCATAAACTTGCGGATACTGTTCGGCAATGGCAAGGGCCTGCCGTGAATTCTCAAGATCGGTCCCGATATTCAAAAAACAGCCGACCCCGCCCCGGACCGCCCGTTCTATCACTTCGGCTCTATCCGCATCATACTGAGGAAAATGCAGATGGATGTGCGTGTCGGTCAGATTCATGGAGTTTTCTCTTCAAAACGCGGAAAGAGCGGATCTCCTTTTTCGATCATCGTCCCGGCTGTAAGAAGCGGTTTCATATAATGCTCAGCGGTGCGAATACTCTGATACCCAGACACTTTAAGACGTTCCATGATTTTTTTAGCCGTCCCGGGCATAAAAGTTTGAAGCAGCACCCCCAAATGAGCCACGCATTCCGCGAGCACATAAAGGGTGTCGGCAAGCTCCTGTTTTTTCGCAGGATCCTTCGCCAGGGCCCAAGGTTTCTTTTCCTCGACGAACTGATTAGCGGAAGAGATCACAGACCACATCCTGGCAAGAGATTCCCGCATATCACAGGCGCGCATCAAACCATGAACTTCGTCCCAGAGTTTTAAAGCGCCTTGCGCGAGGGGCATTTTCAATGCGTCCCCGGAACTCTGAGGGATCTTTCCTTCAAAATACTTGTCGATCATGGAGGCAACGCGATGCCAGAGATTTCCAAGATCATTGGCAAGGTCGCTATTGTAGCGATCCGCCAACAGGTCCTCTGAAAAAGTGCCGTCCATACCAACCGTCACCTCTTTAAGCAGAAAATAGCGCAAGGCATCCACGCCGTATTTTGCCGCGAGCACAGTGGGATCCACGACATTCCCGAGAGACTTGGACATCTTCGCTTCGCCGATCTTCCACCAACCGTGCACCAGAAGCGTTTTGGGCATCGGAAGTCCCATGGCCCTAAGCATGATCGGCCAATAGATGGCATGCTGTCTGACAATATCCTTACCCAGCAGCTGAACGTCTGCGGGCCAAAAGTCGGTCTCTGGCTTTCCAGGAATAGCGAATTGAGGAGCACTTACATAATTAAGAAGCGCGTCAAACCAGACATAAACCACATGATCCTTGGAATTCGGGTAGTCGATCCCCCACCGGAGGCGTGCCTTCGGCCGAGTAATGCACAGATCCTCAAGTATTTCATGGCGGAGAAACCCGAGCACTTCATTACGCCGGTGCGCGGGGCGGATGAAGTCCTCATGTTTTTCGATGTACTCCGCAAGCCACGCCTGGTGATGCGCGAGCTTAAAGAAATAATTCTCTTCCTCAAGGCGATCCACCGCACGGCTGCAATCCGGACACTTGCCGTCTTTTAGCTGGAGTTCCGTCCAGAACGATTCACAAGGCGTACAATACCAGCCCTTGTAACTTGCCTTATAAATCTCGCCCTTTGCTTCGAGGTCCGCAAGAACACCCTGGACATATTTTTTATGACGCTCAGCAGTCGTACGGATAAAAAAATCGTTAGTGATCCCGAGCGTGCGCCAGAGCTCCTCAAAATGCGGCACAAGTTCATCGACATAGGCCTGAGGCGTCTTCCCCGCGGCAACCGCAGCCTTCTCCACCTTCGTCCCGTGTTCATCCGTCCCGGTCAAAAAGCAAACCGGCTCTCCAAGCATCCGGTGATAACGCGCAAGAGTGTCGCAAAGAACGTTCGTGTAGGCGTGGCCCACATGAGGCTTGGCATTCACATAATAAATGGGCGATGTCAGATAAAAGGATTTCGTCATAGAGAAACTACTTTCTGTGATGGAAAAAGCCGCGCAAGCCTGATGGCAAGCCGGGTCGCTGTTAATTTCTGGTTCGAACTCAGATCAAGGGCGGATTTCGAATCATAGAGAAGGTCCATGGCTTCGATCCACCGGTTTACGGCGCCGGCATCCGCCTCAGGCCCTGAAACCATACGACAGATCTTTTCCCGGCATGTTTGCATCAAGCCATCGATCTTTTGTTTTACCTCATCACGGGAAAGACCGGGTCCCGGAAATGTTTCGAAGATCTCACGGACCGGCAAGGCTTCAAGCGAACCCGCGCCCAGCGGCACGGACTGGAACGCCATCGGCATAAGCCTTATTTCAAATGACCGGGACTGGATCGTTTCCAGCAGATTATTCCTGTTCTCCACGAGAAGACAGAACACCGTATTCTTAGGCGGTTCCTCAAGCGTCTTCAAAAAAGCATTCGCCGCGTCATCGGTGATCTTTTCAGCCGCCTGAACAATGCATATCTTCCAGGCGCTTTCAAAGGGTTTCATTGCCGCCCACTGACTTATGGCGCGCACCGAATCAATCCCGATAGAGTTTTTGTCCTCATCTTCTTTCACCCACCGGACATCAGGATGAGAATGATTCCAGACGCGCTGAGCAAGCGGCGTTACAGCCCGATCAAACAACTTTGTCCCGCCCCCTAATAATGCTATTGCAAAAGCCGCCGCGAATTCCTCTTTGATATCGGCACTATGCCGCTCCCCGGACATCTCGGCCATTTCGGCACCTTCCCCGGAACCGCTGAATATATATGAGGAAGAAACGCGCCCCCCCCGGATATGGGATTCGAGAATACGCACTCCGAGTTTCTGAGTGTTATTAGCTAAAAACACGTTCGAGCCTTTCCCGGACCTTTTGGCTGACCCAATCAACAGATTTACTGGTATCCAGAACCATCATGCGCTGAGGATGCTTCTTTGCCAGTGACAAGAAGCCCCTGCGAACCCGCTCATGGAAGCTCAGCGCCTCACGTTCGATACGATCATGACGGCCTCCTCGCGCGAGACCTTTCTTGATATCAATATCCAAAACAAACGTAAGGTCCGGCCTCAGATCGCCCCGGACAAGCCGGCTCACCTGATCGATCGCCTCTAGCGGAATTTTGCGGCCATAACCTTGGTAAGCGCTCGTGGAGTCTTCAAATCGATCGCAGATCACAACCTTTCCCTTTTTAAGCGCCGGCAGTATCTTTTCTCGTACGATCTGCGCCCGCGCGGCAAGGTAAAGGAGAAGTTCCGTCACATGGGACATTTCCTTTAACTGCTTATCAAGAAGAATGTTCCGGACAGCCTCGCTGATTCGTGTTCCGCCGGGTTCACGGAGCATCACAACCGACCGGCCTTTTTTCCTGAGGAAAGCAACTGTCTTGCGTATCTGCGTGCTCTTCCCGCTCCCCTCGGCGCCCTCAAAAGTAATAAAATACCCTTTTCCCATAATCATAATCGATCACGATCGATTCGTAACCGGCCCTTTCAAAAGCTTCTTATTTTCGACTTTAAGCCTACACTCCAGCTTCTTGACATCATCTTCAGCTGGAAGATCTTCGGGGTTAATCCCGCTCTTTCCCAAAAGCTGTCGCACATCTCGGTTGTTCTTGATATGTTCGACCGTAATTGACACCTCTCCACGCAGATCGTTTTTCTGGGTGTTATAGCTCGTAATCTCGGCAGCAAGATCCTTAGCCTTGATCGTAATCGTCGGCAAAAAATCCGCAAGCGCTCTTTTCTCGGGAACGCCCAACTTTCTCTTCATCTCCAGAGTTGTCTTGCCGCCAAAAAGCGCTTGGTCCCCCTTACTTCTTAGCCGGGCAAAACCTTGTCCATCCACGCCTCTTTCATAAACAATTCCCGAAAGCTCCGACTCTGTTCCCGCAAGCTTTTTCCGTGCCAGGACGCGTTCCGTAAGAGCGATCCTTTGTTCCAGCAATTCCTGCCTGCGCGCTTGAATCGCGAAATAGCTTTGCGCGAAAGCGATCTGTTCCTTGCGAGGATCGCCGTTTTGAGCGATCAGGTAGCAAGCATAACGGGTCAACATCATGTCCTGGATATCCTTCTCAGCACCCTTCGGCATGGGTATCGTTTTGTTGACCTCAACAAAATGATCAGGAATACTTTGCCCCGAGTTGATGCAAGCGGTCTTGGCCTTATCAATCACCCATAAAAAGTTGCGCCACTCCGTATAATCCAGAAGATTCTGAAGATCCCGGGCCATCCAATACTCGATCCCCATCTGAGTAAATGCGGATCCTTCAAAGGTTTGATTTAGCTTTATGAGTATGTCTTTATCCATAATTTGTCACTATCCCGCCAGGTCCCTACGAATTTCCATTCCGCCCGTTCTTTTTAGGCCTTAATTCCAAATCGCGTATTTCAGGCAGGCTGGGAACTTCCCTGAACACATTTCTTCTTACTTTTTGATCTCCCAAGCCCTGCGCACTTTTTTGATCGTGGAAGGCTCACCCGGGCGGCCGTCTTTGACGAGCCAGCCGAGCTGAACGATCTTCAGACGCATCAAGTCTGACGTCGTAAAGTCACGAGTCTTGCGGGCCTCGGCATATTGGCCAAGCGCTGTTTTAACATTCTCAGGGATCGAAGTGACGGACGCGATATCCAGCCCTAAAAGGCGGTCGGTTTTTTCAAAAAAAGCCGCACAAGCCTCCAAGCCTTTCTTCGAGGCCTGCGGCAGAACGGTGTTGATCCGAGTCACAACCTCCTGCAGTCTAGCCAGTGCAACCGCGATATTAAGATCATCGCCAAGAACTTTTTCCATTTTTTCGAGTGCGCCATCCAAAAATGCCCGGTCAAAAGTCCCCTCGTTGATCTCCTCGTGCAGCTGGAGACGGCTCAGGCACTGGTAATAACAATTATCGAGTTTCTCGATCACATCGCGCGCTTCCTTCAGACTTTCGAACGTAAAATTCAAGGAATGACGGTAGTGGACTGACAGCAAAGCATAGCGGATCGCCAGCGGGTCATAGCCTTTTTCAAGAAGGTCCCGGAGCGTGAAAAAGTTCCCCTTGGATTTCGACATCTTCTCGCTATTCACAAGGAGATGCTTGGCATGAAGCCAATACCGCACGAACGGCTTGCCGGTTGCGGCTTCCGATTGCGCGATCTCGTTCTCATGATGCGGGAAGATCAGGTCCTCCCCCCCCGCGTGGATATCGATCGTTTCTCCAAGATAGCGCATACTCATAGCCGAGCATTCAATGTGCCAGCCCGGCCGGCCTTTGCCCCAGGGAGAATCCCAGGAAGGTTCCTCCTCTTTCGCTTTCTTCCACAAAACGAAATCAGCCCCCTGCTCCTTATCGTATTCATCCACATCCACACGCGCGCCTTCGATATTGCCTTCTAGCTTCTTTTTGGAAAGCTTGCCATAACCGGTAAATGCAGCCACGCGATAATAAACGGAGCCTTCCGCCGCATAGGCAATCCCCTTGGCGATCAACGTTGCGATGATCTCGATCATGGCGGGGATCTCGGCTGTCGCGCGGGGCTGATCCTGAGGATAATTCGGAAAGAGAAGATTAAGGGACCTCATGTCCTGATGAAAAGCTTCGGTGTAATATTCCGTATAGATCGAAAGCGTCTTCTTCTCTCGGTTCGCCCCGGCAATGGTCTTGTCATCGACATCGGTAATATTCATGACGTGCCGGACTTTGTAGCCCTTGAATTCCAGAAACCGGCGAAGCAAGTCCTCGAAAACGAAGGTCCTGAAGTTCCCTATGTGCGCAAAGTTATAGACCGTAGGCCCGCATGCGTAGAAAGTGACCTCGCCGTCTTTAAGAGGCCTGAATTCTTCCAGTTTTCCGGAGAGAGTATTATGAAATTGGATCATAGATCGATTTTTCTCATGCTAACTACGGCCTGACAAGTGACTGCAAGACCTTCCCCCTCAGGCCCAAGACCCTCCCGGGTCCGTGCCTTGATGGACACATCCATCCCGGAAATCCCAAGACATTTCGCCAAACTTTTTCGAATGATAGACTTGTGTTTATAAAGCTTCGGAGATTCCAGGATGGTATTGGTATCCACATGATAAGGTTCCCACCCGCGGCGTTTGGCCTCGGCAAGAATAGCGGAGAGGATCTTCGTGCTACGGATGTCCTTATACTTCGGGTCACGATCCGAGAACCATTCCCCGATATCCCCCGCACCGATCGCGCCAAGAATTGCGTCTGAAACGGAATGAAGCAGAGCGTCCCCATCCGAATGGCCGAGAGATCCTTTAGACGAAGGGATAACAACACCGCCCAAATAAAACTTGCGCCCCTCGACCAGCCGATGCGTGTCAAATCCGATCCCTACACGGACTTCATTCGAACTGTTTTTTTCCGTCATAGCTTTCGCGATCATAAGATCCGGCAAGGTGGTGAGTTTTGGGTTCCAATCTCCGTGAGGCAGCACCCGAACACGGGCACCGATCGCCTCCAGAAGACCCGCCTCATCCGTAGCAACGAGCGCCTTGGAGTTTTCTTTATAGGCTCTCACGAGAACCGAACGACGGACAAATTGGGGTGTTTCCGCCTCATAAAGGGATTCCCGATCAACCGTCTCGTTGATATGTCCGTCTTCCGTCAAAACTTTTTTGATCGTGGACACAACTTTTTTCGCAAGGATGACTCCGTCCCACCCGCCGGCGGCTTTCATGATCCGACGAATCGTTGAAGCCTTGATCATGGGGCGAGCCCCGTCATGAACCATGATCCACTCAGATCTATCCGAGGTTTTGCGAAGCGCCTTCAAAACCGATTCAGCGCGAGTATTCCCTCCGAGGATCCACCGGACCTTCATCCCGGTGAGCTCTTGCTCCCAGCCTCTAACTTCTCGGCGCATTTCCGGACTGATGGCAACGATCAGCTCTTTGATCTCTGGGATATGCCGGAACACCTTTAGCGTTTTCAGAAGCACCGGCTCGCCGCCTACGCGGTAAAAAAGTTTGGAGCTTTTCGCTGTTAGCTTCTCGTCAGAGCTCAGACAGCTTTGATGAAACCGGCTACTGAGTCCCGCCGCGGGAACGATGAGGGAGACCCGCATTCACGCTACCTTCCCCCCTCGCGGCTTTGAAAAACCTGGGGATTCTGCATGTTTGGATAAGTGTTCGGAGTTGCCTGGTTCTGGCGTCCCGAACGGTCGTGACCGTTACGCGGGCGGCGGGGATCAGTCCCTGGCCTCTCCCGATTCTCATGCGCACGTTCTGCGCCCCGTTCCGGATGATGACCATTGTCATCAGAAAGCTTGGCGAAGATCATGCGCCCAGCCTGGGTCTGGAGCACGCTCGTGATCGTCACCTTCACCGTATAACCCAAACGGCGTTTTCCGTTATCGACCACAACCATGGTCCCGTCATCAAGGTAGGCAACACCCTGCTCGTGTTCTTTACCTTCCTTGAGGATCTTGATCTCCATCTCTTCCCCCGGCATGACGACTGGTTTTAAGGCGTTAGCGAGATCGTTGATATTGAGCACCTTCACCCCTTGCAATTCTGCGACCTTGTTGAGGTTGTAATCATTTGTAAATACTTTAGCCTGAAGGACTTGCCCCATTTTAACAAGCTTGGCGTCGACGGTATTAAATTCCGGAAAATCCAATTCATGGATCTTCACATGCACGTTCGGGTTCGACTGGACGGCATTGAGAACATCCAACCCACGGCGCCCGCGATTGCGCTTCAAGGGATCCGAAGAATCCGCGATCAGCTGCAACTCCTTAAGGACAAAGCGGGGAAGGATCAGTTTGCTGGAGAGAAAATGTGTATTGGCAATATCGGCAATTCGTCCGTCAATGATCACGCTCGTATCCAGAAGGATTAACTCTTCGCCCGGTGCTTTGGAATCAAGGTGGACAAAAGGGATCATCAAACTGAATTCATCCTGTCCTCGAAGAATGGTGATAACGCCCAGGTAGGAAAAAATGATCGCTGTGGCCATTCCGCTGATACGTGTTACCTCGGCCGGCAACTCCACATAAGTCAGCACCATCATGAACAGCCGATGCGTCAAAAGACCAAGCGCCAACCCAATAATGACCGCAAGGATGTTACGAACAGTGAACTGCTTGAAAAAAATGTCGATCAAAACGATGAGAAGACCAAGGGTCCCCGCGACCGCCGCTGAGAGCCACTCCGCGTGAGGCACTTGAAGGTCCGTAAGCCACGGAATTCTTATGAGATAACCAAATGCGACACAACCGAGAATAAAAATCATCCTTATAGAAAGAATCATGATCACTGCTCCTTTGATGTTGCTGGTATGAAAAGTTAATCACAAAACGTATCAATCTCAGAGCCTCTGAAATTGGAGCTACCCTGGCTGCCATCTTAAAAGAGAAAACGAAAGCCAGTACTGTCCTTGCCAACCGCTGATAAAAAAGATACAAGCCAAGGATAGTATTCATCGCTTCCTCGCTGCCGCATCACGCGCATCATGCCATGATTTACGGATTAAAACCCCCGCGCGTTGGTTGACAGTCATGTCCTCATCGCACAGGGTAAAGGTTTATGCTAAATAGAGTAAGTACCACTTTCTCGAATCAGCAGAGCTCTTCCGGACCAGCTTCCAGGGGTGTTCCCGGACATCTTTTGCAAAAGCATCCACTTCATTGTAGAGGGTTTCGTCCATCAAAAGCTTCCCAAGCGTCCCCTCCCCCTTTTCGATCTTGGCCAGGACGTTACTTAAGGACACGGACGATGATTCGATGTGTTTTAGACTCTCATCCAGAGTTCCCTGATTTTCCAGGCTCGATTTGAATTTTCCGGTGACCGAAGAAAGATGATCCAGGATCTCATGAGCACGGTCGATCAGTTCTTCCACGGCCACCAAAGGAACACCTTCCCGCACACCACCCTTCGAGATTAAAGGGAAATTCCCGGCAACGGGTGTAATCTCCACATGAGGCTCGCTTAAAACGTGCGTGCCCCGGATCGTGTAGGTGTAATTTTCTCTGATTTGCACACCCTTTTCAATAAAAAGTTTGACTTTGACGCGGTTGTTCTGCTTTACAGCATCATAAATAATATCCACCTGACTTACTTCCCCTACACGAACGCCGGCCATGCGCACCGGAGCTCCTTTGTTAAGGATGCTTACGTAGTTAAACATCACATCCACGCTGTAACCGGAGCGAAAAAGATACACCCCGCTCACAAAAAAAAGAACGAGCGTCAAAAAAACGAAACCCAAGATCACAAAAACACCGACTGACACCTCATTACTTTTCTTTTTCATAAGAGCTCCGTTTCGGTTTTCAAAAGGTCAGTAATCGGGCCGTGTGCCGACCCCGTTACAAATTGCTGAACGACAGGATCCTTGGAATTCCTGATCTCGTCCGGAGTCCCGGTCGCGATGATCTTTCCACGATAGAGCATGGCGATGCGATCCGCCACTTTGTATGCGCTGGTCATATCGTGTGTTACAACGATGGAAAGCACTTTCAACTGCTTCTGCATTCTTAAAATAAGATCGTTAATGACGTCCGCATTGATCGGATCCAGTCCGGTAGTCGGCTCATCATAGAGGATACTTTTGGGTTCATTACAGATCGCCCGGGCAAGCCCCACTCGCTTTTTCATTCCACCAGAAAGGCTTGCCGGCATCAGATCCTCAATGCCGGCGAGTCCCACCAGGCTCAATTTTTCACGAACCTTCTGATCGATCACGCCCTCTGCAGTCTTCGTGTGCTCGATCAGCGAGAAACCCACATTCTCGCGGACGGTCAGCGAATCAAAGAGCGCCGCGCCCTGGAATAACATTCCAAGCTGAAGACGGCATTTGTCCTGTTCCTCCGCCGTCATGGAGAAAATGGACTTACCGTCGATCAGAATATCCCCCTCATCGGGTTCCAGGATCGCCATAATATGCTTGAGAAGTACGCTTTTTCCGCATCCGGATCGACCGATGATCACCAAGGTTTCTCCGTCCCGGATCGTAAGATCAACACCCTGCAAAACATGCTGCCCATCAAACCACTTATGAATGCCTTTGATCTCGATCATAAATAAATCATTTCCGGTTAAAAGAAATAAAAGATAGCCGAGAACAGAGCGTCGGAGGCGATCACCATGATCAAAGAAACGACAACCGCAAGCGTAGTCGCACGCCCTACGCCTTCGGCGCCACCACGAGCCGTAAACCCAAAATAGCATCCGACGATCGATATGATTCCGCCAAAGAAAAACGCTTTAATGAGCCCCGTAACAACGTCCTTGATCATCAAAGCGTCTATTCCCCGTTTGATGTACATATGGGAACTCATACCGAGTTTAAAAACAGCGATAAGATAACCGCCAAACATGCCGATCACATCGGCATAGATCGTCAAAACAAAAAGCATACAAAGGCCTGCGATAAACCTCGGGACAACAAGATACTGGACAGGATTGGTCGCCAGGGCCTTCAAAGCGTCGATCTGCTCTGTCACTTTCATCGTACCGAGCTCGGCTGCGATCGAAGCTCCAACCCGGCCAGCCACCACCATGGAGGTCAGGACCGGTCCGAGTTCGCGGCAAAGAGACACGGAAATAAGATCCGAAGTAAACTGCTCGGCGGAAAAAAGGCGCAACTGATAAGCCGACTGCAAAGCAAGGACCATCCCGGTAAAAAACGCGGTGAGGAACACGAGAGGAAGAGACATCACGCCGATTTTATTCATCTGATCAAGAGTCGCTTTCCAGCGGATCCGCCTGGAGGTCAGGAGAACGCAGGCCTCCTGGAAAAGCAGGGCAATACCTCCTGCCCCCTGAAAAATGTTCAGGCATCCCGCGCCAAAATCATAAAGCCACGACCTCACGGAAACTGTTTTTTTAAAGCCAATCCATCGCGACATAAATCCCTCTTTCGATAAGAACTCAGAACTTCAATTTAGGGCCGAATAGAACCGCGGCCTCCTCTTTTTCGGCATCTTTCACTTCGCCATTATCATCACGCGACCGATTCTTCGCCGGCCGGGCTTCCAGCGAAAGAGTCCCCTGATCCCCGGCTTTGGATGCATTCAACTCAAAGCTTTTGTCCTTGGTATGGATCACGGCCTCTACGCCCTTCCAGATCACGAGCTTGTCGGGTGTTTGGATTTTCACCCCGGCGAAAATATTATCCAGTCTCAGGTCCAGCGCCCCGGTCAGAAAAAAAGACGTTCGCCCCTTCCAGATCTTGGAATCCTTTAGCGGGATATAGGGCAAGAACCCGCGAAGCTGAATGATACCACGGTCATAATTAAGTTGTCCCCATTTTCCATCATAAATATTAAAAACACCCGAAACCTCAGGTTTGGAAAGAGTCCCCGCAAGCGTCAATCTCCCGTCCAAACTGCCTCCGAGCGCCCGCGGCAAGGGTTTTGCCGCAAACTCTTGCACCGTTCCCAGATCAAATTTCATAACATTAAGCAAAAACTCAAGACGCGGGTCCTTAATGTTCCCCGTTGCCTGTCCCGTCATTTCAAAATGATCGCCCCAGGTACTACGAACGCCCGTAATACCGAGGGGGCTAAGCTCAAAACTCCCCTTAAGGTCATCGAAAAGTTGCCGGTCCAGGATGAAGTAATCCGTGTCAAAATCGCCTTTAAAAAAGAAATCACGTCCCTTCCAACGGAGAGATGCGGCGTGAATGAAAAGCTTGCCCTGCGTCACGAGGTCAAGACCGAAAGCCTTCACGTGATCCATATGAAAGTTCATAACAAAATCCAGTCCCCGAAGATTCGAATGGACTGCCACCCGTTTCGCTCCGCGTTTAAAACTCAGTTCGTAATTGCCGCTCGCAAAATCAAATTCCCCTCGCCCCTGATAGCCAGGATCCACGTCCATGGAATCGATCATGAAACGCTCACCTACTTGGTGGACTTTGCCTGAAAACGACACAGGACTCGCATCGAAGGACTGAAATGTCCCTTGCAAAGACTGGCGCGTCAGACTCAAAATAAAATCCACCTTGACCAGAGGATCTATTTGGCCGACATATATGTGAGCATTAACCTCAGGCTGCCCCCCCTGATTCAAAAAAGACCCCGAGAGCACCGTCTCCCATCCATACACGGAACCACGCAGACCGTCAAAAAAAAGATCTTTTCCTACCCAATGAACCCTTCCGTTAAGAGATTTAAGCGGCAGAGGAATATCCTTTGCAAGATCCATGGCATCGAGCTCCAGCCAAAGATCGTGTGTCTTTTGCGCGGGATCTACGGAGCCATGAATGCGCATCCTCCCATTCATGAGCCCACTCACCCGAGCACGGACATCAACCAGAACCTTCCTATCGATCGAAGGCTGAACCCTTCCTTCCATATCTTGAAGTCTGACCTCTTTCCCAAGCGAGGTAAGAAGATACCGGATCTCGCCTCCTTTGAAATCAAGGGATGGCATAGAAAAACCGCCTCCGGATGCGCCTTCAAAATAGCCGTATGGAAATTGATCCTGTTTAATCAGGATGGCGGGGTTATTAAGAATGACCCCTGCTGGAGAATCGAATTTGCGGCTCCAAAGCTGGTTCAAGCGGTACCGGAACAGCACGCGATCAGCGCGAATTAACTGCGACCCGCCCGCTGCGCTGGGCATTTCAATAAGAATTTTTTCGAGAGAAAGCTGGTTCAACCCAAAAGGCCGGATTTCCCCGATATGAACCTTCGCTTTCAGGTATTCACCGACTTTTTCTTCGGCAAACAGCTTGAAATCCTCAGACCGCGCAATACGGCCGAGAAGGAAATTAAAAAAAACAGCGCCCCCCAAAAAAAGGAGCGCTGTAAGAATAAGTAGATTCCTCAGGAAAAAGCGCATGAACGCGAACCTCTCGCGTTAAGTAGCTTTCTCAAATGCAATTCTCTCGCCGCGGAGCTCAGCATGGATCTTGTCCCCTTCCTGAAACTTCCCGCCGAGAATTTCTTCCGCCAAGACGTTTTCGATCAGCCGCTGAATGGTCCTCTTCAGTGGACGAGCGCCAAACACAGGATCATAGCCCTGATCAATCAGGAACTTCAGCACCTCTTCGGTGAGAACAAGCTCGATCCGCTTGTCCTTGAGCCGGTCCATGACCTCTTTGAGCTCGATATGGATGATCTGTTCCAGATCCTGGCGGGTCAAAGGATGGAATACGATGATGTCATCGACACGGTTAAGAAATTCCGGTCGAAAAACTTTTTTCGTTTCATCAAGGAGCTTCTGTTTCATGTTGTCAAAGTTCATGTCATCTTTTTTGGGCGCAAATCCAAGATCCCCTTGTTTCCGGACAAGATCCGCACCAACGTTCGAGGTCATGATCACGACCGTATTCCGGAAATCCACCTTGCGGCCAAAAGAATCTGTCAGCCGACCTTCTTCCATAAGCTGGAGAAGGATATTAAACACGTCCGGATGGGCTTTCTCGATCTCATCGAAGAGCACCACGGAATACGGACGTCGCCGTACTTTTTCCGTAAGCTGTCCGCCCTCTTCGTAGCCGACATATCCCGGAGGTGCTCCGACAAGCCTGGATACATTGAATTTTTCACTATACTCGGAACAATCCACCACGACCACGGAATCCTCGTTACCGAACATGAAATCCGCAAGAGCGCGCGCAAGCAGAGTTTTACCGACTCCGGTCGGGCCCAAAAAGATAAAAGTTCCGATCGGCCGGCGAGGATTACGAAGCCCCGAACGCGAACGGCGAACTGCGTGCGAGATCGCACGGATCGCTTCTTCCTGGCCGACGATCCTCTTGTGAAGAACATCTTCCATCTTGAGCAGGCGGGCCGTTTCTTTTTCTTCGAGCCGTGCCAGAGGCACTCCGGTCCATTTGGAGACCACAAAAGCTATATCCTCTTCGGTCACCTGAACTTCAACCTCGGACTTGGATTCCTTCCAGCTCTTCTTCATCTTCTGGAGTTCTTCCTTGGCCTTGCGTTCGTCGTCCCTCATCTTCGCCGCCTTTTCAAAATCCTGCGCCTTAATAGAAGACTCTTTTTCTCGGCGAAGGGCCTCAATATCAACTTCGATCTTTTTCAGATCTTTCGGCATGGTCGTCACGGAAAGACGGGCGCGGGAAGCGGCCTCGTCAATGATATCGATCGCTTTATCCGGAAGAAATCGTCCGGAGATATAACGATCGGAAAGTTTTGCCGCGGCCTCTAGGGCTTCATCCAGGATCTTCACCCGGTGATGGGCCTCATACTTATCGCGTAAGCCTTTCAGGATCTGGATCGTATCATCCACAGAGGGAGGTTCCACGACCACGGTCTGAAAACGGCGGGCCAACGCGGCATCCTTTTCGATGTATTTTCTGTATTCGTCAAGTGTTGTCGCGCCGATACACTGAATCTCACCGCGTGAGAGCGCAGGCTTCAGAATGTTCGAGGCATCGATCGCGCCTTCCGCACCGCCCGCTCCGACCAACGTGTGCAATTCATCGATAAAGATCATGACATTCTCCGTGCGGCGGATCTCATCCATCACGGCTTTAATGCGCTCCTCGAACTGGCCCCGGTATTTCGTCCCCGCCACCATCAGCGCGAGATCGAGCACCACAATACGCTTGTCCGCGAGGATTTCCGGAACATCTCCCGAAATGATCATCTGAGCAAGCCCTTCAACGATCGCCGTTTTCCCGACACCGGCCTCTCCCAAAAGCACGGGGTTATTCTTCGTGCGGCGCGCAAGCACCTGGATGACACGCTGGATCTCGTCCTGCCGACCTACAACAGGGTCCAGTTTTCCATCCCGCGCAAGCTGAGAAAGATCCCGGCCGAACGCATCAAGCGCCGGAGTCTTTGTCTTGGATTTTCCGGCAGGCCCGGCTCCCATGCCGCTCCCGGCACTCGGCGGCGGTGCACCCGGTTCGTTCGAAGGAGTTGTAGATCCCAAAAGCTTGATAACTTCGGCGCGGACCTTATTAAGATCGAGGCCTACATTCATGAGAACATGGCTCGCCACGCCCTCACCTTCCTTGATAAGACCCAAAAGTAAATGCTCGGTCCCGATGTAGTTGTGACCGAGGCGACGGGCTTCATCCATCGCAAGTTCGATCACCTTTTTGGCTTTCGGCGTGAAAGGAATATCCCCGGATACCACCGTGCTCGGTCCGAACTGGACAAGCTTCTCTACTTCCAGGCGTATCGTGTCCAGAGACAACCCGAGGTTCTGAAGGACAGCCGCAGCAACACTTTCTCCTTCTTTGATAAGCCCGAGCAAAATATGCTCAGTGCCGATGTAATCGTGATTAAACCTCTTGGCTTCTTCTTTGGCGAGAATAATGACCTTACGTGCTCTTTCCGTGAAACGATCGAACATTTTAAACCTCCGGATTAAATCAATGACAATAGACAGTTATGTTAATCAAGCCCCTCGACCCGCATATCCCGCGGAAACTCGACGGTGCATGTGTAAAACACTTCTTGCTTGCCTTTCGGCTCCAAACGGATTTCCCAGCGCCAAATCCCCTTCCGGTCTTTCCAGTCTTTCTGGGTCGGCTCCATACTCAGGCCCGAGATCTTCACCTTGATGCGCTCATCTTCCGATACCGGAACTGCGTCGAACAGATTGACCTTACTGATCTTAGTCTTGTAATTTTCGACCGTTAGCTTGTATTTATAAATCATTTTCTTCGTCGGTGAAGGAATCCCGCCCAGAAACACATTGTCTGACTTCTTTTCAAGCAGTTCTCTTTTGACCTTCACATTCTCATCAGCGCCCATATAAAGATCGAATTCCTGCCCCGGAGCGATACTGTCGAAACTCGAAGTCCCTACAAAATCACCGTCAAAGAAAACGTTCACGCGACCGCCCAAGAGCTGAAGGTCCTTGGCGTTCGTCACAAGGCTTTTGAGATAGGCCATCGCGGCAGCCCGCGGGTAAGCAGAATACTCAAAATTCGACGCGAGCTTTTGCGACGTGATCGGAAGCTTATAATCCGAACCATCCGTCTTGACCGTCGCTTTGCGCGAAAGCTTGTATACCACAGAAACGCCCTTTGCCTCAGCCTGGGCATAAAGATTTTTAGCAACCGCCTTTTCCTGAGGTGCCTCCCCCGCCATCGTTGCCGTCATCACGGCACCGCGGGCGAAATTACTCCTCTCTTCGCTAACACTCGCAAGCCCTTTCCCCTCATTGTCATACATCATCTCGCGCTGCCTGGGCATTTCCTGCGGATAGGGACGGATGAACCAGGAATTGGCTTCCGGCATATTCCCGCCGAAGGTTACTTGCGCCGTAGAAAGGATCATATCAGCATTTTCCCAATCTTCGCCGGAGTTTTGCCGCACGACCCCATAGGAAACGAGCTCGACCTCCGATTTCTCAAAATCCACACGGGCATCATAAACCGCATTCCACGAAGCTCCGTTCACCATGTAGGAAAGATCCAGATCAAGCGAACCCGGCTTCACAACTTCCACCTCCACAACGATCGAGCGCTTAAGCTTTCGGCCCGAGCCGGCGATCTCGCCAAGTTCACGCCGCAAAGCATCCAGCTTCTTATTGTTATTACGAATTGCCAAATCAAGCGCCTGCCTCCTGGCGAAATTCGCCTTCAGCTTCACATCAAGAAAATTGAGCGTAGACTCCAGATCCGCGGCAGACGGCATGCTGGTCACAAGGTCTTCAGGGATCTTTTGATTCGCGAAAAGGCGGACTGAATCAAGATACTGTTTTTCCTCAGCAAGCACCTGCTTTTCGTTTTCCAGTCTGGCATTATCATCCATCACAGTCTGGATCTCCTCCTCCAATTCATGAACGCGGGCGACGGGCGCCTCTTCCGTATACTCCCGTTTGAGCTGCGCCCCGAGGATCTTGACCTCCGCGCTCCCCTTTCCCTTAACACGAATCGAATTTTCATCGATCTCAGGAAGGATGTCGGTAAATACCACCTTCGTGTCACTTGCGTTTAGTTCCACTTGAGCGGAACGAGTCACGAAGGCGCTGGACGAATAAACCGTAACCTGGCTGATGCTCGACTTTGCGCTGACATCCGCGGCACGAACAGTAACAGCTGCAAAAAACATGAAACTGACTGTCAGAAAAATCTTTTTCATACTTCCTCCCGTTTTAAAGGACAACCTTCGAGAAATATTCGCGAATACGCGTCGCGCGCCTGGCATCACGCTCCGTCGCGCCAAGTTCCTTGCCGTTCATTTTCTGAAGATGTGCCGGTTGTATCAAAAGAAAGAGCTGATTCAGATCATCGTGGTTCACCTGGCCCTCCAGCACTCCGACATCGATCCCGACCTGAACAAGGGATAAAAGCTGGATCGCTTCGGAGGAGGACATCACGCGGGCTGCCTTCAACGCCGCCAACGCGCGCCAGATCTGGTCATCCATCTTCGCTTTTCGCTTTTTCCTGAGATATTCGCGAGCCTCGCGCTCATGGGTGATGACCTGTCTTATAACGCCTTCGAGATTCGAGATGATCTCTTCTTCGGGTTGCCCCAAAGTGATCTGATTGGAAAACTGGAAAAAATTTCCGCTTGCCTGCGTGCCTTCGCCGTAGAGCCCGCGCACCGCAAGATTCAGCTTCGAAAGAGCCTGGAGGACCTTATGAACCTGCTTGGTCAACACGAGACTCGGGAGATGAAGCATGCAAGAGGCCCGGATCCCTGTCCCGACATTCGTCGGACACGCCGTCAGATACCCCAGACTTCCGTCAAACGCATAATCCAGATCCTTCTCAATCTCGCTATCGATCTCGTCGGCGATCCGCCATGCTTCCGCGAGATTCAGTCCGGACTGGAACACCTGAAGCCGGAGATGATCCTCTTCGATCACCATCAAACTCACCATCTCATCGGGAGTGATTACGACAGCGCTTTTACCTTCCTCAAGGAACAATTCCCGGCTGACCAGGTGACGTTCCAACAAAAACTGACGGTCGAGCTCGGTGAGCTTTGTGGACGGAATAAAATAAGCTGTCTTCAGGAAGTTTGAACTCTTCACAGCTTCCCCGACCTCCTGGATGATCGCCGCTCTCTGCTCGGGAGAAAGCTGGCTCAGAAAAGGATAAGCCGCGAGATTGCGGGCCAAGCGAAGACGGGAACTGATCACAACATCGCTCTCCGGCCCCGTAGCGCGGAGCCAATTCACGGGCTGCGCTAAAAAACGATCAACGTCGCTCATTCGGCCGGCCTTTTCTTCTTCCGGATCTTCTCCAGGGCCTGCTGGATCTCGTCCCTGAGGAGGGCTGCCTCTTCAAAAGCCTCTGACTGAATGCTTTTCCGGAGCTTATCCTGAAGCTGTCGCAGGTCGTGCACGCTGCGCGTTTCCTTGGAGATACGCATTGGCTTTTTCCCTACATGCTCGTTCGCTCGTTGAACCTGTTTAATTACCGCCGCAAGGGGTTTTTGGAAAGAGGTGTAACACTTAGCGCAACCAAGCCTGCCGTTCTTTGCGAAATCAACGTAATTCATGCCGCAATCCTTGCAGAGCAGAGGAACTTTTTTCCCGGTACCGCCCAACGCCTTCTCAAGCCCAGGGAGTCCCGCGAGAAGATCTCCGAAGTTAAAATACGTTTTAAATTCGGTGCCTTTCTCCTCGGCGCAGGCTTCGCAGATGTGCACCTCAGCCATCTGACCGTTCACGATCTCGGTCAAATGAATGCTGGCGTCTTTTGTCCCACACACGTTACAGATCATTTCGTAAATTCTTTCTCACTATTAGCGGCCGAACATTTCAGATTCACACACTGAATTCAAACCCGAAGAAAATATCACAAATCTTCCATCTTTAGCATCCGGGATTTTTTCGGCATCCGAAGTTCGGGTTTCGTAATTAATTTTAAAGCGTATATTGTTCGCCGTCCTTGCGGGTGAGCCGCTGAAACTCTTTGAGAAGCACGTTCGTGATCTTCCCCGGTTTTCCCTCGCCGATCATACGCCCGTCGAGTTTTACGACCGGGATAACTTCGGCCGCCGTCCCGGTAAGAAACACTTCATTGGCATTAAAAAGATCGTGCCGCGTGATGATCCGCTCCTCAAAGGGCAGCTTGAGCTTCTCCGCGATCTCAATTATGGCTTGACGCGTGATCCCCTTAAGCGCGCCGAGATATGTCGGTGGCGTAAGAAGGACGTAATCTTTCACAGCACTCCCCTTGCCCGTCTTCTTGATCATGAATATATTGTCGCCGGTGCATTCCGCCACATACCCTTGATGGTTGAGCATAAGAGCTTCCATACATCCGCCGTTCTTTGCTTCGATCTTCGCCATAATATTGTTGAGGTAGTTCAAGCTTTTGATCGAAGGATTCACAGCTTCCGGAAGGTTCCGCACTGTCGGCACAGTGATGATCTCAAGGCCCTTCTGATAAAGGCTCTTCGGATAAAGCGTGATCTTGTCCGTGATAATGAACACGGTGGCTTTCTTACAAAGCCAAGGCGAAAGCCCCAGGTCCCCCACGCCGCGCGTTACCACCACCCGGATATAAGCATCCGTCAATTTATTACGCTTGAGAGTTTCAATGATCGCGTTTTTCAGTGCCTTTGCATCCATGGGGATCTCCAGCATCAGCGTATGCGCGGATTCCCAAAGCCGCTTCAGATGTTCCTCCAACTTGAACACCAGGCCGTCGTAAGCACGGATCCCCTCGAAAACGCCGTCTCCGTAAAGAAGTCCGTGATCAAAGATCGAGATCTTCGCTTCGCTTTTCGGATACCAATTGCCGTCGAGGTAAACCTGTAATTCCATTTTCGTCTCCTGGTTTCTTGTGATTATTAAACCGGTTTATTTTGAATGATCGTATCCGGCGCCGGGACTTTCGACTGCCCCTGCAAGAGCACTCCGTCCTGAAGACGGTAGGAACGGAGATACCGCGCCGCCATTTCTTCATCATGCGTTACGATCAGGAAAGCCTGCCCTTCCTGCTGATTCAGTTCATTCATGAGAGACATCACCGAGGCTGCAGTTTCCGGATCAAGATTACCGGTCGGCTCGTCGCAAAGCACCACAGCAGGACGATTCACAAGAGCTCGCGCGATAGCCACACGCTGTTGCTCGCCGCCCGAAAGCTCGGAAGGGTAATGCGTCCTTCTGTTCCAAAGGCGCACCCGCTTCAGCACTTCTTTAACCCAGATCCTGTTCGGCTTTTTGGCGATCAAAGTCGGCAAAAGAACATTTTCATAAACTGTCAACTCAGGCAGCAGATGATAGAACTGAAAGACGAAACCCACCTGGTGACTGCGCAACTTTCCAAGTTCCTTTTCGGACATCTCTGTCATGTCCTTGCCGTCAAAAAATATCTTCCCATCGGAGGCCCGGTCTAGCCCGCCGAGAATATGGAGTAAAGTCGACTTTCCGCATCCGGACTTGCCCGTAATAAAAACCATTTCACCCTTACGGACGATCAATTGCACAGAGCGAAGGATCTCGAGCGTGCCGGCCGGAGTTTCATAATGTTTACGTACATCAAAGGCACTCAAAAGCGGAACTTCGACAACGCTACTCATAACGGAGCGCCTCCACTGGGTTCAGATTGGCAGCCCGATGCGCCGGATAGAACCCGGCAAAAACGGCAACGACCAGCGCAAAACCGACGATCGTCAAGACATCCGGCATATGCACCTCGGATGGGATCTTATCAAAAAGATAAATGTCGCTCGGAAACACATCAAGCCCCGTTGTTTTCTTTAAGAAATCCGCCGCAGGATTCAAGTTGTAAGCAAGCAAAAGTCCCAACACCGCCCCGAACATGATCCCTAGAGAACCAATACTGAACCCCTCGATAACAAATATCTTGCGGATACTCATACGCGTCGCCCCGAGAGCCCGGAGAATGCCTATATCCTTGGTCTTCTCCATCACTACCATGGTCAGCGTGGAGATAATATTGAACGCAGCGACAAGAATGATCAAACCCAGAAGGATCGTCATAACACTTTTTTCAACCTTCAGAGCTTGAAAGAAATTTTGATTCATATCGTACCAGGAGCGGAAAAAATACTGGCTCGGAAAATCACCGGCTATGACCCACTTCCATTTTTCAGCATCGTCCACGTTCTGAAAACGCATGCTGATCCCTGTAACTTTAGATCCCATCTGATAGACCCTCTGGGCCTGTTCGAGGTTCAGCAGCGCAAGAGAAGAATCAAAATCGTTCATGCCCACGCGATAGATGCCGCGCACCAGAAACGACCAGGTCCTGACGTGCATAGGGATCGGAACGAACGGATTCTCCGGCTCAGGGATCGGCGTGATCAGGTTGATCACATCCCCGACTTGGGCATTCAGCGATGCAGCGAGATTTTCACCGATCATGACGCTCCCCTGGCGCGTTTCGATCTTGTGCTTAAAAAACCACAGGAATCTCTTCTTCTCCACCTGAACAGAGTCCTGGAAGTTAAGCGTCCCGGATACCATATTCTTTTCAAAAATGCTGAGGTCCTCACTTGCCGGATCGATCCCCTTGACCATCACACCCGTCGCATTCTTCGTGCTCCGCAGTATCGCCTGCCCTTCAACAAAGGGCGCCAGGGATACAATGCCGGGGATATTGTGTTTTCTTATCATCGCAATATCGCGGCTCGCGTCCTCGATCCCGTCCACTTTCTCGATCCTCAGATGCGGCTGGACTCCCACGATCTTTTGCTTGAGCTCACGGTCAAAACCGCTCATCACCGCGAGAACCACAATAAGGGCCATGACACCGATCGCCACACCGCTCACCGAGATCATCGAAATCAGCGATATGAACCCAGTCTTACGGCGGCGCGTCAAATGCCGCCCTGCAATGAATGTCTCAAATCCCATAATTGATTTCTCCCATTTTCACGTCATCCCCGAATACCCTTTCCGGGGAGCCTGTTTTCAGATTCCCGCTTTCGAGGGAATGACAAAAAAAGACTACGCCTCTGCCTCGGCCTGTTCGATCGATTTCTTTTCAGGTTTCAGCTGAGGAAATAAGATCACATCACGGATAGAGGGCTGGTTTGTCAGAAGCATCACAAGCCGGTCGATCCCGATCCCAAGCCCCCCGGCCGGCGGCATCCCATATTCAAGTGCCATCAGGAAGTCTTCATCGACCTCTTTGGACTCTCCTATTAGCTCTTTTTGCTCCATCAAGCGCTGGCGCTGGATCGCAGGATCGTTCAATTCCGAAAAAGCATTCGCGATCTCCATCTTTGCGACAAACAATTCAAAGCGGTAAACAAGCTCCGGATCGTCAGCCTTGGCTTTCGCCAAAGGCGTCATGACTGTCGGATAATCGATCACGAACACCGGATCCCAGAAATCCTTTTCAACCTTCTCGCCAAAGATTTCATTTAGGATATCAATATCTTCCATATCCTTGTCAAACTCGACATGAAGCTGTTGTGCCGCATCACGCACATTCACCTTGCGAAAATCCATTCCCGTCGCTTCTTGCAATGCACCATAAAAAGAAATACGCTTCCAGGGGCGCTTAAAGTTCAGGACCTTATCACCGTACGGTATCTCCTCTTTCCCGTACAGCATGATCACAAGATGATGAGTCAACTCTTCCGTGATAGTCATCATATCTTCGTAATCGGCGTACGCCTGATAAAGCTCCATCATCGTGAACTCAGGATTATGGCGGACCGAAATGCCTTCGTTCCTAAAATTACGGTTGATCTCATAAACTCTCTCAAAGCCGCCTACGAGCAGGCGCTTCAGATAAAGTTCCGGTGCAACGCGAAGGAATAGATCGGTATGGAGCGTGTGATGATGCGTCACGAAAGGCTTCGCCCTTGCCCCGCCAGCCAAAGGCTGCATCATCGGAGTTTCTACTTCCATGAATTCTCTTTGATCAAGGAATGAGCGGATCTCTCGGATGATGCGGCTTCGCGTTTTAAAAGTCGCCCGGACTTCGTCATTGGAAATCAGATCTACATAGCGTTGGCGGTAGCGCGTCTCGACATCCTTCAGACCATGCCACTTCTCCGGCAGCGTGCGGACGATCTTGGAGAGGACTTCGAATTTTTCGATCTTGATGGTCGGCTCTCCCGTCTTGGACTTGAAGAGCTCCCCCTCAAGCCCGATAATGTCACCGAGAGAAAGCCCGGTAAAGACCTTATAATTCTCTTCACCGAGGATATCCTTTTTGGCATAGATCTGCATCCGCGCGCCTTCATCCTTCAAATCCGCGAAAGCACTCTTCCCCATGTCCCGGCGCGTCATCAAACGGCCCGCCACGCGCACCTTACGGCCCTCCTGAAAATTCGTCCGAATTTCCGAAAGTGAATCTTTGGGAAGAAACCTATGCCCGTAATCCGATGTATTCATCTTGATCCTCTAGTCTGATTCGAATTTGAAAAGATCCGTCATTCCCGAACTCTTTAATCGGCACTCCTTTTCCGAATTACCGACTTTTCAGGAACGACTGCCCCTGACGAGACATCGCTTAGCCTTATTCCTTAAGACAGAACGATTTAAGACGTTTGCGGGGCAATTATATGCTAGATATCAGGTAGGGTCAATCAACGTCCAAAAGAACATAGCAGATCGGCTATTTACGGAAAAGCATCCTTTCAAAACTCTTCGCCCAGCGCAGTCCGGGATACAACGCAGTCTATGTCTTGACGATATTGTTTCTCCATTTGATGTCTCTGAAGGCATTTCGGGTATCGACAATAAGCTTGGAATGCCTGGCAGCATAACGCCGATCGAGACACGAATGGTCGGAAACGATCACCACGCAATCGAAATGTTTAAAAACTTTTTCTTCAAATCTCGCTTTGGTGATCCGCAAACCTTTCACGGCCAGAGAAGGCACATAAGGATCGTAATAGGAAACGCAGGCTCCTTTTCTGGCACTGTTCGATGATTTCCAGAGCGGGTGATTCCCCAAGATCCGTAGTGTCTTTCTCGCAGGTCACCCCCACGATCAAAATAGCAGCGCGATTTAAGGGCTTCCCGCTCTCATTCAGGGCTTCGCTAATCCTGCGGACCACGGACTCCGGAATTTACCTGTTCAAATAATTCGCGGACTCAATGAACCGGGATTCGAAATCAAAGGTCCTGGCCTTCCAGGGCATATAGACCGAATCTATCGGAATGCAATGACCGCCGATCCCCGGCCGGGGATAGAACGGCATAAAGCCATACGGTTTAGTCTTGGCCTCTGCGATCATTTTCCACGCGTCGATCCCCATCTTATCGCAAAGCAGCATGACCTCATTGACCAACCCGATAGTCACAAGACGGAAAGTGTTTTGTTAAAGAACGTTCTGTCCGCGAGTTACGCCCTATCGTCCGACATGCTTCTCGGCCATAGCCACCAAGGCTCCGGGATCAAACGCCTTGGCAAGAAAATCATCGGCGCCGCAGCTCCGGGCCCTTTCCTCAAGATTCTTACTGGCGGCAGAGATCAGAACGATTGGAACTTTTTTCAGGTTAGCATCCTGCTTTAATATCCTGGTAACCTCATCACCGTTCATGACAGGCAAAAAGACATCCAAAAAGATCATGTCCGGCATATTCGAGCGAGCCTGATCAAGGGCCTCCTGGCCATCGCTCGCTTCAAAGACGTCATAGCCTGTTTTTCTCAATCGCAGTGTTGAAACTTTCCGAAGATCCGTCTCATCATCCACAAAAAGGATCTTCTTTGGCATATTTATTCTCGGCGCTCCTGCGCAGGCAGTAAGAAATGGAAGGTGCTGCCTTTACCCAAATCCGACTCTGCCCAGATCTTTCCATGATGCGCAAGAATGATCTCCTTGGAGATCGCAAGCCCCAGGCCGGTGCCGCCCTTCTTTTTACTCTTCGCACCTTCCACCTGCTCGAAAGGGGAAAAAAGCCTGCTCATCCCATCCGGCGGAATACCAATACCGGTATCGATCACCCGGACATGGATCATTTCATTTTCTTTTGTTAACGCAAGAGACACGGACCCCTTCTCGGTATTATTGATGGCATTGCTGACCAGATTCGTAAACACCTGCACCAATTTATCTCTGTCCGATTTTATTTTAGGCAAACCCTCCCCATGCTCGACACGAAGTTCCAACCCCTTTCTCTTGGCCAAAACACCCAGGCTCTGATGAATTTCCTCCATCACTTCGCAAAGATCATTTTCCTGCATATCAAACTCCATTTTCCCCGATTCGATCTTCTGAAAATCCAGAATATTATTGATCAGGCGGCCCAGCCGGTCGACATTCCTCTTTGCCGTATCCAGAATATCCCTCTGCCCCTCGCTGACCACTCCCACCATACCCTCCAGGACAATGCTCAACGCCTCCTTGATCACGGCCAAGGGGCTCCGGAGCTCGTGAGAAACCATCGAGGCAAACCTTGATTTCGACTCAGAAACGGAGGCTAGCTCCTTCACACGGTTCTTTTCAGCTTCAAGCTTCTTCTGTTCAGTAATATCCTCAGAAATGCCGAGAAGATATTTCGTGACCCCATCGGTCCCCCGGAGACAGATCTTCCGGGTATGAAGAACCCTTTGGCCTTTCTTGGCCGTCAAGATGTACTCTTCCGGAATATCCAGAATGCCATTTTCTCCATCCAGGACCTCACGGTCCTTAGCCATAAAATGAGCCGCCTGCTCCGGCGGAAATAAATCGAGGTTGTTCTTGCCAAGCAACATTTTCCGGTCATAACCCAGGAGTTCCTCTCCCGCGCGATTGAATACGACGAACCTCAGGTCTTTTGCCTCTTTGAGGAAGATCATGAACGGAGCATTTTCGACAACCGCCTCGATCAGGGCTTTCGATTCCCTCACTTCCTCATCCGCTCTCCTGCGTTCGGTAATGTCCCAGAAAAAGCTCAGGAGCCCCGTCACGTTGCCCTCGCCGTCCCGGACGGGAACTTTGACGATGTTCACATAAGACTTCGGAGATCCTTCGAGGAAGTCCTGGATCAAAAGGTATTCGCCTTCACAGCTCTCTGTCTTTCCTGAATTCATAACCTGTTCATCAGCCGCCCTTTGCTTGACGGCAAGCGACGTGGGGAAAAAATCAAAATCCGTTTTCCCCTTGATCTGTTCCGCCTTGATCTTCAAATCCCGGGCGTAATTCTCATTGCAGGCCATATAAACAGAATGCCTGTCCTTGAGAAATACCTTGGAAGGAAGGCTCTCCATGAGCGTTTTGAACTGCAGATCTCTCGCCTGCGCTAACTCTTTCTCCATCCGCCTCCTGTCGGTGATATCCTCCACTGCAGACTGATAACCTATAGCTTTACCTTTCTCATCCCGAACGATGGTCGCCTGACTATGAACTGTAAAGGTCGATCCATCTTTTCTTTTCGCGGCAAAATCGCCCTCCCATACCCCCTCTCCATTGAGCGCTTTGATGACGACCTCACATTCGCCCGGGAAACTGAAAAAATCAACGATGCTCTTACCGATCACCCCGGCTTTATCGGGGTAACCCCATATTTTCAAGAATTTTTCGTTAGCTTCCGTAATGACGCCATCAAGAGTGGCAATACTGTTAGCGACAATCGACGAATCGAACACAAGGTTCTTCAGCCGCAACCCCTCCTCGACCCGCTTACGTCGCGTAATATCACGGATGTTGCATTGGATCACCAGGTGATGCTCCACCTGATAAACATTGCTGACAAACTCCACTTCGATCCTCCCTCCGTCCGCAGTTTCTAAAGGCAGATCCTCATAACGAACATATTTCTCCTTCTGCAATTTTGAGAAGTTATCCTTGTTCGCGATGATATCCATCAGACACCCTACCTCCCAGATCGATTTTCCGAGAAATTCAGCGTGTGAATATCCCAGCATCCCGATCAGGAACGGATTAACATCCACGATCATTCCTGTCGCGGCATCCACGATCAAAATACCGTCTTGGGCCGTCTCAAAAAGACGGCGGTACCGCATTTCCGAATCTTTCAAAAGTTCTCCGGCGTGCTTGCTCGCCTCGCCCCTTAAGCGCTGGTATCGGAGTGTCATCACTCCCGAGATCAAAAGGATAAGCATGAGAACAGTAACGGAAACCACAAAAGCCCGGCTCCTCACTTCTCCCTGAAACTCCGATAGGTCTTCCTTGGTCACCAGATACCAGTCCGTAGTGGGAATGGGCCGCAGATCCGAGATAACATCGTTCCCGCGGTAGTCTTTGCCGAGGAAGATCCCCGTCTTTCCAAGAACAGCCTGCGCGGCAGGCAAACTGAGGCAGGAAAGAGGAAAACGCAGTTTCAACGCCGTATCTTCTTGCTGCCTGAGTTCATTCAAAAAGAGAACCTCATCCCCCTCCCGGCGCACTAGCAGAGCTTCGCCGCTCCGGCTGGCCGTCGGCCAAGCCTTGATCATCGGGAAAAGGTATTCGTCCGCATTCGTGGTAAGCACCAGGACGGCCAGGATCTGCCCGGCAGAATCCCGTACGGCCTGAGCGATATCAACGTGGATCTTGCCGGACGGAGTATAGTGCAACCGGCTCAATACCGGCTGGGGCACCGACATGGCCGTCTTCACTGACGCCCAACTGTCGGCCTCCATCTCCGGGGAGGAAGGAACAGAAAGCAATATCTTCTGATCCGGACTAACTATAAGCGCCTGAAAATAAACCTCTAGATTCTTTTCCAGTTGAAGACGTTCAAGCAGATCCTCTCTATTAGCATGTCCGGAAGGATCATGAAGCCATTCAGCCACCTGACTTATAAATTGGGGACTATGCGCGAGCCTTTGGGCATCGTCACGCCGCTCCTTGCACCACCGCAAGATCTGCTGAGCCTTCATCTGCGCGATGACACTCAACTCGGAGTTTTTAAGTTGCCGGATTCTATCCGCATCAGAGCGGTAGTAAGTGATTCCGGCCAAGACAAGAACCGTGGCAACAAGGAAAAAGCCGAATACGGCCTTGACCGTTAACGGCGAAGCGATTTCCAGAGTCGAAGATTTTGTCTTATTAGCCGGCGTTATTGGGGGCATACCAATTCCCTCGAATGTCGGAAACTTCTTAGCAAACTTCCCAACCTCAGCGATCAGTTTTCAAACGATACTATGCACAGGCTCTTCTGCAAGCTATACAGACGGACATAAATAAAGGGACATGATGACTATAAAAAAGGTTGAAGATATCCCTCGATTTGACTTGGATTTCTTTGCATTCCGGCAAAGACTTTGACCAGCGTCTCGTAGATTTC
>Ga0114951_10000753_pt1 | contig 43579 bp, 31 predicted proteins | sample AM7aDNAmetaG_FD_88677 | JGI IMG/M metagenome (GOLD analysis project Ga0114951, IMG submission 88677) | Freshwater microbial communities from Finland to study Microbial Dark Matter (Phase II) - AM7a DNA metaG | ecosystem: Environmental > Aquatic > Freshwater > Lake | place: Finland: Lake Alinen... | reverse complement strand
TCCCCTGCCTCCTCTCAAGCTCATCCAGTCCGCTTTACCTTCCAGGATCCAAGCCTCCTAAAACAGATTGGCCCAGGTCCCAAAAGCGAGACCCAGGCCAACGCGTTCGTATGTTGTTGATAAATATAAACAATGGGCGATCCGCCCTTCGCTCCTCAGGACTGGCTGGAAGTTAACTCCTGCACAACCGTCGCCGCCAGCTCCTTTGCTGCCTTCCGTCCCAGGCGGATGCAGTCTGGAATACCGATGCCGTCGTAGGCGTTGCCGACGAGGCGCAGTCCCGGAAGTGTGTCTACCCGCGCGGCGATGCGGGCGATGCGGTCCTGGTGGCCTACGGCGTACTGAGCCATGGCGCGACGCCAGCGGGCCACTTGCGTGTACTCCGGCTCAACTGCAAGGCCGATGATCTTTTCGCCTAGAATCTCTCTCAACTCGCGGCGCACAATCGCCACGAGCGTTTCGTCCGACTCAGTGAGCAGAGCTTCGTTCTTGGTGCCGCCCAGGAAGGCGCGGATAACGGCTTTTCCCGGCGGCGTGCGGCCCAGAAACTTGCGATGGACGAAGGTTGCGGCCAGCATCGCGCGACCTTCACTTGCCGGAACCAGGAAGCCAAACCCATCGGGCAGGCGGCCCAGCTTGCTCTCGTCGTAAACAAGATTCACGGTGATGGACGAAGAGTAGGGAATGCCGCCTAGTTCCTCGCCGAGCGCAGCGTCCACAGGGGCCAGAAGCACACCGGCTGCCCAGGCGGGCGAGGCAAAGATAACCGCATCGAAGGACTCGACAACGCCGCCGGACTTCACTTTCCAGCCGTCCGCGGTCTTTTCGATAGCGGCCACAGGCGCGCTCAGCCGAATGGATGCGTGCGCAATGCGTGCGCTGAGCGCGTCAATCAACTGCTGCATTCCGCCTCGCAGGGATGTGAAGATCGCCCGAGGCGCAGGACGGGCGGCGGTCGGAGCGGTACCGTTCTTCTTCGCCGTTTCCTTTGCCTTGGCGCGCATCTTGGCGTGCGCGGCCAGCATGCCGCGGGTCAGCGAGCCGTATTCGCTTTCCATCTTCACCAGCGCGGGCAGCACGGTGCGGGCGCTCAACTGGGCAGCGTCGCCGCCATAAATCCCGGACAGCAACGGGTCGGCGAGCCGGTCCACGGCTTCAGCGCCAAAGTGGCGCTCCACCAGCGACGCCACCGCTTCGTCCTGCAAACCGCTGGGGCGCGGAGGCAGCAGCAGCTCCATGCCCATGCGCAACTTGGTTTTGATGCTGAAAAGACGCGTCAGGGCGGTTGGAATCAGCTTGGTGGGGACGAGGAACATAAGTCCATCGGGCAGTGGGACCAGCCGGTTCCGCACCAGGATGTAGGTCTTGCGCGCCGCATCGTTTGAAGGCAGCAACTCGGCGCCGAGTCCCACCTCGCGGCACAACTCGGCCGCAGCGGGCTTTTCGGTCAGGAAGGAGTCCGGACCCTGCTCGATGACCGCGCCGTCAACAACCACGGAAGACAGGGATCCGCCCAACCTGGCGCGCGCTTCAAACAGTGTGTATTCGAGCGGGTTACCTGCTGTACGGGCCTTTTCCAACTCATAGGCAGCAGCCAGCCCCGCTATTCCGCCGCCAATGATTGCAATCCGCATCCTGGACATTACTCCATCATTACAGCAATTTCCGGGTTGCAACGCATGCGTTGAGGGGAAAGTGAGAGCCTCGCCGGAAATGTATGCCTGCAGGATTGGAATCAAGGAGCTGGCTGGGTGTTGCATGTGATCTGGTTCACCTGAAGAGCTACAATGAAGCCCGCAGGTCTTGTACTTTCTAGCAGGTGCAAAACCGGCCCGATCCGCCTTCTTTCGAAAACTCTTCCCCTAACCCCAACCTCCGAGCGGTTTGTTCTTTTCCCCCGGACCTTCCAGCACCAGGAGGCACTGCATGAGCAGTGAACTGATCCACCGGTTGCACTTTGCCTTCACCATCACCTTCCACTACCTGTTCCCGCAGCTCACCATGGGGCTTGGCCTGCTCATCGTGGCCCTCAAGACAGTCGCGCTCCGAACCGGCAGTGAACAGTGGGACCGTGCGGCCCGCTTCTGGGGACGCATCTTTGCCATCAACTTCGTCTTTGGCGTGGTCACCGGAATCCCAATGGAGTTCGAATTCGGCACCAATTGGGCGCGATTCTCACGGCTTTCGGGCGGAGTGATCGGCCAGCCGCTGGCCATGGAAGGCGTCTTCAGCTTCTTTCTGGAGTCGGCGTTTCTGGGCCTGTTTCTCTACGGAGAAAAGCGAATCTCAAAGCTGATGCACTGGTTCTCGGCGGTGATGGTCTTTGTGGGATCGTGGATCTCAGGGTTCTTCATCATCGTGACCGACGCGTGGATGCAGCATCCGGTGGCCTATGATCGCTTGCCCAACGGGCAGTTCGAGGTGCTCAGCTTTTGGCAACTGCTGCTGAATCCCTGGGGCCTGCTCCAGTACGCGCACAACATGACCGGAGCGGTAGTCACCGGATCCTTTGTCATGTCTGCCGTCGGCGCCTTTTATCTATTGGAGAAGCATCGCGAGGAATACGCGCGGATCTTCCTCAAGGTAGGCGTGATCGCCGGCGTGGTCGCTTCTGTTCTTATCATCTTTCCCACCGGCGATCTGCACGGAAAGTACGTGGCGCACTATCAGCCTGCGGCCATTGCCGGGATGGAAGGGCTCTTCAAGACCGAGGCCGGCGCGGGGGTTGTGCTCATGGGCCAGCCCAATGAAGAGACCGGCCAGATCGATAACCCTATCGTGGTCAACGACCTGTTGAGCTTCTTGATTTACGGAACCACCAAAGCCGAGGTCAAGGGCCTTGACCAGATTCCGCACGACCAGTGGCCCACGGCGCTGCCGCTGCTCTACTACGCCTACCACATCATGGCTGGGTTGGGTACGTGGTTCGTGCTGCTGATGGCGGTGTCCGCGTTCCTGCTTTGGCGCGGAAAGCTCTACCGTTCCCGCTGGGTTCTGTGGGCGCTTCTGCTGAGTTTTCCGCTGCCCTACATCGCCAATACCGCTGGCTGGATGACCGCCGAACTGGGCCGGCAGCCGTGGCTGATCTATGGGCTGATGCGCACCAGTGAGGGCTATTCGAACACCGTTTCGGCGAGCAACGGGCTGTTTACACTGCTCGGCTTTATGGGGCTTTATATGCTGATGGGCCTGCTGTTCACGGTGCTGATCTATCGCGAAATCAGCCAGGGTCCCGAGCCGAAGATTGCAGCCGCCGAGGCAGTCCACGCCGATTGAAGCCGGGCTCGAAGAGCCTGAACGGAACATGCTGAACAACAAGGAGCCTGGCGATGATGGGATTTATCTGGTTTTGGCTGGTTGCCGTGATGATTGTCGGCTACGTAGTGCTCGACGGCTTCGACCTGGGAGTGGGCGTGCTGCATCTGTTTCTGGCGCGCACGGAAGCGGAAAAGCGGGCAACCCTTAGCAGCATCGGCCCAGTGTGGGATGGCAATGAAGTGTGGTTGCTGGCCGGCGGAGGCACCCTCTACTTTGCCTTTCCGCTCCTCTATGCGTCGGCCTTCAGCGGCTTCTATCTGCCCCTCATGATCGTGCTTTGGCTGCTGATTTTGCGCGGGATAAGCCTGGAGTTGCGCAACCATATCGAAGTGGGCGTGTGGCGCGCGTTGCTGGACGGTGTGTTCGGAATGGCAAGCGCGCTGCTGACCATCTTCTTTGGCGCGGCGCTGGCCAATGTGCTGCGCGGCGTGCCGTTGCAGGCCGACGGATACTTCTTTCTGCCTCTCTGGACCAACTGGCAGCCGGGACCGCATCCGGGCATTCTGGACTGGTACACGGTAATCGGCGGACTGGTTGCGCTCACCGCGCTTACTCTGCATGGGGCGCTGTGGCTCACCATCAAAACCTCGGGCGACCTGGAGCAGCGGGCGCGCAGGATTGTCACGCCGCTCTGGCTGCTGGTGGCTCTGCTTACGGTGGTGAGCTTGGCGGCAACCATGGTGGTAAGGCCGGCCAGCCTGAACAACTATTTCAACTATCCGTTCACGTTTATTGTTCCAGTTGGGGTGCTTGCATCTCTTGCCGGCGTCTGGCTTTTTAACCGCAAAACGCAACCGGTAAAAGCGTTTCTCTCGTCCTGCCTCTACCTTTTCTTCATGCTGGCCGGAGCGTGTTGGGGCCTTTATCCCACTCTGCTGCCCGCCACCACGGGCGCGGACCGCAACATCACCATGAGCAGCGCTCTCTCCGGGCCGCACACCCTGGCAGTAGGCCTCGTCTGGTGGGGCTTCGGCATGGCGCTGGCCGTGGGGTATGTGGTGTTTGTGTATTCGAAGTTCAAGGGCAAGGTCGACTTGGAGCCAGCCAAACACTGAGGCTTGCCGGCGCTGCCTTACCCGCCAGGCTTTAGTGCCACGCGCCCAGCAGTCGCCGCAACAGCACCATTTCGCCCAAATGGTAGGCATTATGGTCGGCGGTGAGCAGTGCCTCCCGCAAAATGGTCTGCCCCTCGCCGTGAGGGATCTTTGCGAAAAGATCTGTGGCTTCGGCGGTCACCAGATCGCACATCCGCTTAAGGTCTTCGCGAAAGCTCGTGACGCTCCGGTCCCACTCTGCTTCGCTTGCCGGGGCCTGTGTTTCGGGCCAATATCCTTCCGGCCAATCGGGAGATTTATGCTTCGGGTTCACGGAGAATTCCAGGATGTCCCACTGGGCGATTCTCAAATGTTCCAGCAACTCCCAGGGCGAGTGTTCGGCGCCCTTGGGCGTCTGGCCGCGCAGGCTGGCCGGCAGGTCTTTGATCGCCGCCTCGAAATCCGCGTGCGCTTCCTTACTGGATAGCAGACTCACCAGTTGCTTTCTCAAAATGGCTTGATTGGGCATCGTCTCGATCTCCCCTTGTCACGGTGTGCGTACCCCTGAATAGATGCAGAAAGTCGAGGCTCGCGGCGCAAATGTACCGGCAAGCCATGGAATTACGCTGAAATCGCTTCAATATGGATCAGGCCGCGGGGGGATTTGGTTTCTATTTGCGGTAGGTTGAGCGGGACGGTGGATTTCGACGCATCGCGCGCATCCAACCCCTCGGGCGGACAAACTGGCGCGTGGCCCTCGATAAGGACGAGTCGGCGTGCCTCGAAAGGTGTACAAGGCATGGGCTTATTCCTTCTTCTCATTCTGCGGCTGGGGCATCGGATAGAGAGACTTCAGGTAGTACTCTCCATTGGGTCCATCCTCGCCGATGACGACCTTCAGCTTTCCGTCGACGACTGGATCTTCCTTGATGGTCAATTCCGCCAGCAGCAGGCTGAAAAGCATCGCCGCTCCATCCTGGCTGAATTTGGGCGACCCCTTCACATTTCTTTGGTAGGCGCAGGGCGCCAGTTCCCGAACAGTTGCGGCAATGTCGAGGAATTTTTGATCGGCGTAGTAGCCCATGCACCCCACACCGCCGGGAAGCAGCCGGTTGAGTGGGATTATGAACGAGAATCCTTGTTTCGGCCAGTACTCGGCCACCACCTGAAACGGAGTTGGACTACCCGGTGAAGAGTAAGTGATGGTTCCCCCTCGCTTTCCATGCTTCTCAATGTAGGAATAGAAGAGATGGATTACGCGGCGTGCTACAGAGTCGAATACAGCGCGTGTCTTGAACGCATAAGAGTCGCATTTGGCGGGGTCATTCATCAACATCAAGGTGATGGGACTGACACCGATGCAGCGGACGCGGAGGACCATCTCCGCGGTGATATTCGCAGCCGGGAAGACTTTCAGTTTCTTGGGATCCATCAGGCTCTTGATCTTGATAGATACCTTGTTGATTACTCTTCCTTTCGCGGTGTTATCACGGAAGTCAGTCAGCAGCTGGACGCAATCGAGGTTGGTTTTGAACTGCTGCATGCAATGATGCTGAAGTCCGTGGCCAGTCATGATCAACCGTTCGAAGACCGCGTTTCTTGTGGTCTTATCCACAAACAGAAGCGACTTTTGGTCGGTGGTGGGAAGAAGCGCAAGCAGTCGGCCTCCAAATGCAGGCAGCCTTGCGAGATCTCCGAGCGGAAAGGGAGGGGGCGACGAACACTGGATCACGCTCTGCGCCTGGAGCGGTCGAGTGGAATCGTCACCAGCGAGCGTAACGGGGAATCCCAAGGCACAACAGGCCCCGGCCAGCTCGGCTTCGGCTTCAAGAGCAGCATCGTGGACGATCCGGCAGGTGCCGGGCTGTACGGGGACCAGACCGTGGCGCTGCTGAAGGACGTGGGCGAGTTCGTGTCCGAGGAGTCGCAGACCATCGGGCCGCTCAGGTGCGAAGAATTCTGGCGCGAAATGCAGATGGGACCCGTGTGCGAATGCGGCGGCGCCAAGTTGCGCGGCTTCCGGCCCGATATGTACGATGACCTCGCCAAAATCAGCCGAGAACAGCTGTTCCATTTGCTTGCGCAGGGCGTAGGGCAAGGGGAAGGAGCAGCGCGACGTCTGCACCGGCGCGAAGCTGAAGTGATAAAGAGGCAGATTGCCGCCGGAGACGGAGGCCCCGGACGCAGGGGAAGGGAAACTCATGTGATACCTCGCCGTAGACCGTGGATGGGGAATTGCCAAAGTGCTGGCGGTGTGGGCAAGTGTAGCACAGAATGTGATGGGTATAGGTTGCGCGGTCTGCTGCGGGATTGGGCCTGGATTCGGGGCTCACAGGCCGCGGATCCAGTAGGACGAGCAACGCCAGCCGAAAGCTCAAAATGCGCCAGACCAACCAACGAAGCGCGGACAGAAGATCTTCCGAACTTCGTTGGCTGGCGGGGTGCGGTGACTTTACTGCGCCACGGCTAGAGAAACTGGTTACAGCGTGACCAGGGTTCCTGTCGGCGCCGCTTCGCGGAAGGCTTCTGCCTCCTGCTCCAATTGCGCGTCCCAGTTCTTGGGCTGATAAATACAGCAGGGCTCCTGGGCAAGCGGATCGCCCGTCACCGCATAGGCGCGCGCGCGAGAACCACCGCAGATCTCCTTATACTCGCAGGCTCCGCACTTGCCTTCAAGCAGGCTGGTGTCGCGCAGCGATTTGAAAATAGGCGCGTTGCGGTAAATCTCGGCCAAGGGCGTCTGCTTCACATTCCCGGCGTGGATGGGCAAAAATCCGCTCGGGTATACGTTACCCACGTGCGAGATGAACATGAAGCCTTTGCCGTCGTTGACGCGGCGCGTGGCCCAACTAGCGGTGCGGGTCTTGGCGTCGGCGGTGGGTGCGCCGGGCTCATAAGCGGCCGAGGCAGCGTGCGGATGTCCATGGCCGTGGCCCATCTTGCGTTCTTCCAGGTTGTGCTGCAAAAGGTAGCGCCGGTAGTGCATGGCCTCGGTCGTCTTGATCTGGAAGCTGACGCGATGCGAAAGCTCGTAGATCTTTCCGAAAACCTGCTCGAATTCGTCTCCCGAGAGCAGATCGTCCAGCTGGCCGCGGCCCACCGGAACCAGGAAAAACACGTTCCACATGACGATGGCGAGCTTCTCAAAAAGAGCGCAGAGACTGTCGAGGTCGTGCGCGTTGTGGCGGCTGATGGTGGTGTGTACCTGGATCGGAATGCCGGCTTCGTTGGCCCACTCGATGGCCTGAATGGTGCGCGCATAGGCGCCCGGAAGGCCGCGGAAGGTGTCGTGAATCTCGGGGGTCGAGCCGTCCAGCGAGATGCCGAGCCGGACCAGGCCGGCCTCTTTGAGCTTGAAGATGGCTTCGCGCGTCAGCAGCGGCGTCGCGCTCGGGGTCAGTGCCACCTGCACGCCCTTGTCGGCGGCGTAGTGAATCAGCTCGAAAACGTCTTTGCGCTTCATCGGATCGCCGCCCGTAAACACGAAGATGGGAATCTTCATGTCAGCGATCTGGTCAATCAGGGCCTTGCCTTCGGCGTTGGAGAGCTCGTCAGGGTGTGCCATAGGCTGGGCTGCGGCACGGCAGTGCTTGCAGGCCAGGTCACAGGACTGTGTGATCTCCCAAATTGCGAGGAAGGGTGTTTCGTCAAAATTAAGCCCGCCACGAGCGGGAATATTGGTCATCGGCTGCATACGGCCTCCTGGGAATCGCGGCATGCCGGCCCGGGAACGGGTGCGGCACTGGGGATGGAGCGGTTCTCGGTTCCTAAAGAAAACAAAGGCACTGCCGAAAGACTCTAGCAGTACCCTGAACTGGAATACCGTTCCAGGGGGCCACGATTCCACTCCAGAAGATCAGGAATGACACAGAATGGGATGTGATTGGGATCACTTTACCTGTCGACATGGCGGCCCCGATTGTTCCGTATGGACAAAATTTCGAAAAGAGGGCACAATTTGGGTCCGGCTAACGAATGTACTGCAATGCGCATCTATGTTGGCAGTGGTTGCAGTGCCGGAGTATTGGAAAGCCGCAGTATCGTCTGTGGATCGAGTGAGCTAACTCACAGCCGCGTGTGCGGCCGGGCACCGCAAAGCAAACTGCCGTTTGTCATAGTTTGACCGCACCTCCAGGAGGTTCCCATGGCAGTCGTAATGAAGCCAGGATGGAGCAAGCCCTCCACCCTCCTCTTTGCCTCAGAGATTCCCGCAAATGAAAAGGCGTTCAGCTTTGCCCTGGCGCAAGCCAAGGAGTTTGGCGCGGATCTCATTATCTTTCACGCATATGACACGCTGGTGGTGGCCGCATCGGAGACCTCGGGAATCCGCTACTACGACTATGCGGCGGCCGCCCGCGCTGAAAAGCATCAACTTGAGCCGATGGCAAGGCGCGCCCAGGAAGCAGGGATTAACTGCGAAATAGTCGCACGGCCCGGATTGGCCGCTGACCAGATCCTGGCCTTTCTGCGCGAGCGCGAGATCGATCGTATCGTCATGGGCACGCACTCTCCTGGGCCTATCGGCAAACTGCTGGTGGGTTCGGTGGCCGAGGCCGTTTTGCGCACTGCCAAGACGCCGGTCTTCATCGTCGGGCCAGACGTTGTGGACGGTTCGTATCGCAACTTCGCCACACGCACCATACTGTGCGCCGTAAGACTGCAGGAGGCCAGCAATGTGGTGGCCGGCTTTGCCGCGGAGTTGGCAGCCGAGCACAACGCCCGCCTGATTCTGCAGCACGTGATCCGCCCCCAGGAGCGCGCGGAGATTCTGGCCGGTCGCTCTCTGGATGACATTGAGAAGGACCTGATGAAGCTGATTCCGGCCAAGTTGCAGGGAAAAATCGCGATACAGACGATCGTGGTGCCCGGCGACCCCACTGAGGAATTGCTCTATCAGAGCAGGGCTCAGCAGGCGGACCTGATTGTGCTGGGTGCGCAGGGTGCATCTGCCTTTGCCGCCATAACGCGCCACGGCGTGGTTTACAAGGTGCTGGCCCACACGCAATGCCCGGTCATCACGCTTTCGCCGGTGGTTCTGGCCGCGTGCGGCGCAAAGTCGCAGAAGACGCAACCGGCCGAAGCCTACATGGCCGGCGTTTTCTAGATTGTTGATTTCAAAGGGTGGATCATCCTCCCAGGGATGATCCGCCCTTTGCGATTTTGACTCTCTATCGATCACATGCGCGTTCCTTGTCTCCCGCACTCAATGCTGCTGCGCGCCTTTGCTCCGGATGCTATGGGGCTGAGCTAAAGCATGCAGCTACAGCACTCTTGCTCAGGCTTGATCCGTTCTCGATTCCCGCCAGCCTGTAAACCTCAAAGAAAAGGATGACCTTCCGTGCGAAATCGCGCGCTGAGCAATCGATGTGGTCCATTTGATACGGCGGCCCGGTGGGACTTCGTGAGGAACTGACAATATGAGGTGGAAAAGATGAACAACGACAGAGTAAAGGGCGCGATCGACGAAGCAGTGGGAAGCGCCAAGCGTCACGTTGGCAGCATGACTGGCAATACGCGGATCGAGGTAGAAGGCGCAGTTCAACAAGTAAAGGGCAAATTTGAGACGACCGTTGGCAAAGTGAAGGATGCGGTTCACGAGGCCAAGGACCACATCGTTGCTCAGAACAGAAAAGACGAAGAAGCCAAACACGCTCATGACGAAGTCATCCTCGTGAAGGAAGCCCCCATTTTTTAGTCCTGGCAGGTATCAGGCCGGGAAAGGCATATTCAATTGATCCATGAAGTGAATGTGCTTTCCCGGCACCACAACGGATGAGGTCATTTCCTGATAAATCCTGCCTGAACTTCGGCAATTCCCGGAGATGAGGGGATGAAATGTCATGGAATCGCAATATGTGTCCGGGTATACTGTCGCTAGGCAGCGTGCATTTGCGGCGCTTCCCCAAGTGAGGTGCGTCTTCCGCAGGGACTCCGGTTCACTGACGTTCGACGTTCCGCCATCGGAGATTTCGCGGTGGCGCGCTGTGGCTCGCGTGCTTCGAAGTCCCATGGATGCCCTGGGTTGTGCCCTCCTCCCGGCCTCCTGTACTCTCTGCGGCTCCCCTCTGCCGCAGATCTCTTCCGTGCCAATTTGTGATGTTTGCTGGACTGAGTTTCCTGTCCAGAATGACCTCGTGTGTGTGCGCTGCGGCGACACTTTGCATGCGCCAGCGGAAATCACAGGCTTCGTGTTATGCCGGGCTTGCCGCCTGGCCCCGCCTCCTTTTGTACGCGCTGTTGCCTACGGACCCTATCAGGGGCGCATGAAGGAGGCCATCCACGCGCTCAAGTACGACCGCCTGCACCCCACGGCCCGCGGGCTGGGCCGCATGCTGGCCGAAGCCATCTCCCAACTGGCTGCGGAGGCGCCACCCGAGATGCTGGTGGTTCCGGTTCCGCTGCACCAGTCGAAATATGCGCAACGAGGCTTCAACCAGGCGCGGTCGCTGGCAGAGTATGCACTGGCATATTTGCGCAAGAGCCATCCGCAGTGGCGGCTTACGCTGGCTTCAAGCACGCTGATGCGCCTGCGCGCCACGGAAAGCCAAACTGGACTGACACCCCGCATGCGGCGCTTGAACGTGCGCGGTGCTTTCATGGTTTCCGATCTTTCCGCCGTTAACGGGAAGCACGTGTTGGTTATCGACGACATTTTCACCACCGGCGCAACCGTTCGCGCCGCGGCCCAGGTGTTGGTCCGGGCCGGAGCCGCCTCAGTTTGGGTGGCTACGCTGGCAAGGGCAAGGCGCATCAACGACTTCAAACAAGGCGAGTTCATTCGGGGCGATTCATTTCAGGATGAAACGGACATTCAAGAGCAAGCCGGCAATTTGCCGGTAACAAGTTCGCGGGGAGCAAGCAGGTTTTCATCGCACGACCATCCATCTTTTTGACGAGGGGTTAAGAGATGTCGCTGGGAAAAGCAATGATTCATGCGCGCAAGCAGAAGTCCATGGCCAGGGCCGCGGTAATGGCCGGCGACAACGCGGCTGGACAGTACAGCGTTCAAGCCACACACATGTTGCAGATGCCGGTTCTGGTGCTCAATGCATCTTATGAGCCCATCAATATTTGTGGCGCTCGGCGGGCACTCGTACTGGTGCTCAAGGGCATTGCCCGCACGGAGGAGGAACACGGCCTCACCTTCCATGCCCAGCGTAGCCGCATCGCCATGCCCTCGGTAATCCGCCTGCTGGAGTACCGGCGCATTCCCCACCAGACACGCGCTCTCTCGCGCAAGAACATCCTGCTGCGTGATCGCAACACCTGCCAGTATTGCGGCGAGGTGCTGCCCCCTGGCGAACTGACGCTTGACCACGTAATTCCCCGGTCGCGGGGCGGCAACTCAACCTGGGAAAATCTTGTGGCCTGCTGTCACTCATGCAACCGCCGCAAGGGCAACCGCATATTGAACGAGATCGACGACATGATCCTGCTGCGCGATCCCAGGCCTTTTTCGCTGCACACCAGCCGCCAGATTATGCGCATGCTGGGACGCGGAGACGATCGCTGGCGGAAGTATCTCTTTTATTGAAGGGAACGCTTCCCCCCGGGTTGGTCAGGCCACAAGCGATTGCCTCACCACAGCTCTGTGGGTAGTTGGTTCCATTTGTATCAAGATACATAGACGCTACTTCTTCGGTGCATTGGGTTGCGGGGTTGGCTGCCTGTCCGGGTTGGTGATGTCCTGACCCTCGTAAATCACCTTGATGGTGGAGCCGTACTGCTTGTAATCGGAGTACTTGACGGTATCCCGCATGTGAACGTCGTCGGGCATATTTCCACTGCCACCGGCAAAGTGGAGGATACCCTCGCCCTTGGTGTAGACCGGAAACCAGTAGTGGCCGTCCACCTGCTGCCGCCACGTCATGAAGGGCGGATGAAGGTCCTCGCTGTTCTTGCGGGTGTCGTCAGGAACCATGCGGCCGTTGGTCACCACGATCTGTAGATCGGTTGCGTCCACCCAGATGCGGCCGAGAAAGTAGCGCATCTTCTTTTCGATCACCTTGGGAGCGATATCGAAGGCGTAGCAGTCCACCTCGTCCACCTGCTGCCTGCCCACATACTTTACGTCGTATTGGGTAATCTCCTCAGTGGTCAGCACGAAGGGGTAGCCCTTCTGGATATCCTGCAGATCTGAAGGCGACATCATGACACGCTGCAAGGTATTCTGCGGGGCGTAGACCGCCTTCTCGGTGCGCTTGCCGGTGGAGTCGAACATGACGTCGTCCACCTCGTACCACTCGCCGTCCACCTTGTTCTCATCGTCGATGGTCTGCACGCGTGCAATGCGGCGGTAGGTATAGTGATTGAGTGCCTGCTGGAACTCGCTTTCCTTGGCGGCGAACTGGCGGATGATCTCTTCCGGCGCAATGGCCGGCGCGGCGATGTCCATGTGCCCGAAGCCCGAATCAAGCGGCATGGGCGTAAAACTGTCCTTGTTCTGTGCCGATACGGCCAGGGCGCACCCTGCGGCTGCCACCAACACTATCCACCAATGATTTCTCACCCTTGTGTCTCTCCTCTCGTCGCTCGCACGCAAAAACCAATCGCGAAGGCGGGGTCCGCTGCATCAAGGCGTCAACTGCAACTTTAGACGCATATACACGGCCTTCGAGAGGTTTCAGAATCTTAGTTTGGGGTACTTTGCCGCAGTTCGATCGGCAAAAGACCCTCTGGCGGTCCGTCTACTGTAGTTGCTACACTAAACAGATCCGCATCCAAAAGGGTCAAGCCATTCACATTTTCCGTCGATGTTGACGGAAGGAGATTCACGGCTTCCATGCCCGATTATTACCACGTTCCAGCGCTTGTGCTCTCCGTACTTCTCCTCCCCGCCTTCGGGTATCTATATCTGCGCTTCAGGGATACACGCACTTTGTTGTGGTTTCTGGGCTTCCTTTTCGCCATGGCATCGATGCTCCTTCTCTACACGTCGGGGCCGTGGAGTTTAGCCGGAAGCTTACACCCCTGGGTGGCATCTGCGGGTCAGACGTCAATGCTGATCAGTTCCGCCCTGTTTCTTGGCTCGCTGTCGCCGTCGCGCTTTCGTGTCGGGCGATTCCATGTCCTCTATGTCATCCCCTATACGCTTCCGCTGGTTGCCTATTCGATTCTACTGAATGGTGTCTTTCATGGACGGCCGCCGGGCGGGCTTATGTCGCTGATTCTGCCCGCTATGGGAGTGCTCGCCCTGCTCGTCGCTCTAATTTGGAGTTCCCAAAAGGGATCCATTCCTATCGCCATGAGTCTCGCGGTGTGCGCCGCGCTCGGTGGACTGGGCGGATGGGTCTTCTTTGCACAGGAACCCGCTTGGATGCTGGTTTTTGCCGAAAGCGCCAACCTGCTAATGGCGGCGATGCTCCTGCTCTTCGTCTTCCGGCGCTTTTCTCCGGGCGTGGTCCTCAGCGTGATGGGCTTTGTGGCCTGGTCGCTCTCAGTTCTGGAGATCTTCCCCGCGATCAGCCTCAACGAACAGCTCGACCTCCAGCTGATCCACGTCATCGTGCTCGGCAAGGTGGTTGCGGCCATGGGCATGATTCTGCTGACCCTGGAAGATGAGCTGAACATAAACAAGTCTGCCCGGGAGCGCGAACACAGAGCGCGGCGGGAGCTTGAAGCCTACACAAATATCATCCTCGCCCGGCGTCGGGTGGAGGACTTCGACCGCCAAGGCAGCGACATTTGCGAGATCGTGGTGGCCAACAGCCGATTTGCACAGGCCGCACTTCTTCTGGAGAGCGGGGGCCGTTATCGCTTGGCGGGATCGGCTGGACTGGATGCGGCCACTGCCGCGGCCCTCAATGAGGTGGGCGCACGGATTCCGGCAGCAAACTTCCTCGCGCCCGGCTCCGCTCGTGCTGCCGTGGAGCACAGTCAGACGATGAGTCTCGACCTCACACCATGGCTAGGCCCTGGTGACGACCTGAAGCGGCTGCGATTCACCTCGGCCCTGGCCGTGCCCATGATTGGGCGCTCTGCCACTGAAGGCGTTCTGTTACTGGCCGGAATGCGCTCTAAAAAGGGCGGTTCCCAGGGGTCGTTTGGAGACTCGCTGCGCGCCGACGATCTGCTTCCCATCGAGATGTTGACCGCGCGTCTGCAGGCCACACGTGGCCAGACCAGGATGTTTGAAAAGCTCATTGACTCAGAAAAATTTGCCGGCCTGGGTCAGCTGGCCAGCAACGTGACCCAACAGTTAAACAATCCCTTAACGGTGATTCTGGGCTACGCCTCCCTGCTGGAAGGGACGACCTCGCTCGACGACTATGGGCGCAAGGGTGTTGAGTCAATCCTGACCGAGGCACGGCGCATGAGGTCCACTTTGGAGAGCCTGTCGCGCGTCTCGCGGCCTCAAGGCGACCAACTAACCGCCGTCTCGGTGGTGGAGTTGCTGGCCGATATGGAGCAGCTTCACAGTTCCGATTTTCTGCAGCGCTCGATAGAATTCAGGCTCAGCGTCGCGCCATCCCTCCCCAGGGTCATGTGCAGCGCCCAGCAGTTGCGCCAGGCAGTTCTGCACTGCTTGCAGTATGCGATGGCGGCGGTTGAGAATCAGGGGCAGGCTCCAGCCCTGGACGAGCCGAAGACTATCCGTCTTGAGGCCACAAGCGAGGGAGGCGTGGTGCAGATTCTAGTGGCCCACACGGGCCAGGGCTTCCCCTATCCCGAGCGTGCCTTCGACCCATTCGTCCCCGCGCAGGCCGGCGGGGAAACAGTTGGTCTCGGCCTGAGCCTATGCGCTACGATTCTGCGCGACAACAACGGACGCGCCTCGGCCATTAATCTCGAGCCTCGCGGTGCGGCCATTCTGCTGGAACTTCGCTCGGCCTAAAGGGCAGGGAACCCAAAACCCACCGCACCGTTCAATCTGCGACCTGATCTCCACCGCAATTACAGAATCCGTAGAATAGATATGGATGGCATTTACCGAACAATATGACGTGGTCGTTGTAGGCGCTGGGCACGCTGGCTGCGAGGCTGCGATGGCCGCGGCGCGCATGGGGCTCAAAACCGCGCTCATCACCATGAACATGGACCTGATCGCGCAGATGAGCTGCAATCCGGCCGTCGGCGGCGTGGCCAAGGGACACCTGGTGCGCGAGGTAGACGCTCTGGGCGGCATCATGGGCGAGGTGGCCGACGCTGTGGGCATCCAGTTCCGGCTGCTCAACACATCGCGCGGCCCGGCGGTGTGGAGTCCCCGTGCGCAGTGCGACAAGCAACTTTACCGCGTAAAGATGCGCGAGGTTCTTGAAGGCCAATCGGACCTGCACATTCGCCAGGCCGAGGTCGTAGACCTGGTAATCGAAGAGGGAACCGGGGATAGCGGGCGTCGCCGGGTATTGGGGCTTAAGCTGCGCGATGGTCGCAGGCTGCTGGCCGGGGCAACCATCATCACTACCGGCACTTTTCTCAACGGGCTGATCCACTGCGGCGAAGAGAAATATCCTGCGGGGCGCAGCGGCGAGCCGGCCTCTGTCCTGTTGGGCGAAGCGCTTCGGGCACTGGGGCTCAGGACATGCAGGCTGAAGACAGGAACGCCGCCCCGACTGGATGGACGCACCATTCACTGGGACGCTTTCGAGGAACAGCCAGGCGACGCGGACCCCACGCCATTCAGCTTCAGAACAAAGAAGATTGTGCAGCCGCAGATAAGCTGCCACATCGCCTTCACCACGCCGGAGACACTGCGCATCATCCGCGAAAACGTGCATCGCTCAGCCATGTACTCGGGGCGGATCGAAGGCATCGGCCCACGCTATTGCCCGTCTATCGAAGACAAGATCGTCAAATTCCCAGACAAAACGCAGCACCAGTTTTTCCTGGAGCCCGAGGGCCTGAACACCCATGAGGTGTACGTGAACGGCATGTCCACGTCGCTGCCCATGGAGGTGCAGTGGCAGATTGTGCACTCCATCCCTGGCCTCGATCAGGCCGAGATGCTGCGCCCCGGCTATGCCATTGAATACGACAGTGTGGACGCGACTGAACTGGACCGCACCTTGCGCGTGAAGAGCATGGAAGGCCTCTATCTGGCCGGGCAGATCAATGGGACCAGCGGCTATGAGGAGGCGGCCTGCCAAGGCATTATGGCGGGGATCAACGCGGCCTTATACCTGAAGGGCGAGCCGCCGTTCACGATGGATCGGAGCGAGGGCTACACGGGCATTCTGATTGACGACCTGATTTCGAAGGGCACCAACGAACCTTACCGCATGTTCACGTCACGGGCCGAGTTCCGGCTCCATCTGCGCATCGACAACGCCGATCGTCGCTTAACGCCCTACGGCCGAAAGCTGGGGCTCATCGGCGATGAGGCCTGGGCGGAGTACGAGCGAAAACAGGCGCGCATGGCGGTTCTGGAGCGGCTTTTGACCACGGGCAAATTGAGTGCCGAGCGACTGCAGGCTGCTGGGTTCGGTGCGCAGACGGCAACTGCCGGACTGACCTGGGCGCAACTGCTGAAGCGGCCCGAGGTAACCATCGAGCCGGTGCTTGGGGCGATGTATGAGGGCCTGGTTCAGGAACCCCTGCTGGCTGAGTTGACGGCCGCACTGGCGAGCAATCCAGATCCGAGCGGAAAGCAGGAAACTCGTTTGCCCAGCGTAATACGCAATGAGGTACGCGCTGTCGAGACCGAGATCAAGTTTGCCGGCTACCTCGATCAGCAGAAGAAGTCGATCGCGAAGCTGAAGGCTGCCGAGGCTGTAGCGATTCCGGAGTGGATGGATTACAGCTCGATCAGCGGCCTGTCGCGGGAGATGCGCGAGACGCTGGAACGGGTGCGCCCCATTACGATTGGCCAGGCCAGCCGGATTCCCGGCGTAACGCCGGCGGCGTTGAGCCTGGTTCATGTGTCAATCCGGGTGCAGGGTTCCCGGCGCGCGGCAAACTAAGGTTTGCCGCCCAAGCCATCGTGTTACACAGCGCCTTTCTGGTTCCCGGCAATTGCTTAATCCAATCTGTCTTCTGGAATGGTCCGGAGTTGAAACTGCTTGACCAGTGACTCGATGGAGTTGGCAGTGCCCAGCAATTCGCCTGCGGCCGCAACCACCTGTTCAGAGCTCGCAGCGCTTTGCTGCGCGCTCGACGCAACTTGAGATATGGTGTCGCTAACGCCGTTGGCCGCCGCCGCCTCATCGCGGGCGGCTTGGGCAATCTGGTCCACGCGCCCGTCCACTTCAATCACCAACGCAGCAATATGTTCAAAGGTGCTGCTCAGTCCAGAGATCGTTTCGGCGCCTTCAGCCGCGCGCGTGTGTGCGGCGAGGATGCTGCTGGCTGCCTGCGCCGTCTCTTCCGCGATACCACTCACGAGTGACGTCACTTGATGTGTGGCCTGGGTGGTGCGCTCGGCCAGTCGTCGCACTTCCCCTGCAACCACGGCAAACCCGCGCCCGTGTTCTCCCGCCCGGGCCGCTTCGATTGAAGCATTTAGTGCCAGCAGGTTTGTCGAAGAGGCAATCTCGTTTATGACCCCTACGATCGAACCGATTTGCCGGGCGCGCTCGTTCAAGGTGGCCACACTGTCGGCGCTGTGCTGCGTTTCCTCTGCGAGCCCACGAATCATCGAGACCGCGGATGCTACCAGGATGTTTCCCTGTCGCGCGGCATCTGCCGCGGCCCTTGCATGTTCAGAGGCGTCGTCGGTGTGGCTTGCATTGCTGACAATGTCGCGTGACAGTTGTGTCGCCGCGGCGGATGCTTGCTCCGCGCCGAGTTGCTGATCGGCCAGGCGGGCCACCGCTTCGGCAGCTATCCCACGAATCTCGTTTGATTTGGCTGTTGTCGCCGCCGAACCGTCTCGAACTTCAAGCAGGGTTTTTCGCATTCGAAGCACAAACCTGTTGAAACTTGCAGCCAGAGCGCCAACCTCGTCTTTTCGGCTGGCTTCCAGTAGCGTATTCAGGTCGGCATTGTCCAACCGGCCAGTAAGATCGCGCAAAGGGAGAATAGCGAGCCGGTTCAGCAGAATGAACTGGAGCAAAATGATCAGACCAACCAGAACGACGGTTTCCAGGCCCAATACCAGCAAGGTCTTCACCAGTCGCAAGTTGACGTCGGAATCAGGGTAGGCGGTCAGAACCGTGTAACCCCAGCTGGGAAAGAGCTCCTCATGCACGGTCCAGCCGCGTGGGTTATTGCGCAACCTTTCCACCTCAGCTTCAGAGACCTTGTCGCCGTGAAAGGCCAGCTTTCCAGAGGGCTCGATGAAAGCAACAAAGCCATGATCGAGGATGGTGGCATCCTCGATGGTCTTGCCGAGAGCAGCCACCGAATCCAGCCTGTATCCGGTAAACCAGGCCCCCACTATCTTTCCGGCGCCATCCATCATCGGCGCATAACTGGTGATGTACGGTGCGCCAAGAATGTTTACCACGCCACTGAACGGCCTTCCCTGCCTAAGAGCCGCAAAGGCCTTGCCCTTTGGGTCGAGCGGGGTACCCACGGCGCGAGATCCGTCGGCCTTCAGCACGTTAGTGCTAACGCGCGTGAAACTGCTTCCGTCCCAGACAAAAAGGGTGGCGGTGCCCTCTGCCAGGCTTTTCACATGGTCCACCACGGCATAGTTCAGTATCTGGGATTCAGTTCCGAGATAGAGATTGGGAACAGTCTCGCCGGAGACCACGGCCGTGCCCTTCAGAGAGGGCACTCCCTTGAGCCTGCCCAGCTCCTCGAGAATGTGCATTGAACTCGCGACCTGCGCACGGGTGAGCTGGTCAATGGTCTCGATGCGGCCAATTGCCGCAGACGATTGGCGGCTCGCTTCCCCGGCGGCCTCGCTATGTGTTCGAGCGGAGAAGTAGAACCACGTAAAGGCGCCAAATGCCATGCAAGCGAAAAGGACCAGAATCAGCGTAGAGACAACCAGGCGCAAGCCGAGCGATGAATGCTTCATGATGGATACCTGCCCTCCGTCCCCGCAGTGGCCTGCTCACTAGATGACCGTGGTGCCGGACTTTCCTTGGTGCTTCATCGGCAGTCCGGGGGAAGTACTTGAATGCGAGGGGATTATGGGCCAACAGAAGACGATCAACTACCAAGGGTCAGTCCACGCCCTTCAGCCGGTCTAGCTCCAGGGGATGCGGCATACGTCGAGGGCGAGTCTACGAAAAGGCGTGCGGTCACGCCTCATGCAGACTCAACCAGTCGGAATCGTTACTGTAGGCGGCGCACACAAGTCGACTCGACAAAGGCCGGAAGATCCCCGGTAGCCGGACAGGGTGGCGTTACTGATTGCTCTTGTCGCTCTTCCCGAACAACGGAATGTGGAATGGCATTTCAGCGTTGGACTGCTTCTTGCCCTTGGCGTTCGATTCCTCCCGCAGCGCGGTGCGCTGGGAGTTGACGCACACCCAGCCGCCGTGGAGGCGCTCGAAAACGTGGGTAAAGACGCCCTTTTCGTCCACCTGAGAGGAATTCACCCTGTGGTGCAGCGTGTAAGTGCCGTTGGCAACCGCAATGTCGCCCAGCATGCGCACCGTCACCACCCGCTGGGTGATGTACAGCGTCTTGTCTTCTCCAGTCATTACCTGAACAAGTTGCTGATTGCGCGTGGTAATGTCGCCAGTTGCCGAAACATCCACAAACAGGGGAGACAGCACCAGCTCAAGGCTGTACTGGTCGCGCTGGTTGACGGCGCTGGACCAGGTGTCCTCTATCTTTTGAAACTGGCCGATCTCGGGGCTTTCCGCAGAGGTCACCGCAGGCTTGGCAGCGGCCGGGCCCGCGGACGCTGCAGGATCTGGATTCTGGGCGATTGCAAAGCAACAAGTGAGGAAAAAAACAGACGGATAGACCGAAAATCGAATCATGGGCAGCATGTACTCCCACCTAACATGATACCGCCGCAAAGTCGCTGTTCCGTGAATGCGGGGCAGGGAAAAGCCGGAACCTAGAGCAGCGCCTGCAACCGGTCCGGGTGATGGATCGTCACCAGAGAGTCTTCAATCGAGATCCAGCCTTCCTTGCGGAACTGGCCGAGCGTGCGGGTGACGGTCTCCCGCGTGGTGCAGGTCATGGAAGCCATCTCTTCGTGGGTAAGCAGCAGCGGAAAGCGGAACTCGCCGCCGTTGAGATGCTCCCCAATCTGATGCGCCAACTCCAGCAGCAGCCTTCCCAGGCGGGCGGCCACAGTCTCAGAGAGCGCGATGCGGCAGGCGTCCTGCAATGCGAACCGGTATTCCTGGCAGATGCACTGGACAGCGCGCATTTGCGCTTCTTTATGGCTGCGCAGGAAGCTCAGGAACCTGTCCCGCTCAACCGGGCGCAACTGGGCGGTAGTCAAAGACTCCGCGGAGACTTCGTAGAGCCCGTGGGACAGAACCGCGTACAGGCCCAGCATGGACCCCGGTCCGGCAACACGCACGATCATCTGCCGGTCGTCCATGCGGCCAGTGGTGAGCTTTAGATAGCCGCTACATATTAGATAAAGGCAGCGGGCGTCTTCACCCTGGGTAAAAAGTGAGGCTTGGGAGGGGAGAGATATGGTGCTGGTGGCCAGTTCAAGATCGGCCAGCACTGCACTGCCGAGTGAGCAAAACCACCCGGGACGACGGTTGGAACAGGCCGCACACCCTGCCGGAACCTGCCGGGTCATGTGCCTTTGCCGCGTCTGTATTTCTGCCACTACTTGCGAATTCGCCATGGTCTTGCCCCGTCTATCGTCCATCAAGCCCATTAATCTCATCCCGTTTCTGAACTCCCGCGTCTCCGCAAGCGTTGCAGTCGAGGTGAAAACGCCCTGGGCATCCCGGGAAAGAGGCTTTTCTCTAACCTGAGTTTGCCGCAGCAGTGAAGGTAGATGATGTGATGGGGCTCACGTCTATCCCGGTCAACGCGCACAGAACCACCACCTTCGCTCGTTGGCAAGACCCTGAGCTTCAAGAGATTTCCACAGGGCCAAGATTTAATTCCGCCCTATGCCGCCCTCTAAAGACATAGGGTCGGGAAAAAAACGTTTGAAACTCCTGGGTACTATGCCCAAAACGGGAAAGGGGCTGAACTGTGATTTAGAAGCAGAGGAGAGTCCATTCCGGCCGAACTGGAAACTTGGGTCCCTGACAGGCCATATCACCCGTGGACAGGAAATTGAAACTGAAACTATTGCGTTTATGGTGTGTGATGGACATCACCGCAGGACACCATGACAAGACCGTAATCTTCACCGCAAGTAGTGATGCTCCGCACAAAGCGCAGCTTCCCGACAGCAAGGCCCAGCAAATCTGATGCAGGTCCGGCAATTCCGAAAGGAATATGTCCCGGTCAGTATCAGAATCGCTGGTAAAGTTGTCTTCGAGGGGCGCAATGAGAGCAGCCAAGGCGGTATTTTTCATGCATAAAGATAGGCCAGTAACAAGATTTCCATTCAGTGCGGCTTCGGGAAATATCCCGGGACTGCGAGCTTGTTTGATGTTGACGCTGGGCGCAGCGATCCTGTGCGCTACCGCGCTGGCTGCTCCGCCTGCAAAGGCTAAACCGGCCAACACCGATACCAAGGCTGCCGTTGCGGGGGACTTTGTGGGCTCGGACACCTGTGCAACCTGCCATGAAGCGGTAGCCAAGAAATTCGCCGACAACCCGCACACGAAGATGGCCGAGATGCACGGGAGCAACGGGGCCACCTGCGAAAACTGCCACGGCGCCGGCAAGGCCCACGTGGACGGCGGCGGCGACGTCACCAAGATCTTCAATCCCGGCAAGGCCTCAGCCAAGGAAGTGGATGCCAAGTGCCAGAGTTGCCATTCGGGCGCGCATCCCAACTTCGACCGCTCGCCGCACGCCAGGGCGAATGTGAGCTGCATCGCCTGCCACAGCGTCCATGCCAGCAAGGACGAAAAGTTGCTGAAAGCCGCAGAGCCCACTCTCTGCTTCCAGTGTCACAACGACGTCAAGCCGGCCTTCTCAATGCCCTTCCACCACAAGGTGAACGAGGGCGCGGTCAAGTGCGGCGACTGCCATGATGTGCACGGCACCTTCGGGAACAGCAACCTCAAGTCAACTGCCGATCAGAACGCAATCTGCACCAAGTGCCACATGGATAAGCGTGGTCCGTTCATCTTCGAACATGCTCCGGTCAAGGGTGAGGGCTGCCTGGCTTGCCACACGCCGCACGGCTCGCAAAACGCCCGGCTGCTGAACGCGCCGAACGTGAATGCACTTTGCAAGGAATGCCACTCGTCGGTGGTTGCAGGTTCAATGCACAACCTGAACGCGGCTGGCTCGAACGACGTGACACCCTGCATTGACTGCCACACGATGGTGCACGGCACGAACCTGGATCGATACCTGAAGCGTTAGCCGGCGTCCCGCCTGCCCCGGAACACAAGTCCGGCGCAGAGCGGGACAGCCGTCAACTAGTTTCAGACACGACACGAGACGCTACGAAGTGAGGCTTTTTATGAATACAGGCTTTTTCAAATCGTACCTACATGCACGGTCAACCCGCATGAGCCTTATGGCCGCGGGGCTGGTCATCGCCTTGCCGATGGCAGCGTGCGTCGCCCTGGCGCAGGAGCCAGCGGTGAATTCCTCGAAGATGACCACACCCGATGGCTACTCTGCGCGCCATTCGGTGGACGCGGGCGGTCGCGTGGCCAACAAGGTTGGCTCCGGCGCGATGTACGACACCCTCGTTAACCTGCAGTCCGGTCCGCGCGTCAGCGGCGAGACCATCGAACTGCACAAACTTGCCACCAACAAGCACGCGCTTGTGGACAATATGAGCGCGAGGGGTTCGGGCTTTGGCGGCGATCCGTACAACTTCGTCAAGCTCACGGCCGAGAAGGGCAAGGACTGGGAGTTCACGGGCACCTTCCGCCGCAACCGCCAGTATTTTGACTACGATCTGCTCGGAAACCCGAACAACCCCAAGGGCATCAATGTGCCAATTGGTCCCGCGTCGACCCCAACGGGCAGCTTCGCCTGGCCGCAGGTACAGCACTCCTCGTCGATGACCAACTCGGTTCGCCGCATGCTGGATACAGAGTTGAGGCTCTTCCCGGTCTCGAAGGTTGGCTTCCGCTTCGGCTATGCGCAGAACGTCATGCAGGGCTCCTCTCTGCTGCCTTCCCGCTCGGCCGGCATCATGAAGTACAGCGCCCTGTTCCAGCAGATGCAGCGCCACTCGACCGACGAGTTCACCGCGGCCATTGACTGGAAGCCGGTGAACGGCACACTCGTCACCTACGAGCAGATCATTCTCCACAACAAGGAGAACAGCTACTTTACGCTCGATCCGAATGGATTCCTGGCACAGGAAGCCGACGGAACGCCGGTCTACCTTGGCAACTGGGATCTGGTGAGCAACGGTGCGGGAACAGTTAATAGTGTGGCCACCGCCTTTAAGCCTTACAGTGCGGATCCAGTTGTTAACGCTGCCGGTGTAACCACCTCCTATTCGGCTTGCAACAGCCTCGCCGTGGCGGGCCAGATCTTCACGGCCTCGTCCAATGGCGGCTTGCCCATCATCGACCCGACCTGCGCCGTGCTGACTAGCTATACGCGCACCAACCCGACGCGCATGACGCTGCCCACCGAGACGCTGCGCTTCCAGTCCACCAGCATCAAGAACCTCAGCATTAATGGCCAGGGCAGCTATAGCGTGTCGACCGTGAAGATGCCCAACTACTTTGAGAGTGGATCTGGCCTGAACGGCGCTCTCCGCACTGAGTACTTTGGCGCCTCCGGCAGCGGCAAGCGTAAAGTCTACAATGCCGATCTGGGTATCACGTGGCAGGTTACGCCGAAATTCATCCTGTCCGACCAGGCCAGCCTGATGGCCAGCGCCCAGCCAGGCTCCATCACCTATCCCAGCTACACCAAGGTGAGCACACCCACCAGCCCCGCTACCTCTGAGTCCATCAACTACGCGGGGCCCTTCACCACAGTCACCACAGTCGCAGGCGCTTCGCTCACCAGCGGCGTGGTGGCCGGCACCTACCTCGGCACCACGCAGTCCTATTTTGGCTCCGAGCAGTTAACCAACACCATGACCGCCAGCTGGCTTGCCACGCCGAATGCCAACTTCGCGCTCAGCTATCGCTACGGCAACAAGAACATTGCCCACAACGCCTCCTTCGTGCAGGGCTATGCCATCACCAGTTCGAATGACCCGGAGCGTGACAAGACCGCGATCACCGAACAGGCGGGCATCTTCAACGCAGCCTATCGCGTGAATGCCAACTGGGACATCAACGGCACGGTGGAAGCCGCCTACAACGACAACGCGTACACCACGGCAACGCCGCGCCAGACGCGCCGGTACCGGGTGCACACCAAGTTCCGCCCGGAGAAGTGGGCCACCATCACGGCTGCCTACACCGACGTGGAAAAGCACAACAACACGTTCACCAGCGGAGCCGACATCGCGGCGGGCACCGTCGTGTACTACGGCCAGCTGAACCATGTGGATTACACCCGCACGGCGGCCATCAGCGGCGTGCTGACGCCCAGCGAGTATATCTCGTTTGACTTTGACTACGCCTACACCGACACCTACACGGCTACCAACACCTGCTATACAGCCCAGGACAGCGGCATGGTAGTCGGCACGGCAAATACTGCAACCAGCATCAGCCCGTACTTTGCGGCCGCGGCTTCGGTGGACGCCAACGGCGCTCCGCTGCTCTGCAGGGCAAGCGCCACGGCTGCCCCGAGTAACTGGTGGGCTCGCATGTACGCGGACGCTCCCACGCAGCACGGTTCGTTCGGCGTTTTGGTCAACCCCAACAACAAGGTGACGGCCGGTGCAGGCTACCGCATCAACTCGGTTGCCGGCAGCCAGTTCTTCCTCGATGCCCGCGACGTGAACGGCGCGCTGGCCTCCAGGTACCAAACTCCGTACTTCAACGCCAGTTGGAAGGCCACTCCGGCCCTGACCTGGAAGGTTGAGTACAACTACTTCGGCTACGTCGAAGGCGGACCCTCGGGCGCGAAGTATTGCACCCTGGATGGCGTTGGTAACCCAAATCTGGCTTCGAGCATCGTGCCATGCGCATCCATGACGGTTTCAACTGGCATGAACTCCTCGCCCGCCGGTATGACCGCGCCACGCGACTTCCACGCCAACAACATCTCACTAGGCTTTCACTACGAGTTTTGACGGAAACGCCGTCAAGGCTGACAATTACGGGGGTGGACCGGGATCGGGAATTTCCCCGGTCCACCCCTTTTTACGCTCCACCCTGCTCAGCAGCGCTTGACCGGCAACTGGATGGGCGTCTGAACGCAAGGCGGCAAGAGATCTACGGCTATTTCCATGCCCGTACGGGAAGGAAGAGTCGGCAATGAAATTCAGGAGTTTTACATGAATAAGTCAATTCGGTTCATACTGGCATCGGCCGCGGTATTCATGCTGGCTGGCGCTATGAGCTTCGCCCAGTCCGCTGGGGAAGCGACTTACAAGACAAAGTGCCAGAGCTGCCACGGCGCTGCCGGCATTCCAAGCCCGGCCATGGCCAAGGCGATGGGCGTCAAGCCGGTCACCGATCCAGCGGTCAAGAGTTCCACCGCGGCAAAGATGATCGCCTCCACAAAGAACGGAATGGGCAAGATGCCGGCGTTCAAGGACAAGCTCACCGATGCCCAGATCACAGACTCCGTGACCTATTTCCGCAGCTTCACTAAGTAAAAGATAAAAGGCACAGTTCCTGAGTTGAAGAAAGGGAGCCGCGCCTTTTTGCGCGGAATGGTGTTCGTATTGTTATGTTGGAAGTTGCTCCAGGGCCAGCAGCAGAGCAATTAGCCGGGAGCGAAAGAAGTTTTCATCCGGCAGGCGCCGCCAGCGCAAACCGGCAAAGAAAGAAGGAGATTCGCAATGACAAAGATGATCCGTTCCGCGGCTGCGTTTGCGGCGGTTGTTCTTCTGACCGGCGCCATGAGCTTCGCCGAATCCGGCGATGCAATCTACAAGGCCAACTGCCAGAGCTGCCACGGCGCCACCGGCACGCCTAACCCAGGAATTGCCAAGATGATGGGCGTCAAGCCTGCCTCGGACCCGTCCTACAAGACAGTGAGCGCGGCCGACATGAGCGCCGCCGTCAAGAACGGCAAAGGCAAGATGAAGCCGTTCGCGGGCAAGCTGACCGACGCGCAGATCACGGCTGCGGTTACGTTTTTCCGCACCCTGAAATAGGAAGTACAATCAACGGGAAGTGCAATCGGCCCGCCGCTTTGGCGGGCCATCCATTTGAGTGGGGAGGGAAAGGTGCCATTGCTTCAAAAATTTCGTGAAGGCTGGGTGCGCCCGGCGCTGTTTTTCGGCAACAATCCCATCAGTCTCGCCGGCGGAGCCATAACCAGCGCCTCCGGCGTGACCATGATCGGCTATTGGCTGGTCGAGTTGTTCGGCCGGTTCAATGAGAATCCTTACGTAGGCATCATCTTCTTCCTGCTTCTGCCGGGATTGTTTATCGCCGGACTGGCGCTGATTCCCGTGGGCGTGTTCATACGCCACAGAAAGCTCCAGAAAGCCGGGCAGATTCCCGCCCAGTATCCCAAGATCGATCTCAACGACAGGATGTTTCGCCACGGCCTGGATATTGTGCTGCTGGCCACTATCGTCAATCTGCTGGTTGTCGCCATGGCAAGCTATCGCGGTGCCGCCTACATGGATTCGCCCCAGTTCTGCGGCCAGTCCTGCCATGTCATGCATCCCGAGTACGCGGCCTACAAGATCTCCGCACACTCCCATGTTGCCTGCGTGGAGTGCCACATCGGCTCGGGCGCTCAAGCGTATTTCAGCGCCAAGGTGAACGGAACCAAGCAACTCCTCGAAGTCTCCTTCGATCGCTATCCCACGCCCATTCCGTCGCCAGTCACAAGTCTGCGTCCGGCGCGGGTCATCTGCGAAGGCTGCCATACGCCGGCCAAGTTCGTTGGGGAAAAGTTGCTGGTCAAGTCATCGTTCGCCGACGATGAAAAGAACACTGAAGCGCAAACTGTGCTGGTATTGCACCTGGGCGGCGAAGATTCGCTTTCCCATCTGACCGGCATTCACGGAGTTCACCTCAATCACATGGAATACATCGCCGCCGACCCAACCCGCGGCAATATTCCCTGGGTGCAGAGGCAGAATCCCGACGGCACCGAAACCGTCTTTGCCGCTTCCGCTCTGAACGGAGCAATACCCCAGGGTGAGCGCCGCACGATGGATTGCATCGATTGCCACAACCGCGCCTCGCACACCTTCCAGACTCCGGAAGACGCACTCAACCGCTCCATGGCCGATGGCGCCATCAGTGCCGATCTGCCCTGGGTCCACAAGGAGGGTCTGGAACTCCTCAAGACCACCTATGCCAGTCAGGATGAAGCGCGCGTCAAGATCCCTGCGCAGCTTGCGGCCTTCTACCAGGCGCAGCATCCCGAGGTGTTGCAGACAAAGGCAGCGCTTGTGAAAACAGCCGGAGAACAACTGACGACGATCTACACTCAGAACGTTTTCCCAGACATGAAAGTCACTTGGGGAACCCACCCCAACAACATCGGGCACATGAGCTATCCGGGTTGCTTCCGCTGCCATGATGGCGATCACGTGGCCAAGGGTGGAAAAGCCATTACACAGGATTGCGCCAACTGCCATAACCTGCTCGCTGTTGAAGAAGCAAAGCCCAAGGTGCTATCCGACCTGGGTCTTTAGCAGAGAACCAAACTGCGTCCCAAGGCCCCGGCGGCTTCAATATTCCGCCGGGGCCTTTACATTCCAGTTAACTCGGCAAGTCCTGTCCTATAAATAATCTGCTATCTGACCACGCTCAACCGCTATACAATCAAGCCGAAGCACACCGAATGCGCAGGCCCTCTGCCTAAATGGCACAGGGCATAAAGATACTTCCGTAGTGGGAGATTGGGCGTTGCCCTTTTCGTCCGTAAGGAACAATGCGCAATACTCTCGGGCTTCCAATACTAAAGAGGAACATGGCACAGAAACGAAGCTTCGGTCTGCCGCTTGCAATTCTTCTCCTGGCCAGCCTCGGAGCTGTCGTCGCGCAGACCCCGGCTAACCACCCCATGGAAAAAGACCTGTCCGTCGGGACCCCGGCTAACCACCCCACGGGCCAAAACTCGCCCTCTTTGGCCACGGTATCGCGCCTCGATGGAGATTGGCGTAGCACCTCCGCGGTGGCTGTTCCAAACAGCATCTCCCCCCTGATCCGCGCGGCTTTAGATCAGGGTGAAGCTCCTCCCGCTGAGCTCCTTGAGCGTATGCTGCTGCTGCTCGCGCCCTCCGCAGCCCAGCAGCAGGCACTCACCGGGCAGTTGAAAGACCTCGAGAATCCAGCTTCACCGGCATATCATCACTGGCTTACCCCGGCCGCCTTTGCCGACTCTTACGCCAACTCGGCCACCGATGTTACGGCAGTCGCGGCATGGTTGCAGAGCCGGGGCCTCAAGGTAGCTCCCTTGCCCGCCAGCCGCGGCTGGATCGAGTTTTCCGGGACAGTTTCCCAGGTCGAGCAGACTTTTCAGACGCAGATTCATTTAGTAGCCACAGCAGCCGGGCCCCGCCCTGTGCTGGCCGGCGGGGTCTCGGTTCCCGCCGCACTCAAGCCGTTAATCTATGGGCTCATTTCGCTGGACGGAGCCGTTTCAACTCCGGCGCTCACCGCTCCCCGGCCGGTCTCTTCCACGACCGGCGAACTGATTGCCCAAACTTCGCTGGCAACCGCTGAAGCCCTCACACCACAACTCGCCGCGCAGCTACTCCATCTCGATACACTCCAGACGTCCGGCGTAACCGGTGCTGGCGAGACCATCGCCATTGCAACGCGCAGCAATGTCGCGAGTGCGGACGTTGACGCCTTCCGTGCAGCCTTCGCCCTGCCCGCGATACCGCTCAAGGTCACTTTGAACGGCGCGGACCCCGGGTTGACGGGCGATCAGGCACAGGCAACCCTAACGGCTTCCTGGGCAGCAGCCGCGGCTCCCGGCGCCCAGATCCTCCTGGTTCCCGCAGCCACCACAGCCGCCACCGATGGACTCGATCTGTCGCTTGCGGCCATCGTCGATCAGGCATTGGCGCACACTGTGGCGGTCGGCTACTCCTCCTGCGAGGCGGGGATGAGTGCGGCGCACCAAGCCTATTACTCAGCGCTCTACAGCCAGGCGGCGGCGGAGGGCATCGCGGTGGTAGCCGCAGCCGGAGACAGCGGCGCCTCCGCCTGCCATTTGGCGGGCAGCGATGCGCCGGTCAGCACCGGTTACGCCGTCAATGCGCTAGCCTCCACCCCCTGGAACACAGCCGTTGGCGTTGCGGCTTTTGACGCCACAGGTCCGGCAGCAGGGAACACCGCACTCGCAGCGTGGTCTCCGGTCACCTCGACCGATCCGGATTATGCGAGCGGTGGCGGCCGCAGCACCTTGTATGAAGCGCCAACGTGGCAGCCCCTGCCCGCGCAACCAGCTTCGGGAGTTCCGACAATCGGCATCCACAACCGGCTGGTGCCGGACGTGGCGTTGCCCACTGCCATCGATTCGGGAGTGAATCGCGGGCTGGCCTTCTGCCTGAGCGGTTCAGCGGTTTCAAGCGATTGCACGCTGGTGCGCAGCGGCGGCAGTTCAGCGGCAGCGGCGCTCTTTGCGGGCATCGCTGCGCTGGTAGCTCAAAAGCATGGTCCGCAGGGTAACCTCGCGCCCAACCTGTATGCACTCACCAGCCGCAGCGGCATCTTCAACGATGTGCGGCAAGGTAGCGCGCAACTCAGATGCGTGGCAGGCAGCCCCGGATGCGACGCTTCGGAACAGATCGGCTTTACAGCCGCCACGGGTTACGATTTGGCCACCGGGCTTGGTACGGTTAACGCCCAGGCGCTCGTCGGTCTCTGGGGGGTCGCTCCGCAGATCGGCACCGACGCGGTGCACGTCTCACTATTGATTTCACCCCTGCAAGCCAACTCGACCTACAATCCGTCGGCCCAGGTTACGCTTTCCTCCACCGTGCTCTCCCTTACGGGCCACGGAACACCCTCCGGTACGGTGACGTTTTTTGATAATTCCACCGGCACGCCCGTCTCTTCGGCGCCTTCGGCGCTTGATGCTGGCGGAAATGCAACGCTTACCACCCAAGGTGTGTTTGCCGCGGGTGGCAATGAGATGGTGGCCATTTACAACGGCGACAACACATACGGCACTGGCACTTCGACGCCGCCTGTCAACGTCAACATCCAGGCCAGCACAACCAGCCTCGCGGTTGTGCCCTCCAATTACAACCCCGCCTCCGGCTCCACTATCTCAGTCATTGTTACTTTGACCGTGGGCAGCCCGGTTGCTGGCAGCACTCCGCCCAGCGGTTTGATTACGCTGAATCTTGACGGCTTGCCCACGACAGCGGCACTGCTATCCACTACAGGCCCCACCACCACGGCAACCCTTTCGCTCCTCATACCTGCCAGCAGTTCGCTTCACTCCCATGCGCTGCAGGCCACTTACGCGGGCGACACCAACTACTCTGCGTCCACCTCGCCCCCGGTTACCGTCAACGTAGCCACGAGCGGGACGACATCGGTTGTCACCCCCGCCACCACCACGCCCTTTGCAAACAATTCTCTGGTCTTGACCGCCACGGTTAGTCCGGGCGCTACCGGCGCGACAGCGCCTACCGGAACCTTCACCTTCACCCTGGATGGGGTAGCTCAGGGAACCGCGACGCTTGTTCCCGGCCTCCCTTCCACCGCGACTCTCGCCATTACCGTGCCTGCCACCGGAAACCACACGGTTGGGGGGTCCTACGGCGGCGATGCCAACAACGCAGGTTCAACGGCGCCTGCGGTTACCATCACAGTATCCAAAGGCCCCACGACGCTGGCTCTGGTTCCAGCCACAAGCACCCCCGCCCCCGGCGCTCCACTTCAGGTAACGGCTAACCTCAGCGAAATGTCCCCAGGCGCTGCCATCGCAACCGGCACAGTGACGTTTTCAATGGACGGCGTAACCCAGGGAACGGCGGTTGTAGTCTCGGGAACCGCGGCGACCTTGACGATTACCGCGCCGACCGCCGGAACCCACACTCTGCAAGCCGTATATAGCGGCGACGGAAACTATACTGGATCGACCGCGCCCATCGTGTCCATCACGATCTCCAAGGTGGTTACCACCCTGGTCGTTACGCCGGCCACCACCACGCCCGCGGCGGGCAGTTCCCTCGCGGTGGCGGCCACTCTCACCCTCGCATCCACTCTCTCGGCGCTCCCCACAGGAACCATTACCTACTCGCTCGATGGGGTCACTCAAGGAACCATGTCCGTGGTGTCAGGTTCTCCCTCAACTACGAGCATGACGATCACGGTGCCTGCTTCAGGAACCCACTTTCTGACGGCCACATACAGCGGCGACACCTTCTACGCCGGTGCCACATCTGCGGCAGTCAACATTACCGTCACCAAGACCGCCACCACTCTCGTGGTCGCTCCGTCCACCACCACGCCGGCCTCGGGCAGCCCGCTCCAGGTCACGGCCACCATCACGCCCACTGCATACGGTTCTACCCTGCCCACCGGGACCGTGACTTTCTCGCTCGACGGCGCAATCCAGGGAGCGCAGAACGTCACTTCGGGTACGCCCTCCACCGCGACCATCACGTTCACGGTGACATCAGCAGGAACCCATACCCTGCAGGCCTCCTACAGCGGCGACAACACCTACGCAGCCTCAACCGCGTCGTCGGTTCTCGTCACCGTTTCCAAAACCTCGACCACCCTCACCGTGACTCCAGCCACCACCACGCCCACTGCGGGCAGTGCGTTGCAGGTCACGGCCAACGTCTACCCTTCGGCAACCCTCACCACCCTACCCACGGGCTCGGTGACCTTCACGCTGGACGGTGTGACCCAAGGAACCGGGACTCTGATCTCGGGTTCGCCTTCGAGCGCGACCATTACGTTCACCGTGTCATCTTCTGGGTCGCACATCCTGCAGGCTACCTACGGCGGCGACACGATTTACTCGGCCTCGACGGCAATCTCCATCACGCTCAACGTCTACAAGAGTACCCCTACGGTGCTCGTTACTCCGGCCACCACCACTCCGGTCGCTGGCAGCACGTTACAAATATCGGCTTCCATCAGCGCCGCCACCGGCTCCACATCGCCAACCGGGACAGTGAACTTTACGCTCGACGGAGCAGCCATAGGAACCACGCTGGTTGTCGCGGGGTCGCCCTCTTCCGCGAACATCACCATCGCCACGCCGGCCATAGGAATTCATACCATCCAGGCCATTTACAGCGGCGATGGCAACTACAACGGCGTAACTTCGCCGGGCGCGACAATCTCCGTGTCCAAGGGCTCCACCACGCTGGCGGTAACTCCGGCTACTGTCACTCCACTCAGCGGGAGCAACCTGCTGGTCACCGCGACTCTCACCTCAACGGTTTCCAGCACCACCGTCCCCACGGGAACGGTCAACTTCACGCTTGATGGCGTCACCGTCGGCAACGGAATCGTGGCAGGCGGAACCACCGCGAGCATCAACATCACGGCGCCCACCAGCGGTATTCACGCCTTGCAGGCCTCCTATGCCGGCGACGCAAACTACAACGGTTCGGTGTCCCCGCCGGTAAACATCACTATCGCCAAGACTCCCACCACGCTGCTCATCACTCCAGCCACCAACACCCCCGCGCTTGGCGCAACCCTGCCGGTAACGGCCACCATTACACCGTCCGCCTTCGGTTCTACACTGCCTTCCGGAACTGTGACCTTTACCGTGGACGGAGTCACCACCAGCATTCAGTCGGTAACGGCGGGCTCTCCATCGACGGCCACCGTCACTCTCCCCGCGCTTTCTCCGGGGGCGCACACGCTTTCGGCCTTCTATAGCGGCGACACTTACTACGCCTCTTCCACCGCCGCGTCGATTGCCGTCACCGTGCCCAAGAGCCCCACCACCATGACGATTACCCCGGCCACCACCACACCCGCCGGGGGCAGTTCATTGTCGGTATCGGCCACCATCACCGCCACCAGCCCTGGCGCAACGCTGCCCACGGGCACCGTAGCCTTCCTGCTCGATGGCGCCAGCGCCGGCATCGTCGCAGTCGTGCCCGGCAACCCGGCCAGCGCCAGCATCGTGCTTCTCTCCACCACCATCACGCCGGGTACCCACATTCTGCAGGCTACCTACAGCGGCGACAGTTACTATGGCACCACCACCGCGCCGGCCGTCTCCCTCAACGTCTCCAAGAGCCCCTCTGCAATCACGCTCACGCCGTCCACTCTCACGCCCACTGCGGGCGGGTCCATGCTGGTCACGGCCTTCATCACCTCGTCGAGCCCCTCCGCAACCCAGCCCACAGGCACCGTCACAATCACGGAGGATGGCTCCACCGTAGGTGTCGGAACTGTGGTGCCCGGTGCGCCCTCCATCGCCACCATCACCATCCCCATGGTTGCCGCGGGAGCGCATATTCTGGCCGGCACCTACAGCGGCGATGTCTTCTACACGGCTTCAAATTCATCGACGGTCGCCATTGTCGCGTCCAAGGGCACTACCGTAACCACGGTTACGGCCACGCCGGCTTCCCTCACCGCCGGGGTCAACGAGACTCTTACCGCAACCATCGCTCCGTCGAATTCGATCACCGGCGTCCTCTACACCATCACCGGCACTGTAAGCTTCTACGACGGCGGGTCGACGCTGCTGGGCAAGGCAGCTGTCACCGCCAACACGGCGACTCTCACCGGCGTCGCGCTGAAAGACAACATCGACCACACCATCACCGCAATCTACTCGGGTGATAGCAACTGGGTAGGAAGCGCCTCGAGCGTGCTGCCTCTGGCCGCGACCACACTGCCCGACTACGTGGTGCTTACTTCGAACTTCTCCACCGTTCAGCCCGGAGCGGCAGTGGTGCTTACCGCCACCGTGACGCCCGCCGCCTTGCCCGCCACCACCGGCGAGCAAAACCCCACCGGCACGGTCATCTTCTATTACGGGACCACGGTAATCGGTCAGGCGGCGCTCACCGCGGTAGTGCCGGGTGACACGTCAACGGCCACTCTTACCATCCAAACGCTGCCCGGCGGTCAAGACACGGTCTACGCCTTCTACGAGGGCGACCTCTACTACGACGCGGCCACATCGAACCTACTCACCCTCACCATTGAGGACTTCACGATTACTCCAGCGGCCACCAATCCGCCCACAAACCTCAACATTGTAAAGGGGGGGGCGGGTGCCGCATCGTTCGTGATCACCGGCATGGGCGGGTTCAATAATCTGGTTCAGATCGTGTGCGCGGTTCCATCCCAGGACAACATGACCTGCACGGCGAGTCCACAGCAGGTGGTGCCCACCGCAACGGTCACCTTCGTGGTCCAGACCTTCAACTCGGGAGCGTCCTCCAGTACGATCGTGGCCCGCGGTGGGCCAAAGTCCGGCTGGCCGCACGCTGCGGGCGGCGTGGCGCTGGCCGCGCTTGGATTCTTCCTGCTGCCCTTCGGTCGCCGCGCTCGTAAGCTGATCCTCGAATCGTCCGGACGTTCCGCACAGCGCTTCTTGATTCTGCTCTTGCTCCTTGCCGGCCTGGCGGGTGCGGGCATCGGATGCACAAGTAATGCGGCGCTCATCGCAAACGGCACTCCTCTGGGTGTGGCTACCCTCAAAATCACCGGGTCGGCCTATGTGAATAACGCCGTCGTGAGTCACAGTGTTTACCTCACCGTCAACGTCATCGCTCCAGGCACAACGGCTCCATAATCAGGATTTAGGTTCAAATTTCGATGAGCGAGGGCGGCCGGGTTCCGGCCGCCCTCTCGCGTTCGTCCGGCAGAATTCCCCACGCGGAAGTGGTACGCTGGCTTGTCACACCCAAGGAGCCTTTTTCCTGATGTCTTCCAGCCAGCCGTTCCATTTCAATCTTGTCGCCGCCGCCCACGCTACCATGATCGAGCACGGATTCCAGCCGGAGTTCCCTGCGGGAACCGACAAGGAACTGGCTGCAATTCAAGCCCATCCCGCGCCGCCTTCCGTCCCTGGTGCACAGGACCTGCGCAGCCTGCTCTGGTCTTCGATCGACAACGACACCTCCAAAGACCTCGACCAGATTGAGTGGGCTGAACAACTCCCGGACGGCCATATTCGCGTACTCGTAGGCGTGGCTGATGTTGACGCCCGCGTCCACAAAGGCGCGATTATCGATGGCCACGCCCAGAGTGAGACAACTTCGGTCTACACCGGCGTCAAAGTCTTCCCCATGCTGCCCATCGAACTCTCCGAGGGCATTACCTCACTGAATGAAAATGAAGACCGTGTGGCGGTGGTCATCGAGTTTGCCGTCGATGCGACGGGCACAGTGTCCAATGGCAAGGCCTACCGCGCTCTGGTGCATAACCGCGCGCAACTGGCCTATAACGCCGTTGGCGCATGGCTTGAAGCAAGAGGCCCGGCTCCAGCCAAAGTGGCCGCCAACACCGCTCTGGCCGCGCAACTCAAGCTCCAGGACATGGCTGCGCAACGCATGGTCGATGGCCGCTTCCAGCACGGAGCGCTCGATCTGGAAACCATCGAGACTCGCCCCGTAATGCTGCCCAAGGACGCAATCGAGATCGCGCGCCTCGAGAAGAACCGCGCTACATCGCTCATTGAGGAGTTCATGGTGGCGGCCAACGGCGTCATGGCCCGCACTTTCGAGCAGGCTGGAGTCGCCAGTATTCGCCGCATCGTGCGCACCCCCAAGCGCTGGGATCGCATCGTTGAGCTGGCCGAGGGTCTGGGCACGACCCTGCCCGCGCAACCCGATTCGAAGATCCTCAACGACTTCCTGCTGGCCCAGAAGCAGAAGGACCCCGACCATTTTCCCGATCTATCGCTCGCCGTCATCAAGCTGATGGGCCCCGGAGAGTACGTGCTGGTAAAGCCCAACGAGGTTTCGCCTGGCCACTTCGGCCTGGCTGTTCAGGACTACACGCACTCCACGGCCCCCAACCGCCGCTTCCCGGACGTGGTCACGCAGCGTTTGCTCAAGGCGCTTCTGGCGCACGGGCCGCAGCCTTACTCCGAGAACGACCTCAACGCCATCGCCACCCGCTGCACCCTCATGGAAGACAACGCACGCAAGGTCGAGCGCGAGATGCAGAAACGCATCGCGGCTGTGGTCCTGCATCCGCGCATAGGCCAGAGTTTCCCGGCCATCGTCACCGGCGTCAACCAGTACGGCACCTTCGTCCGCACGCTCAATCCGCACGTGGATGGAATGGTCGTGAGCGGAGGCAAGGGCCTGGACGTAGGCGACCGCGTGACGGTCAAGCTTGTCAGCACCGACCCCCAGCGCGGGTTCATTGACTTCGCGGCGTGAGGCGGTACTATTCCTTTAAACCGCCGAAGCATCCTCGCCGTTGAATAGAGAGAGTTGCAAGAGCACGTCCGCGCTCCAACCGGATGGCGGGACAGCTTGATCAAAAACTATTCGTCTTCGCTTCCCGAAAATGCGTCTAACCATGAGAATCATGCACTTTGAGTGACATGAAGTCTCCGGAGCGCGCACATAAGCACAAACTCCGTTGACGGCGAATTATCTCAGCGGCAGTCCCCGGCCCGATCTTCCCTTCGGGGTGAATCGCGCAACTGGGTGCCGACTCCACACCTGGTGAATTGATGCGTCCTGGTTTCGGTCCAATCACTGCGGTATTTCTGTCGAGCATTGCCTCTTTGGGTATGCTCTCTCCCCTGCATTCACAGCAACCAGCCCCGGTGCTAACTGCCGCGGTCGAACTTCCTGAAGCTCCCCAACCGCACCCGGCGTCTCAAGGGGGCTCCAGTTGGCAAGTACCCTCCACGCAAACAAGCCAGCACCAGAAAGCCGACCAGCAGATCAAGGAACAGGAGCATCAGCGCGTGTTGGGGATTGTTCCCGCGTTCAATACCTCATACCGTAGCGATGCCGTTTCCCTCACCGCGCGTCAGAAGATGAGTCTGGCCTTTCATTCGACCACTGACCCCTTCGCCTTCGGCGCGGCATTTCTGGTGGCGGGCTACCACGAGGCAATGGACGAGGATAGCGATTTCGGCTGGGGCATTGAGGGATACGGAAAGCGGTCCGGCGCCGCTTATCTTGACGCCTTCGACGGCAATATAATCGGCAACGGCATCCTGCCTGCTTTGCTTCGCCAGGACCCCCGCTACTTCCGTCTTGGTCACGGAACCTTCAGTCACCGCGTGCTCTATGCTGCCGCCGCCACGTTCATCTGCAAGCACGACAACACCCATAAGTGGGAGCCTAACTACTCGAACGTTGCTGGCAACATCATCTCCGGCGCGCTCTCGAATTACTACTATCCCTCCAGCGAATCCGGTGCTGGGCAGACCATCAGCAACGGAATGGTCGTGACCGTCGAGGGCGCATTTGGTTCTGTCTTTCAGGAGTTCTGGCCGGATATCTCGCGCAAGTTCTTCCACAAGGATCCAACCAACGGACTCGATGCCGAGGTGCGCGCCGCAGACAAAGCCGCAAAAGATACTCGTAAGAACCTCAGGTAGAGCCGCGGCGTTCCTTCACATTGATAGAAAATGAGAGTGTTCCCATCACCCACTACTGTGGTCAATGCGCTTGCGCCCTCGCAATGTTTTGATATATCGTGGACAATCGATCCCACACTGGCAAATATATGTAGCCGAAGTGTGGATGCGGCATTGTTAAGGGCCGCCACGGCGGGACATTGAGACGCGCGGACTCATGGGCCCGCGGAAGTTCTTGCTCGAAGAAGGCATATCGGGAGGTGTATTCATGAAACGGCTCGCAAACGGTAATTCGATCTTCCTGCCGTATGTTCTTATCCTGGTCGCAGCTATCCTGCGGCTCACGGTGAGTCATCCTTACAACTTCATTCCGGTCTTCACTTGCCTTTTGTTTTTTGGGGCATACCGCCCCAGGCGTGAGTTTGCGATCCCGTTGCTCGCTTTGATGGGCGTCGATATATTTCTCACTACGCACACCTATGGCTATGCGCTAACCAGCGATCATGCGGTGACCTGGATCTGGTATCTTGCCGTGATGATTCTTGGCGCGGGCGTGTTAAAGAAATCGGCATCGAATCTGCGCGTAGTTTCGGCTTCGCTCACGGCTTCCGTGTCGTTCTACCTGGCCAGCAACTTCGCGGTCTGGGCTGCATGGGCCATGTATCCAAAAACAATGGGCGGCCTTGCGGAAAGCTATATCGCGGCCCTTCCGTTCTTCCGCAACAGCATTGTCTCTGAAACAGTATTCAGCCTGCTGATCTTCGCCGCCGTTCGTTCAAGCCAAGCTTTCGCACAGGCCCGGCGTTTGCAGGGAGCCTGCTCTTAGTCCCGACGCAGTTTTGAGAGGTATAGAAACATGGCGCAATCTCCTGAACTTTATGATGCAATTCTTAACGGCAACGCGAAAAAAGCACATGCCGTCACGCAGGCTGCAATTGATGCGGGCGTTCTGCCCATGGATTTGATCTCCGAGACCATGGTTCCTGCAATGGACGAAGTCGGGCGGTTGTTCGAGGCCGAGGAATACTTTGTCCCCGAGCTGTTGCTGGCTGGCCGCGCCATGAAAGGCGCGATGGAAATACTCCGTCCGCTCCTGGTTGCCGCCGGGCAAAAGCTCGCGGTGCGTGTGATTATCGGGACGGTCAAAGGCGATTTGCACGATATCGGCAAGAATATCGTTGCTTCCATGCTCGAAGGCAGCGGCTTCGAGGTTATCGATCTCGGCGCCGATGTCTCCCCAGAGAGCTTTGTGGCCGCGGTAAAAGAGCGCGAGCCGCACATTGTCTGCATGTCTGCATTGCTGACCGTGACCATGCCCGCCATGAAGACGACCATCGACGCGCTTACCAACGCCGGCGTGCGTACTAAGGTGAAGGTGTTGATTGGCGGCGCCCCGGTCACCAGTCAGTACGCGAAGGAGATTGGCGCGGATGGATACAGCGAGAACGCAAGCGGAGCTGTAAGCCTCGTTAAGAACCTTCTCGCTGTAGCGTGAAGCGGCAGTTCGGAAATATTTCACATTCGCGACCCCGGCCATGAAGAACCGGCCGCCTGCCAAGGCCTTGCCCTCCGGGCCTGTTGTAGGGAGGAAGCAGTCCGATGGATCGTCAGTTCTATCTTGACCTTGCGGCACGCGGGTTGCGTATGCCTGTCGGCACCGACCTGGTCATGAACGAAGAGAGCGAGCCCGAGAAGGTTCGCAACAATGGTGCGGCGCTTGGCCGCGTGGTTGTGCGCTCGGCTCGGCGCTGGGGCACTCCGCTTGCGATTCCCCTCATGGACCTGCGCCTTGAAAAGATGGATCTGCTGGCATTGGCAGGAATCGCAGTTACGGATGCCGAGCGCTTTCACTTTACCGCACTTCTTGACGAATCAAAGCTCGCAACCTTGTGCGCGGACCAGACCGTTGCTCTCTGCGCCGGCAGTGTCGCTCGCGATGAAGCGCTTGCCTATGTCGCCACTCAGCAAGATCTGATTCCCGTCGGTATGGCCATTGGTCCCTTCTCGCTCACTACGCGCCTGCTGGCCGACCCCATTACCGCGACGGCGCTGGCTGGCTCGGGCGTTCAACCCGAAGATTCGGACGAAGTAAAGCTGTTGTGGCAATGCCTGCGCGTTTCAGAGGCCGCGGTCCTGCGTTCAGCACGCAGCCAGATTGCGCATGGCGCACGCGCCATCATGATCTGCGAGCCTACCGCCTGCACGGCGTTCATCTCGCCTCGTCAGATCAAGGCGGGCTCCAACCTCTTCGAGCGCCTCGTCATGGAGCCGAATCTGCGCCTCAAGGCCGTACTTGACGAAGCCGGCTGCGACCTGATCTTCCACGACTGCGGCGAACTGATCGATCCCATGGTCGAAGCCTTTGCCAACCGTCTGCATCCTGTCATCCTCAGCCTGGGCAGTTCGCGCAAGCTTTGGGAAGACGCTCGCCTCGTCCCCAGGGACGTGGTTCTTTACGGCAACCTCCCCACCAAGTCTTTTTACTCCGATGGGGCCATGCCCATCGAAGAGGTGGTGCGCCGCACGGATGAGTTGATCGCCAATATGAAAGCCTGCGGCCATCCGTATATCGTAGGCTCCGAGTGCGACGTTCTCTTTGTTGCCGAAGCGCAGGAGACTATCGCGAAAAAAGTGGATGCGATGATGGCGCGCGTGGTTCCGCAGGCTGGATAGAGATGGCCTCAGCGCGGCGCTTTTCCACGGCACGATCGATTTGCAGAGGGGAAAACGATGCAGCAATCAGTGCGGCAATTCTCCAAACTTGCGATTTCCAGCCCGGATCAATTGCTTTATGGCGTCAGCCCGTATCCGCTTGCATGCGGTCTCGGGCTCACCATAGGCGGCGGCACCGTTTTTCCTGAGGTCAACTTCACCCTGCCCGCCATGAATATCGAGCTGGGCACCTGGACTGAAGTTGTGGCCCATTACGATGAGATGGCGGCCAATATCCTGCGTCGCGCAGTCTCGCTTGGCGTCCCAGGCATCGTGCTCGAGTTTGAACTCTTGCCACCCATGACCGAGCGGCCCGAGTGGGGCGCGGAGATCACTGCGGTTCTCAAGCGCCACCTTGCCGCCTGCCATGAAAAGTACCATCTGCCTTGCGCTCTGCGCGCCACCCCCACCGACATACGCGACCAACAGAAGCCCCCTCTGATGCGCACCGGCGAGCCGTGGATGCGGCTAAAGAGTTCCCTGGAGCAGTGCGCCGCAGCCGGTGCCGACATCCTTTCCATAGAGTCCATTGGTGGTAAGGAAGTTCACGATCAGGCTCTGATGTACGGCGATTTCCCCGGCATCGTCTTTGCTCTCGGCGTGCTTGCGCCTCGTGATATGTCGTGGCTCTGGGGACAGATTCGCGAAATTTGCGACGCTCATCCCGGCACGGTCAGCGGTGCGGACTCCGCCTGCGGCTTTGCCAACACCGCCATGCAGCTTGCCCACCAGAAAATGCTGCCCGAGGTTCTGGCCGCCGTAGTGCGAGCCATGAGCGCTGTCCGCAGCCTCGCGGCCTTCGAGCAGGGTGCGGTGGGTCCCTCCAAGGATTGCGCATACGAGGGGCCCGTCATCAAGGCCATCACTGGCCGGCCCATCTCCATGGAAGGCAAATCGGCCAGTTGTGCGCACTTCAGCCCGCTGGGCAACATCGCAGCCGCCATGTGCGACCTCTGGAGCAACGAATCGGTGCAGAATGTACGCCTGCTATCAGGCAACGCGCCAGAAGCCTACACCGAATTGCTGGCCTACGACTGCCGCCTGATGAATACCGCGGCAGCCGCTACGGGCGGCGCTCTGCAGATGCGCAACTGGATGACCGCATCCGACGAGTGGCTCAGCCCACAGGCAGCCGTGCTCTCGCCTCAAGCCACCATCCGCATTGCCTCGGCCATCGTTGCCGCGGATACGCCCTATCATCGAGTCATCGCCGCCGGCCGCGCCGCCGTTGAAATCCTGAAGGACGGCCTCGCGCAGCAAAAGCTCACCATCTCGTGCAAGGAGCAGCAGTGGCTCACGCGCATCGACGAGGCGCTGGATGGCTTTCCTGCCAGCGAAGAGGAGCTCACGGCCGAGATGGAGCCGCAATATGGTAGCCTCTACGACAAAGCGAGCTATGGACTGTAGTAGAAGCTGAGAGCTGCCTTTATGCGTTTCAAAGCCATCATCTGCCAGGTATTCACGCGCGAATTTGACGACGTCCTCTCCCGCACTCCGCACACTGTGGACCTGGACAACATACCCATGGGCCTGCACTCGCTCGGCATTGACATGCGCCCCCATCTCCAGGAGCGTATCGACGCCGCGGACGCGCTCGGCTACGACGCCATCCTGCTCGGCTACGCGCTTTGTGGCCGGGGCACCGAAGGCCTGCACGCAGGCAAGACTCAGCTCGTCCTTCCCCGCGCCCACGACTGCATCGGAATCCTGATGGTCAGCCGCCACACCTATCAGACCTATTTCGAAAACCACCCCGGCGTCTACTATCGCTCCCCCGGCTGGGTAGAATTCCAGACCCCCGACCTCAAGCTCGAGCCCGCCTTCCCATCGCAAAAGTCGCCTATGGGCGAAAACAGCACTCTTGAAGAGCTCGTTGCAAAATATGGCGAGGAGAATGGCCAGTTTCTCTTCGAACAGTTCACCGCCTACCGCCGCAACTACTCCGGCCTCACCTACATCTCCAGCGGCATTCCCACGGACGAAGCCTGCCGCCTCCAGGCCCGTGCTGAGGCGGCAAAGGGAAACTGGGCCTTTGAGGATGTCACCGGCTCCATGGCTCTTCTCGAACGCCTCGTGAACGGCGACTGGGATGCGGCTGACTTTCTGGTTGTGCCGCCCGGCGCATCCATCCAGGTAAATCTGGGCGATGGGATCGTAGAAGCCCTATGAGCGCCGAGTTTGTCCGCATCCGCCTGGAGCCCCTGTCGGTCGAAGTGGACGTGCCCAGCGGTGCGTTGCTTGTCTCCAGCCTGGCGGACCACGGCATCGAATTCCCCTGCGGCGGCACCGGCCTCTGCGGCGGTTGCGGCGTGCGCGTGCTTGCCGGTTCGCTCCCCATCACTGAGGCGGATCGCGCGGCCTTCCCTGCCAAAGAACTAGCTGCCGGCTGGCGTCTGGCCTGCCAGGCCCGCACTCACACGCCCCTGGTGCTCGAGTGCGGTCAGTGGCACATGGACGTGCTCACCGACAATGCCGGACTCACCGGCTCGGGCAAGCGTGGCCTCGGCATCGCCATCGACCTCGGCACCACCACCATCGCTGCGCAAATCGTCGACATGGCCTCGGGCAGCGTCCTCGGCGTCGAGACCGAACTCAATCCCCAGGCCCACTTCGGCTCTGACGTAATGAACAGAGTGCGCGCCGCTCTCCACGGAGACGACCTCACGACAATCGTCCGCGCCGCTCTTGGACAGACCGTTGCGCGCCTCGCCCGAGGGCGCGAAGCAGAGATCGTTGAAGTCATCCTCGTCGGAAACACGGTCATGCACCACCTGTTTTCAGGCCGCAGCGTCGCGCCCCTTGCAGCCGCGCCCTTCGAGTCGCCGTATCTCGGAACGCAAGACTTCCGGCCCGAGGATCTTGGCTGGTCGCTGCCCGCCTCCTGCACCGTTCGCTTTGCCCATTGTCTTGGTGGTTTTGTCGGCTCTGACATTCTGGCCGGCATCGTCGCCACAGGCATGGTCCACAGCGACGCTCTGATTGCCCTCATCGACCTCGGCACAAACGGCGAAATCGCCATTGGCAACCGTCACGGAGTGGTCTGCGCATCCACGGCAGCGGGT
>Ga0114951_10000751_pt1 | contig 43614 bp, 41 predicted proteins | sample AM7aDNAmetaG_FD_88677 | JGI IMG/M metagenome (GOLD analysis project Ga0114951, IMG submission 88677) | Freshwater microbial communities from Finland to study Microbial Dark Matter (Phase II) - AM7a DNA metaG | ecosystem: Environmental > Aquatic > Freshwater > Lake | place: Finland: Lake Alinen... | reverse complement strand
TCGCTCACGGATTATACCGGTGACCTTTGGACGGCGGTCATGGATTTCCTTTCGGACCTGGTCACCCACGCCGCCAAGGAGGATCGGTTGTACCAATCAGTGCTGGAACGGGCGGCTGGACCGGTCCATGAATTAAATTCACCCGCCCGGTGGATGCGCGATGGCGATCGGACATAGCGCGCGAAGGGATGAGTGACAAGCCCGCCGTCTGGGCCGATCCGACCCACCGGGAGTGATCGATCCAGTGTAGTTCTGGCACAGAACGTGGGAGTCTTCATTTTGTTGAGGAAATCAACCGGTTCGAAAAAATAGCCGAGGATTGGGGGGCCGGTGCGCCGCCAGCCCTGGGCGAGTCCCGGGTTCCAGGTGCGGTTCTTCACCGGATTTCCCATTGACGTTGAGCGGCGCGCGTTTCACTATCGCCGGGGAATGAGAATCATCTTCGTTTTATTGGTGCTGCTCGCCAGCGCAACCTGGGGGCGGGCCGCAGCGCCTGTCCCCGGCAATCAACCCAGCCCGGTCGGTCGCCTGCTGGATTGGCTTTTGGATGATCCCCCCGCCGCGCGCACCAATCGCGAGCCGGTCATCAGCCGGGATGTTGAGCGGCAACGCCAGTTGAGTATTTCGCCCGCCCAACCCGCGCGTGCTTTTAGTTATGCGGTTGGCTCGACCTGGTCGGGCACCGGTGTGGTCTTGAGCGATGGGGGCAAATATACCGGGGCGCTGATCGTCGTGGGGACTAACGGAGCGTCCCGGCCGCACGGGGTGGGCGCAAAGATTTTTCTCAATGGTGAAAAATACGAGGGGCATTGGGTGGATGGTACGCCGAGCGGGCGCGGGGTTTGGACGGTGCCGACGGGTGAGAAGTATGACGGGGATTGGAAGGCCGGCAAGGAAAGCGGGCGCGGCATTTATATTTTGCCGAACGCTTTCAAATACGAAGGACAATGGAGCGCGGGACGGTTTCACGGGCACGGGGTGTGGACGTTGAGTAATGGTGCGAAATATGAGGGCGAGTGGCAGGCGGGCCGGCGGACCGGGCATGGCATAGAGATGTTGCCGAACGGGAATAAATACGACGGCGACTGGCTGGCCGGGAAGCAACATGGACACGGGGTTTGGACGTTGTCGAACGGTGAAAATTATGTGGGGGACTGGCAGGCCGGCAAGCAGAGCGGGCTCGGTGTTTATACCTTGCCGAATGGATTTAAATACGACGGGCAATGGAAGGACGGGAAGTTCCATGGGCACGGCGTGTTTACGCTGGCGACCGGTGCGAAATACGACGGGGACTGGCAGCTCGGCAAGCGGGCCGGGCACGGGATTGAGACGTTACCCACTGGTATCCAATACGATGGGGAATGGCAGGCAGGCCTGCGGTCCGGGCACGGGATTGAGATCGCTCTCAACGGCGGAAAATACGACGGCGAATGGTTGGCTGGCAAACAACAAGGTCAGGGGCGCTGGACTTTACCCAACGGTTTTCAATACGACGGGCAATGGAAAGAGGGGAAGTTTCATGGGCCGGGTGTGGCGACCTGGTTCAGCGGCGAGAAATACGACGGGGACTGGCGGGACGGTAAACAGAATGGCCACGGCTTGTGGACATTGCCCAACGGCGAGAAATACGACGGCGATTGGAAGGACGATAAACGCGAGGGCCGCGGCGTCTATACCTGGCCTGATGGAGAGAAGTACGATGGGGAATGGCGGGCTGGCCAACAAAATGGGCGGGGCGCACAAACCATGCCCGATGGGACCGTGCTCACAGGTTTATGGAAGGCGGATGAGTTCTTAGGTGCGTTGCCGAAGGCTCCTGAAAAAAAGCCAGAAAGCGCGTCGAGCAATCGTGAAGCCCGATTTGGCATGGTGAATGTTCAGTGTGACGTTGTGGGAGCTGAGATCTTTATCGATGGTCGGCTGATGGGGAAGGCTCCGGTGAAAATAAAACTTCGCGGATTACACACGCTCACGGCAACGAAGGCCGGGTATCGAGAGTACATCCAACCGCTGCAGGTGGATGACGGTGCCGAAATAACGCTGCATTTGGAATTGGAGCCGGACTGATCGGGGAAGGTGGGGCAACCAAGATGGTTACCCGACTGTGTCGGAAACTTCGAACTGCACCCTCTCCTGACGGTTGAATTGACTCCGGTTGCCGATCGGCCCTACACTTCGTTCGTGAATAAAACCATTTCGGTCCTCCGCCATCTGCCGGTTGGGATTGTTGCCGCATTGCTGTGGGTCTCCCAAGCGGTCGGCGCCAATCCTTTTACCGGTACGTACTCTGCGACATTCAGCAACGGTAGCGTGGGTGCTTGCATGACGTTTGTGGCGACGAATGGTGTGGGAACCATTGCCGGCTACAATTTAGTGGGCAAGGTGGGGATGTATGTTCCGACTTTTACCGTGGGTGTTGACGGGGCGTTTTCCGCAACTTCGTTGGAGGGGACTGCGGTGGCCGGCTTGATTACGAATGGAACGATCAGCGGGACCTACAGCAATGGGATTACGGTCGGCAGATTTGCTGGTTCCATTAACAACAATACTCCGCAACAAGCCATTGCGGGTGTTTATACCGGGACGTATACGGGCGGGGGAACACTGGGTGGCATTACCAGTGGAATTGCCGTGGGGATTTTAGCGGCGGACGGAACCTACTTTTTCTACGCGAATGGGACGCTGGGCGAAGACGGCGGAACGGGCACGCTGAATTCACAAAATCAGATGTCCGGTTTTACGTCCGCCAACGGAATGACGGTCGCCGGCGCAGTTTCAGCGGCCACCGATATGTGGACGGGGAATTGGTCGAAGACCGTTACCGAAGGAATCCCTTTCAATTTAACCGGCACTTACTCGCTCACCCGCACGGCCTACCTGCCGCTTTCCAGTATTCCGCTGATTGCCACAGCGACCAGCTTGCCAGCGGGCTTTAGCGGAGTGTTGTATAGCCAGACGCTCCAGGCTACCGGCGGAACGATTCCGTATACCTGGTCGGTGAGTTCGGGAAGTTTACCGGATGGATTAACACTCAGCGCGGCCGGGTTGCTGAGTGGGACGCCGACTGCGGCGGGGACATTCGGTTTCACCATTACCTGCACAGGGGCGGATCAGCTGGCGTCGGCGAAAGCGGTCAGTTTGAAGATCACCACAGTGGCAACGGTGGCGACGCCGGGGATTGCACCGGCAGGTGGGACATTTTCCAACGCCGTGACCGTGACGCTCGGGTGTGCCACCGCCGGGGCAACGATCCGCTATACAATCGATGGCTCCGATCCGACCAGTCGTTCACCCCTCTATAAGAAGACCGGGTTGCCGCTGACGAATTCGGTGACGCTCCGGGTGCGCGCGTTCAAGGCGAAGCTGATTACGAGCGCGCTGGCGCTGCAGGAGTTTGTCGTGATCCCGCCACCGGCGGTGGCAATCGCAACGACCAGTGTGCCGGCGGGAGTTGTGAAGGCAGCCTACCGGGCTCCGCTCGCCGCGACGGGCGGGATTGGGCCGTACAAGTGGGTCCTGGTGACGGGCAGCGGTAAGTTGCCAGCGGGCTTGACCCTGAATGCCACGACGGGAGTTATCGCCGGCAAACCGACGAAAACTGGTCCGTTCAATTTTACGGTGAAAGTGACGGATGCGAGGAAACAGTCTGATATTCAGACGTTCACGCTGACGATTGGGAATTGAAGCGGGAAACGTCTGAACGTCGGGACGGAAAATAGGAGAACGAGCGTCTTGCTCGTTTAAAAGTCGGACAGGCGTCTCGCCTGTCCGACTAACTATCTGGAGAATGGGCGGGACGCCCATTCTCCCATTGCAACAGACAGGGGCTCTTCGAAGGGTTCTCGGGATGCCAGCGAAAAGGGAAGACCTTCGGTCGGCCGGAGTGCGCGGTCGGAGACCGGCGCACAACGGCAAAGTCTTTTTTAACGGACTGTCAACCCTGAACCCTAAACTCTAAACCATTCAACCCCGGGAGCGGGACAAGCCCGCGCTACTGCCAGAGCTTGGCTGGATACTCGCCCCCGGCGACCAATTGTCGGATACTTTCAATCACGATCGGCCGGTCTTCCCGATAGGTGACGCCAAACCAGGAGGAGGCCGTTCGCAAGACCTGACAGGTGGCTTTGCCCTTCGTGACCAGCGTGTTGACGACGTTCGGGATGAGGAGTTCGCTTTTCTCTTCCTGGCCGTGGGCGGCGAGGAAAGTGGTGAGCTCCGTGCGGAGATGATGAAACAGGGCCGGCGTGAAACCCCAGAAATTCATCGAGACGGCTTCGTCGCCGGTCAGGCGGATGTCGCCTTGTTTGGCGCCGGCCCCGGCTTTCTCGATCTTGAGCATTTCAACGATCTGTTTAAGTTGGCCAGTGGCGTCCACCTGACAGACGCCACGGGCGACGGTGCCGTGATCGCTCAGGGTTTTGCGGAGGGTGAATCCGACCATGGCGTAGTCGTTCGAATCCGGTCGGACCTGCTGGAGGTATTCGGCGAGGACGCGGAAAGTGTCGGCACCATAGAAGTCGTCGGCGTTGATCATGGCGAACGGTTCGTGGATGACGGGTTCGGCGACGAGGATCGCGTGGCCGGTGCCCCACGGTTTGGTGCGGCCGGCTGGGACCGTGAACCCGTCGGGCAGTTTGGTCAATTCTTGAAAGGCGTATTCAACGGGGAGGCGATTTTCGAAGCGGCTGCCGACCACTTCGCGGAAGGTTTGCTCGATGTCCTTGCGGATGACGAACACGACCTTGCCAAAGCCGGCGCGGAGGGCGTCGTAAATGGAGTAATCAATAATGGTCTCGCCGGACGGGCCGACGGGATCGATTTGTTTGAGACCGCCATAGCGGCTGCCCATGCCAGCAGCGAGAACGAGAAGGGTTGGTTTTTGCATTGGTGGTATCGGTAATAACGATCAAGCGGCGGGCTGTCAAGGCGCGTTCCAAGGCCGCTGCGCATTTTGGCGGCTCCCAAAAAACACCGCGTGCTCCAGTGGCCGGATGGGCACCGGCTTACTGCGGTCCAGGCGGGGTTGTTCCGGACTGCAAGTTTTCTGCGGGCGCGCTGATGGCGGTGAGGAAGCGACTGATGCCATCGCTTTGGCCGATGACGGCAAGCCGATCACCAGCACCTAATTTGGTTTGCGGGGCCGGTAGCTCGACCGAGTCCTGGCCAGTCAGCGGATTGCGTCGTTTGACGGCCAGCACGTGGACGCCAAAGCCGGACCGCGGTGCAAGTTGGGCGAGCGTCTGACCGATACACTGGGCGGGCAACTCGATTGTGCGCAGTTCGAATCCTTCCGGTAGCTCGACGAACATATCGCGTTTTTCGTCTTGGTCCTGGACGACGAAGTGGCCAAGCAGTTGGCGTTTGCGCAGGATTTCCTGGCTGTAGACGCCGATGAGATCACGCTTGGACATCCAGCCGATCAGTTTCCGGTCTGTCAGGTTGTTGACCACCGGTAGGCGCTCGCAATTTTGCCGCCAGAACTTTTCCATCGTATCCGCCAGTTTGTCCGTGGGGAGAACGACTTCAAAGGTATCGTCGAGCAGGTCGTGCGCCACCACCGACTGGAGGGCATCCCCCTGGCTGAGCATTTCTTTGAGCGCGTGCAGGCGGATGGCCCCGAGGAATTTGCCGTGGCCGTCGGTGACGTAGAGGAAGTTGTAGGGCTCTTTCAGGAAGCGTTCGACGACGCCGGTAAAGGGGACGGAATGGTTCACGGCGGTGACGTCGTCGTGCATCACGTCGGCGACGCACAACGATTGCATCACGCTCCCCTCGGTGCCGCGGGGTAATTTCACACCGTGCCGGCGCATGGCTTCCTCCTCCAGCGAGCGGCCGCCGAGGAGGCGGACGGTGACATGGCTGACGACGCAGACGAACATCAGCGGGAGGACAATTTGATAGGAATTGGTTTGCTCGAAAATCATCATGATGGCGGTGAGTGGGGCGTGGATTGTGCCGGCCAGCACGCCGCCCATCGCAACGAGGGCATACGCCCCATGTTCAGCGGTGATGAGAGGAAACAGCGAATGCACGCCGTAACCGAAAATGCCGCCGAGCAACGCGCCCACCATGAGGGAGGGCGTGAACAATCCGCCGGCGGCGCCCCCGCCGAAGGTGACTGCGGAGGCGAGCATTTTCATGGGTAGTAAAATCAGCAGGAGTTTCAAGGGCATCGAAGCTTGGTCGTGTTGGAGGATTTGGTTGACCGGCTCAAACCCGTTGCCATAAACGTGCGGCCAAAAGACGCCAATCGCGCCGAGCAAGGTCATGCCGATGGCGGGCGTCAGCCAGCGTGGGACCGGCAGCTTTTCAAAGGCGTCTTGCGAGGCGAACAAAAGTCGGACGAATAAAATGGAGATCAGCCCGGCCAGGACGCCGAGTCCGAGATAAAAAAACAGCTCCCAACTCGAGACGAGTTGGTACTGGGGCACGATGAAGCGCGGCAGGCTGCCCATACAACTGCGGAATACCAGCGTCGAGATCACGGACACCACGACAACGGGGCCGAGCACGTCGAGCGCGAAGTTGCCCATCAATAGTTCGAGGGCAAAGAGCGCGCCGCCGATGGGGGCATTGTAAACGGCCGCGAGAGCGGCGGCGGCGGCGGCGCACACGAGCATGCGCAGGTGTTGCGTTGAGAGCTTGAATCGTCGTCCGATGTGGGAACTGACAGCGCTGGCCAACATGGCCATGGCGCCTTCGCGGCCGAGCGAACCGCCGGTGGAGAGGGTAACCACCGCCGCCCAATCCCGCGGCACGGTCTGGCGGACCGACAGCACGCCGCCTTTCAGAGCCAGGGTTTGGATGATCGTCGTGATACCACCGCCGCGGGTTTGGACGTGAAAAACCCAGCCGATCGCGCCGACAATCAGACCGCCGGTGAGCGGGATGAGGATGCGGAAATACCAGGGCGTCTCCAGCGCGGCGGACAACAAGTTGGTGCCGCTCCCCCAGCACATGTTTTGCAGGAACGCGATGAGATGGGCGGTGCCGGCGCAGAGTAACCCGACCGTTACCCCGACCACGGGTAACAGGAATAAAAATGCGTTCTCGCTTGGCGTGCGCCGGGCCAACTGCGCCGCGGCACGCGCCTGCCAGCCGATCAAGCGACTGCGGAGATTGCGCATGTCGGCTTGTCTAGCAAACCGGGTTGGTTTTCGATAGTAAATTTCAGGCGTAACCGAAAGCCGGTGAAGGATGTCCGGCAAAGTTGCCAAGGAAGGGCGATCGCGCCGGGAGTGCCGTTATTTGGAAAACACCACACCGGAAACAGGCGGGACGCCTGTTTAACTATTTTTCGGACTGGCCGGTTTCCGCTGCTCCTGATAGTTTTTCCACATGATCGCAAAATGGTTTCAAATCAACGAACGCGGGTCGACGGTTCGGACAGAATTGCTCGGGGGGCTGACGACTTTTGTCACGATGGCGTATATCGTTGTGGTGAATCCAGCCATCCTGGCTTTTGCCGGTATTCCGGTTGGGCCGAGCACGGTGGCGACGATTTTAACTGCGGTGTTCGGATCGCTGTTGATGGGACTGCTGGCGAATCGGCCGATTGCGGTTGCGCCGTACATGGGCGAGAACGCTTTTATTGCATTTGGCCTGGCAGCGCTGGGGATTGGCTGGCAGCAGCGGCTCGGGGCGGTGTTTGTCAGCGGCGCGGTGTTTCTGGTGATCACGCTTTTCCATGTGCGGGCGTGGCTCGCGAATTCGATTTCACCCAGCCTGAAACATAGTTTTGCCGTCGGCATTGGGCTGTTTCTGGCGTTCATTGGATTGTGTGAGACCGGTCTGGTGGTGAAAGCCGAGGCGGTCCCGGTGAAACTTGGCAACCTCCACGATCCGCAGGTGTTGCTGGCGGTGTTCGGGTTCGTGTTGATTTGCACATTGCTCTATCGCCGGGTGCGGGGCGCGATTCTGGTGGGGATGATCGCGACGGCGGCGCTGGGTTTTGCGCTGCATTTGGGGAAATCCCCGACCCGTGTTGTCGCCTGGCCATTTACGGGGGCGTACGACCTGAGCGCGATCGCGTTTCAGCTCGATATCGCCAGCGTTTTGAAGGTGAGCTTCTTGCCGGTGCTGCTGACGTTGGTTCTGATGAGCTTTCTCGACACGCTTGGCACACTTGTTGGTGTCGGCGCCGCCGGCAATATGCTTGATGAGCGCGGCAACTTTCCCGAGATCGAACGTCCGATGCTGGTGGATGCGTTGACCTGCATGTTCAGCGGGTTGGTCGGCACGAGCACGAGCGGGGCTTTCATTGAGTCGGCGACCGGGATTCGCGAGGGTGCCCGGACGGGGTTGGCGGCGGTGACGACGGCGGGATTGTTTGCGGTGACGCTGTTTTTTATTCCGCTGGTGGAACCGCTCCAGCAGCTCCGGTACGCGTACGGACCGGCGCTGATTGCGGTGGGCGTCTTGATGTTGGGGGCAATTCGCAAGATTGACTTTGACGATCTCACGGAACTGGTGCCGGCGTTTGTGACAGTCGTAATGATGCTGTTCACCTACAACATCGCGAATGGATTGACGGCCGGGCTGGTGTTGTATCCGCTGATCAAACTCACGGCTGGCCGGTGGCGCGACCTGAATGCAGGGGCGGTGGTGTTGGCCGGGCTCTGTCTGGTGTACTATATTTTCGGTCTTCCGCACTAACGCGGGGCTCGTTTTTCTGCCCTGGAAGGAGAGCCTTCCGGCGAGCCGCCGTTCGTTTTCCGGTGCCGACGGCTTGCCGGGAGGCTCGCCCTCCAAAGGGTCGGCCCGGCGTTCATCGAGGATTGTGCTGGGCGGGCTGGCGTGTTAATTTACGCGCGTGTTAAAAATTGGCGTGCAAAAAACAATTCCAGTTCTACTGATGGCAGTGACGTTGCTGGGGGCGGCCTGTGGGCGGTTCACCGGCGGCGATCTCGATCACAATACTGATTACATTCACGCGCACAATGCGGCTGCCGCCGGCGACTTTCATGTGGCGGCGGCGTTCTATAATAAAGCGCTGCTGGCGTTCCCTGATTCTGGCAAGGCGCACTTGGAACTCGGGCAGTTGTGTGATGAGAAACTGGGCGATCCCATCGCGGCAATTTATCATTACCGGCAGTTTCTCGAATTAGATCCAAACTCGGAACACCGGCAAATGGTGGAAGGCTACATCGACCGCGCGAAGTTGGCGCTTGCGGCCAAGCTGCCGTCGTCGAACGGTGCGGATCCCGCCGAGTTAATGCGGTTGCAAATGGAAAACAGCACGTTGCGCGCACGCGTCGCGGAGTTGGAACGGGCTGCCACGACCGTTCCGCCCCTCAGCAATCCCAGTCCAGCGCTGCCGCCCCCAGCAGTGGTGGCGAGTAATATCCCAACAACACCAACGCCCAGCGTGCGGACACACATTGTGCAAAAAGGGGACACCTTGCAATCGCTTGCCCTCCGGTATTATGGGACCCGGTCGGCCTGGGAAAAAATCTTTGCCGCCAACCGGACGATTTTATCCAGTAAAGATCACTTAAAAATTGGCCAGCAATTGGTCATTCCGTAAGATCGCAAGTGGGCGCTCTGACATCGCGACGAGGCGCGGGGCCAGCCGAATCGAAGTGCGCGAGGCCGCTCTGGCAAATTTCACCGTTTCACCGAAAATCCAGCATTCTAGGCTTTACAATTTCGCCGGTTTTGGTATCAGATTTCTGAACAAGGGGGAATTTTGATGATACAAGGGGGCAGCAGTACCGGGGTGGTGGATTTACCCGTTGGTGACAACGGGGGTACCGTGTCCACGACACTCGACGCGCCAGCACACCAGGCCGAAGTCGAGACCAAGCTTGATGTGATGCGGAACCAGTTGCAGACCTTGCGTCGGCAACAGGAAGAACTGGAGCGTCAAAAAGGCGACCTTGAAGAGCTCCGGCGCAAACAAGACGAATATGTCCGGGGGAAGGCGGAGATGATTGACAGCCTGACCCGCGCGCTCGTCACGCTCGAACGCGAACATCTGCAAGCCCAGCGGCGGGCCGAACTTTGTGAGACCACCACCACTGTTTTCAAAGAATACCTCGAACGGCTGCAAGCCATCAATGATACCGAATGGTCCAGTACGACCGTCCGCGTTGAACTCAGCCGCGCCCTCGGACTGATCGAAGACTCACGATTGGAATTTATGCGGGCCCGGACCAAGCTGGAATGTCTTGATCCCGCCGCGAGCCCGGCGCCGTCGCCCGCGAGCGAAGGCGGGATCGACTGGCCGGAAATTTCACGGTATTGCCGGCTGGGTGCGGCGGCGTCCGCACCACTGATTCTGGCGGGGACGATTTGGGTGATCCTGATGTTGGTGTTCAAACGCTAGTGGGCGGCTTGTGATGAAACCAATGAAACCAGTCGATCGTGCGATGGCGGACGTGAGTCAGAAGATCGCGACGGTGGAGCGGCAACTCCGCACCATTGGGCATGCGACGAGTCCGTCATCCGGCCGGACATCCTTGGAGCCGGTGCAGAGTTTCTGGCGGCGCCTGTTTGTACCGCCTCCGCGGCGGCCGGTGCGGCATCCCCGGGACGATTTGTTTGAATCGCCAGTCAATCCAATGGCGGAGCTGAGTGATGCGACGGCGGTACTGCCGATGCCAGGCGCCCAGCCGGACCTTTTTACTGCACCCACGACTGCGGGTGGAAAGCTGGGAGAATATCTGGCCTCCGCCAGTCTCCGCCCACCCAAGCCGCAGCTCAAACACGTGCTGCGCGAAAATCGACATCGCTTTTACCTCTGGCTCGGACTAAGCTTTGTAGCCGTATGGCTGATTTACGCGGTGGTGCGGTAACGATTGCGACCCAACTCGGCCCGATGCGGTTGATTATCACTGACCGCGGTTTGGCTGACCTCGAGATCCGTCCAAAGCCGGCGAAAGCGGTGTCGCCACGGACGAAGTCAGCCGCGCCCAACCTCCCTGCCAACTTAGTGAAGCAACTGCAAGCGTATGCCGACGGTCAGCGCGTTTGTTTTACAATCCCGCTCGATTTGCGGGCGGGGACCGCGTTTCAACAGGTGGTCTGGCGCATGCTGCAAACGATTCCGTATGGTGAAACCCGGTCGTATGCGTGGGTGGCGCGACAAATTGGCAAGCCGAAGGCGACCCGAGCGGTCGGGGCAGCCTGCGGTGCGAATCCAGTGCCGATTGTTGTGCCGTGTCACCGGGTGGTGGGGAGCGATGGTTCGCTGGGTGGCTTTAGTGGTGGCTTGGCATTGAAACGTCGGTTACTTGCATTGGAGGGACAGTGAAGCTTTCACCTGATCACAAGTTGGCTGGAATTTTGTGTCCGGTCTTCGCGCTCCGGACCGCAACCGATCTTGGCACGGGCGATACCGCCGCCGTCAAGGAATTGATTCAGTGGTGCGCCCAGCATGGCTTTCGCCTGCTCCAACTCTTGCCGATCAATGAGACCGGCCCTGACAACAGTCCCTACAACGCGATCAGCGCGTTGGCCTTGGATCCAACCACGATTGCCACCACACCGGCCGAGTTGGCGGATCTGCTGCCGGCTGTTTTCGACCGGATTGCACCGCAGGAGGTACGTAAAGCGGTGCGGACTGGACCGGTGCGCTACCGCCAGGTGAAGGCCTTAAAGCGCGAATTATTATGGGCGGCGTTTCAGCGCGGGGGACAACGTCCAGAATTGACCAGCTTTGCCAAAGCCAACCCGTGGCTGGCGAATTACACACTCTACCGGGCGTTGCTGGATGAAAATAATGGGCGCGATGATTGGGAGTCCTGGCCCATCGAGCATCAGGCGCCGGCCACGGCGGAACAGGCTCTGGCAACGAATACGGAGTTTCAGCAGCGGCGACAATTTTACGCCTATGTCCAGTGGGTGGCGCACGAACAATGGCGGGAGGTCCGCCGGTTTGCCGATCAGCATGGCGTGGTGTTGATGGGGGACATTCCGTTTGGTGTGAGTCGGACCAGTGCCGATGTCTGGGGGCACCGGGAATTATTTGATCTGACCTGGAGTGGGGGAGCCCCGCCGGAGCCGGCGTTTCGGCCGGATCCATTCACGGCGAAATGGGGGCAGAATTGGGGGATTCCGTTGTATCGCTGGCCGGAGCAGCGACGGCACAAGTTCGCGTGGTGGAAGAAACGGGTTCGCCAGACGAGCGATATTTTTCATCTGTTCCGGATTGATCACGTGCTCGGATTTTACCGGTTGTATGCTTTCCCGTGGCGACCGCGCGACAGTCAGTTGTTCACGGATCTGACTGAAGGGGAAGCGCAGCAGCGCACCCAGGGGCGGCTGCCGCGATTCTTCCCGTTTGCGGATGACACCAAGGCGCACCAACAGGCGAACTGCCAGCAGGGTGAAGATCTGTTAGAGATGATCCGGACCGCCGCTGGAACCACCATGGTTGTGGCGGAGGATTTGGGAGTTGTGCCGGAGTATGTGCGGCCCAGCCTGGAGAAGTTGGGGATTCCGGGTTTCAAGATTCCGTATTGGGAACGGAACGCGGATTACACATTTTTGGCTGGCGCGAAATACCCGCGGCTGAGCATTGTTACGCCGGCGACGCATGACCACGAACCATTGGCGGCGCACTGGCGAGAGCTCTGGCAGGCGCACGAAGATGCGCGGACGAAGCAAGATCATCACAATGCCCACATCACCTGGCTGGAGTTGCAGCGGTTTGTGATGTGGGCGGGGGGCGATCCCGAAAATATTCCGCGCGAATTTACGCCGGCATTGCACGAATCTTTTTGCCGACAAGTGTTGCAGTCCAATGCGTGGCTGGCGATCTTTATGATCACGGATGTATTCGCCCAGGAAGCGCGGTTTAATGTGCCCGGTCCCATTGCGGAGAGCAACTGGACAACGCGCTTGGATAAACCGGTCGCCGAGCTCGACCAGGATCCACAATTATGTCAGAAGACGCAGATCTTTGAGCGGCTGATTACGGAAACGCAACGGCGGCAGTGAAGGCGTTGGTTCGGAACATTCTTACGGTCAAAATTTGACCTGGAGGGCGAGCCTCCCGGCGAGCCGCGGGGACGGTTCGGCCGGAGCTCCGACAGGAGTCGCGAGTCTGTCTCGGACCTCACCCTCCAAATTCAGCCACAGCCCGGTTCGCCGAAAGCGCAGCCAGAACTTCAGCGGCATGACCGGCCGGCTTCACTTTCGAAAACACCTTCTGGATCTTACGGGTCGGGTCGATGATGAACGTGGTGCGCTCGATGCCCATGTACTTGCGACCGTACATGGACTTCTCTTTCCAAACACCATAGGCTTCGGCGATTTTGTGATCTTCGTCGGGAACGAGTTCGAAGGGCAGGGAAAACTTTGTCCTGAATTTCGCGTGTGACTTTTCTGAATCTGGACTGACCCCGAGGACGACCACGTTCTGACTGATCATCTGTTGGTGCGCGTCCCGGAGTTCAGACGCTTCGACGGTGCAGCCCGGGGTGTTGTCTTTTGGGTAAAAGTAGAGGACGACCGTTTTACCAGCGTGGGCTTTGAGTTGGGGGAAGGTTGGAGCTTTTGTGCCGGGTGTCATGTTTTGATTCCAATTTTTGGGCAGAGTTTTAATAGTTCACAGTGTTCACAGTCCGGCTGGCGCGCATCGCACCGGCGCCGGCCATGCCAAATTAGCAGGTGTGAGAAAATAATCCAGTCGGCCTGCGGCACCAGTTGCATCAAGTCGGCTTCGATCTTTTCCGGTGTGGTTTGCTGAGTCAGATCGAGGCGGTGGCTCAGGCGCTGGACATGCGTATCCACGACAATGCCTTCGGCCTTCTGGTACGCGACGCCGAGAACGACGCTGGCAGTCTTTCGGCCGCAGCCCGCGAGCTGGACGAGTTCTGCCATGGTATCAGGCACCTGGCCGGCATGCTTGTCAGCGATGGCCTGGCAACAATTCCGGATGGATTTGGCTTTGTTGTGGTAGAAGCCGGTGGACTTGATGAATTCTTCCAATTCACCTGCCGGAGCGGCGGCAAAATCGGCGGCGGAACGGTATTTGGCAAAGAGCGGGGGGGTGACCTGATTGACCCGCTTGTCGGTGCACTGGGCACTGAGGATGGTGGCCACCAGAAGTTGCAGTGGATTGGCGTGGTCGAGTTCGCAGCGGACATCTGGGTAGGCAGCGCGCAGCGCGGCAATGATTTTTTTGATCCGGATCATTAATTTGGACTTGGCAGGATTCACGGTAACGTAGTATAGCATGAGACCGAAACAACTTTAACCCAGAGGAATTGAAATCATGGCTCATATCGTTGCCGAACCGTGTGTCGGCTGTAAGTTTACGGATTGCGTCGAAGTTTGCCCGGTGAACTGTTTTTATGAAGTTGCCGATCGGCTGTACATCAACCCGGATGAGTGCATTGATTGCACCGCGTGCGTCCCGGTTTGCCCGATTGAAGCCATTTTCACAGAGGCGGATCTGCCGGAAAAATGGAAGAGCTTCATCGACGAAAATCGGAACAATTGCGGGACCGGCACGAATATCACAGCGAAGAAAGAACCGCTCGGCAAAGACCTGCCGAAGTGCAAGAAATAATCCCCGAACTTATGGTTAAAGCGCAACGGCGGGCTGAGTGATTCAGTCCGCCGTTTGTGTTTTACTTGGCGGTGGCGGTGGCGGGCGCTTGGGCCCCCTTGTGTTCCATTTCCTGATAGATCGGGAGATAGCGGTAATAGACTTCCAAGCACAGGCAACACAAGGTCGTCGAGTAGGCCGGGCCATAGGAATTTTCACCACTCTTGGCGCCGCCAGGCGCGTCCCAGTGGCCGTCGGAGGCTTGGGCTTTGACCAGGGTATCGCGGATTTGTTTATTCCAATACTCCCAGTAGCTCCCGCCACCCTGGAACATGGCCTGAGTCATGTAGTACCAACCATATAACGTAAAACTGGCATTGACCGGTTTTTCCCAGTCCACTTTTTGCAGTTTAAGAAAGTCGAGGGCTTTTTTAATTTTCGGACTATCGCTATGTTCAAGAAACATCTGACAGAGGACGCCCACGGCAGTCATGTTGGGGCTGCGGGAGGGGCCCATGTAGCCAAAACCGCCGGCCGGGTCGTAAACGTTCCAGAGGTATTTCGAGGCCTGTTGGTAGGCTTCGTCGGGTATCTGCAAGCCGGCAATCCGGGCTGATTTCAGCCCCATGATGATCCAGCCTGAAACCGAAGTATCGGTTGTTGGCATCGCCGGGCTATAATGCCACCCGCCTTGGTGAATCGGGTTGGTCTTTTTGACTTTCTGGGCTTCCAAGTTTCCTTTCACCAGTCGTTCAAGGGGTTCCTTGACCAGGGGGGATTGGGTCATGCCATACGCTTCGGAGAGGGCGAGGGTGACCGCGCCCTGACAATACATATTTTTGCTCTTCACGTAACCATCGGCGCCGACTGTTGAAACCACATACGAGACCGCCTTCGTCACGGTGGCGCCAAACTCTTCGGAGTCCGGTGTCTCCCCATGCCCCAGGAATGACAGCAAGCCGAGGGCGCCGATTGCTTCCGGAGAAGATTTGCCCCACGATCCGTCCTTGTTTTGATTCTCTTTTAACCAGCGCAATGCCGCCAGTACCGCTTTCTCGGTTTCCTGGGTGCCTTTGTGTTTTGCAATCGACTGGGCGCGCATCGGCCCCACGCGTTGGCCAAAGCCGCCACCGCCGGGACCTTTGATTCCAGCGGTCCCGATTTTTCCTTCGCCAAAACCGGTCGTGGGGGCCGCCATGCCACCGAACCCGCCCTGCAACCGTGCCACGGCAGTGGCGGATTCACTCACCACCCCGATCACCTCGGCCACTGCGTTATCGGCTGCGTTTTGATCGGCAGCCGCGATATTGGCTTTGTATTCGGTTGGGGTTGTTCCGGCGGCGGTTGGAATGCCGCCCGGTCCTTTCCCGGGCGTACCGCCCCCGCCGCCCAAGGTGGGGCCGCTGTATTCAAAATCACGAAGTGCGGCAAAGGGATCCACGTCGTCAACCTTGGGCGGCGGGGGGAGGGCGCCGGAATCGAAGGCGGCGATGATCTTGGGCATCTCGGCGACGATTTTTACCGAACCCATGATGAATAAAATCAGGACATGAAATAAAATCGCGATGACGAAATACCGGACGAATGTCGTCTGTTCCATCAACCATTTGAGAAATTTACTGGTCAGAGCTTTCATCGCCGGTTACTGGGGTTTGGGCGGGCAGAGTTTGGCGATGTTGGCCTGGGCTTCGGCGACGAATTTACCGGTGGGAAAACGCTTGGCGTAGCTTTGAAAAGCCGGACAGGCGCGTTCCACCGCGCCCAATGCGGCGTGACATTCAGCCGACCGGAAGGCAGCTTCTTCCGCCATCGGACCCGTCGCAAAGAGCAACCGGGCATAATACGCGAGGGCGAGTTTTTTATTGTCTTTCACTTTCGCAGGATCAGACACCATGTTAAAGAAAATGTTCCCCAAGCGGAAGGCGGCCTCAAACGTGACCTCGCCGCGGCCGGACAGGACGGTGGAGTACAGTTCCACGGCGGCGGTGGTTTTGCCGCTCGCTTCGAGCACTTTGGCGAGCGCGAGTTGGGTGTCGGCGCGGGGACAGTTTTGCGTGTCAGTGAGGGCTTTTTCGAGGGGTTCTTGCGCGGTGGCAAATTGTTGCAAGCCAATCAGGGCCTGGCCGATGCCAAGATTGGCCAGAGTCGTGAGCTTGGCATCGGTACCGGCGGTGGCCAGGACGCGCTCGTAGTTTTCCTTGGCTTGGGCGAATTTATCGGTTTTTAGAGAGACATTTCCGAGGGCAAGAAAACCCGAGGCCGGCAGTTTGTCGCGGTCCGGGTCGGCGAGCATGCGGGCGACGGCGTTATTGGCGCGCGCAAAATCTTTTTCGCCTACGGCCAGCTCAATGAGGCTGATGATACAGGCGTGGCGGATGGTGGCGTTGAGTTGATATTGCTGGGAGAGCTGTTCCAGCGTGGCGTAGGCGTCGGGGATCAGATGGGCTTTGCGATAAACCGAGGCAATCTGACTGACCATGGCCCGGGCGGCCACGGCATCGCTGTCGAATTTAGCGAGGAAAGTCGCGCAATCCGCGACGACAGCTTTCGGGTCATTGCGTTGTTCGAGGAGCGTAGAAATATGCAACTGGGCACTGATGGCAGCGTTGCGGGCTTCCTCGGTCAGAGTGCCGGCGGCAATCGCCCGGTTGATGATTTCCCGATAGGCCAGGATCGCTTCATCAGGGCGTTTTTCAGTTTCAAGCTCCGTGGCAATGGCATAGAGCACATCGCCGACCTTGGCGTGGTTTGGATATTTCTGAACGTAATAGCGGAACGCCTCCACCATTTCCGGTTTTTTACCGGTCGTGGCATACGTCGTGCCGATTCCCAGCGCGGCATAGGGTGCAAGCTCGTGATCCGGGAACTTTTCAAGCATCCCTTTGTAGGCCGAAATGGCGTCCGTGTATCGTTCTGCCGAAAGATGGTTCTGGGCGATTTGGTAGAGTGCTTCCGGGGCGAGGAGCTTGTTGTCTGAGTCTTTGTAGTCCGCCCATTTTTGGAGGAACTCCTGAAAGGTGGCGATGGCTTTGTCGAAATTAGTGGTGCCGGTCAGTTTGCCTTTGGCGTCCCGGTCGTAGGCACCGGCAAAGCTATACAGGTAGCCGAGGCGGAAGGTGACCATGGGCAGTTTTTCGTATTGCAAATGTTTGGTGCGGATTTCTTCGTAGGCCTGGATGGCGGTGGCAATGTTCGGCTGGGCGACCTGGGGGTCGTTCGAGCGATTGGCGATCTGATAGTGGGTGAGGCCGAGGAAGAATAGCGCATCGGGACGGATTTTTGCGGCGGGATGATTTTGGGTAAACGCCGCGAAGGCAGCGCGCGCTTTTTCGAATTCCTCCAGATTAAAGTAGGCGGTCGCCATGCGGAATTCAATGGTCTCAATGGTGTTGGTATCTTTCGTGGTGGCCAGTGATTTCTCGTAGTTGACGAGCGCTTCCTTGTATTTGTGATCCCCAAATTGCGCTTCGGCTTGAACCAGCGAAATATTATTTCCCATCACGCTGTTCGGGTATTTTTTCTTGAAGGCATCGGCTTCCGTGTCGGCTTTTTCCTTCTGGCCGCGGCTTTGGAGTGACTGGATCAAGCCGAAGTAGATTTGTTCCGCGGCTTTGTCGTCGGGATACCGGTCGCGGAGAAATTGATAGACCACGCTGGCTTCCTCGGGCATGTCGAGAGCCTGGTAGCAATTGGCGACGCGAAATAACGCCAGAACCCGCAAGTCGGGACGGTCTTTGACCTGGGCCAACAACCGTTTTAACGAATCAAATCGCCGTTGAAAGGCCTCGGGTCCTGATTCCCCAATGATTCGGCCACGGTTGGCGTTGAGACGTTCCAGATCCGCCTGGACGAGGGCGACCAGCGCCGATTTGGCACGGACGTCCTTGTAGCAATTAATGGCATCGTGATACGCCTGTCGTCCGTCTTCCGTCTTCCCGTCCTTCAGCAGGGCATCCCCGCGATTGAACATCGCTTCCGCGGCGAGGTAGAGCGCTTCGGTTACGCGCGGGTCGGAGCGCTGCTTGGTAATCAACCGGTACACTTGATTCGCGTTGGCGAAATCTTTGTCCTCGGTGTAAATTTGTCCGAGTAGAAACAAGGCGTCGAGCGCGGTGGACGGGTTGTCAGCAAACCGTTGCCGCGCGGCGTTGATAATCGATTTCGCGCCGGCCAGGTTGCCGGATTTGAAGTTGGCCCAGGCTTCGCCCAGCATTGCTTGCGACAACAACTCGTGCGTCGGATAGTTTTTTTGAAATTTTCGGTACAGTTCAATCGCTTGCTTGGCGTCCTTCAGTTCCCGGTAGCATTCCGCCTGTTTCAGGATCGCGGCGGCGACGAGGACATTGTTGCTGTACCCGTTAATCAGGCGCTGGAAAACGTTAATGGCTTCCTGATACCGGGCCTGGTTGGCCAGGCACCAGCCCTGGTAATTGATGGCCTCGGGCAGGGCCAGGCTGAACGGGAATTTTTTCTCGAAACTTTGAAATCCAGTTAACGCCACAGCCCAATCGCCATCCTGATAGGCGGTTTGGGATTTCTTGAAGGCTTCGGTCGGCCCTTCATTGGTGACCGGGACGGGCGGGGCGGGTGGCACGGCAACCGGCTTCGGGGTTTGGCTGAAGGAATTTACCCCGACCAGCAGGAGGAAGCTGACGGCCAGCCAGGCGAATCGTTTCATCCGGTTATTCATTTGGGGGGGGCGGCGGCGCCGGCTTTCTCCGCGAGCGGACGGAAGGCAACGTTGGTGAGATGGGCTTGGGCGCAGGCATCGAGTGCACTGATCACGGCTTGGTAACTGGTGTCAGCCTCGCCTTCAATCACAATGGTGGCTTCCTGGCCGATGGATGCCAATTGCAGCATGGCATCCCGCAGGCCGGTGGCCTCGTATTCGGCGCCGTTCACTGTCATGCGGTCTTTATTAAAAACGTGAATCGCCAGATCGAGGGAGACTTTGGTTGGGGCGGTGGCATTGGCCTTGGCGATCAGCGGCAGCCGGGAGTCAATTCGTTTTTCGGTCGCGCCAAATGTCGAAAACGACATGTAAAAGATCAACAGAATCAGAATCGTGTCGATCATTGGGATGATTTCAACGCGACCGCGTTTGGGGGAGCGCCGTTGGAATTTCACTTGATCTCCGAGGTGGTGAAGGTGACGTCAATGATTTTGGATTTCGCGCAGGCTTTCATGAACGCGCTCAGGTCGGCGTAGGTCATGTCCCGGCTTCCGCGCAAAATGAGCGACATCTTCGCATACCGCGGGTCTTTTTCGCGGATGTGCTCCAAGAATGGCGGGACTTCGTCCATCGTGTACTTCTGTTTGTCAATGTACACCTCGTCCTTGTTATACATGTTAATGATGACCTGATTCGGCAACTGTTTGAATTCATCGCCGGCGCGGGAGTCGGGGAGCTTCAGGCCGGCTTCTTTACCGGCCTCGGCAAAGCGCGAGAAGGTCATGTAAAAAATCAGCAGAATCACAATCGTATCGATCATCGGGATAATCTCGATGCGACCGCGTTTGATTCGCCGGCGCTTCAGCTTCATGGCAGGCGGTTAGCCTTCCGCGGATTGCTTGAGGATCACCATGATTTCGCTGAGGCCGCGTTCCATGTCCATCAGGATGGCCTCTTTTTTGCCCGTAAAATAGTTGTAGGCGAACAGCGCCGGGATCGCAACGGCCAAGCCGGACGCGGTATTGATCAACGCTTCGGAAATACCGCCCGCCAGTTTGGTGGGATCGCTCATGCCGATCGCGGCAATAATGCTGAATGACCGAATCATGCCGACGGTGGTCCCCAGCAAGCCGATCAGCGGACAGAGCGTGACCATGGAATCCAGTTGGGGGAGAAACTTTTCCATGGAAATCAATTCCTTGGTCACGGTTCCTTGCACGAGCTGTTCCACCTGTTCCGGTGTATAGCCATCCCGCGAGGCGGTCAGCGCCGCGCGAATAACCGTCCCGGCGACCCCGGGGGCATGCTCGATTGCGGTCAATGCATCCGAGAGGGTGCCGGCTTGTTTGATTTTGAGAACCATTTCATCCGCATTGCCGCCGGCTTTGCGGTAGTACATGAACCGCTCCGGGATCAAGGTGAATGTGAAGATGGAGCACCCGATGAGGAGGAAGAAAACGTACGGCGGTGTCGAAGCGACATCCCAGAGCATCGCAAAGGCAGTTTTCTCTTTTTTCTCACCGCCGGCGGCTGCGGCCGGAGCCGCGACCGGAGCCGCGGCGGGCGCCGCAGCATCCTGCGCAATCGCGCTGCTCACCAGGCCAAATGCCAGAATGGCAAGGCACAACAATGTAATGGGGCGAAACACACGACGTGATTTTAGATGCATGGCATTCTCCAATTCGTCGACACGGTCTGCGGTTGTCATCCGCTATTTATAAACGCCGGTTGCCGAGTTGGCAACCGGCGTTTTTTTTTCTTATCGTTTTGCCGACGCGGCATCTTTCTCGGCCATCGCGGCCCGGCGGCTGAGTTTGATCTTGCCACGATCGTCAATTCCCAAAACTTTCACATCGACTTCGTCACCGAGCTTCAAGACGTCTTCGACGCGCTCAATCCGCCGGTCGGCGATCTCGCTGATGTGCAGCAAGCCGTCCTTCTCGGGCAGGATTTCAACAAAAGCGCCAAATTCTTTGATGCCAACCACTTTGCCGTGATAAATCTTGCCAACTTCGGCTTCGGCCGTGATTGCCATGATCTGCTCGATCGCGCGTTGGGCGCCTTCGGCGTTGGTCGAGAAAATCCGAATGGTGCCATCGTCTTCAATATCAATCTGGCAACCGGTCGCTTCCACCAGGCCTTTGATGACCTTGCCCTGCGTGCCGATGACGGCGCCGATTTTTTCCGGATTGATTTTGAGGGACGAGATCCGCGGTGCGTACTTCGACATTTCAGCACGCGGTCCGGAGATGGCTTGGGCCATGACATCCAGAATTTTCAACCGGGCTTCGCGCGCCTGATCAAACGCCTGCTTGGCCAGCGCGTGGCTGAGGCCGGTCAGCTTCAAATCGGTCTGGAAGCCGGTAATGCCGTTCTTGGTGCCTGCGACTTTGAAATCCATGTCGCCGAAATGATCTTCGGAGCCAAGAATATCGGTGATCATCACGGATTCACCGGTCTTCTCGTCGGTTACCAACCCAATCGAAATGCCCGCCACGGGATTCTTCAGGGGCACACCGGCATCCAACAGCGCCAGTGTCGCACCGCAGACCGAGGCCATGGACGTCGAACCGTTGGACTCCATGATTTCCGACGTGCAACGGATGGTGTAGGGGAAGTCGTTCTCAGCCGGAATCATCGGTTCGATGGACCGCTCGGCCAAGGCGCCGTGCCCGATTTCGCGACGGCCGGGACCGCCGGTGCGGCCGGTTTCGCCGACGCTGAAAGGCGGGAAGTTATAATGCAGGATAAACCGTTTGCCGGTCGGGCCGCCGGTATAGCCGTCCATTTCCTGTTCGTCGGACTTCGAGCCGAGCGTGGTCAACACAAGCGCCATGGTCTCGCCGCGCGAGAACAGGCCGGTCCCGTGCGGACGGGGCAGAACGCCGACTTCGGCGGTGAGCTTGCGCAAATCGCGCGCGCCGCGGCCGTCGGGCCGTTTGTTTTTCAGGATTGAACTGCGAATCGCATCGTTTTCGAGCTTGTGCAGTGATTCGCTGAGTTCAAAACCGGTCACATCCGGGAACTTCGCTTTGAGTGCCTCGGTCATCTTGGCCTTGAGGGCGTTGACGGCCGCTTGCCGGTCCAATTTCTTCTCGGCGAGAATGGCGGACAGGATTTCCTGGCCGATGACGGCTTTGGCTTCGGCCAAAACTTCAGGGCGCACTTTCTTCAAATCAATCTTCCGCTTCGGTTTCCCGACCTTTTGTTGGAGGTCGCGGATGCCGGCGACGATTTTTTTGACTTCCTGGTGGGCAAACTCGATGGCGGAGTTAAGGTCGGCTTCGGTGATTTCCTTGGCCGCACCTTCGATCATGACGAGATCTTTATCGGTGCCGACGTAGATGAGATCCAGATCGGTCTCTTTGCGCTGGGTGTGGGTGGGGTTGGCAATGAACTTGCCACCGACTCGCGCCACGCGGACCGCGCCGAAGGGGCCGGCCCACGGAATGTCCGAGACGCTCAACGCGGCAGAAGCGCCGTTAATCGCGAGGATGTCGGGATCGTTTTCGCCGTCCGTCGAGAGCAGGACAACGATAATCTGTGTATCGTTGTAAAAGCCTTCTGGGAACAAGGGCCGGCAGGGGCGGTCAATCATGCGGGAGGTGAGAATTTCTTTTTCGGTCGGCCGTCCTTCCCGTTTGAAATAGCCACCCGGGAATCGGCCTGCGGCGGCCGCTTTTTCACGGTAATCGACGGTGAGCGGGAAGAAATCGAGGCCTTCCCGCGGAGAGGAGGCGACGACGGTGACCAAAAGGACCGTTTCGCCGAGTTGGACGACGGCAGCGCCGTCGGCTTGTTTGGCAAGTTTGCCAGTTTCGATGGAGAGTTGACCGTCGCCGACACTGATCGTACTACGAGTAGTCTGCATTGCTTCCTTTTCTGTCTGACCGACGGGGCAGGACTAGATGGAAAGAAGGCGGTTGCGACGCACCGGGTCGCCAACGACTTCTATCCATCAATCCACCGGCCCCGTGCCGGTCTTACTTTCTGAGTTTTAACTTCTTGATGAGTTCATGGTAGCGCTGCGTATCGGTGCCGCTCAGGTAATCGAGCAAGCGCCGGCGCTGGCCAACCATTTTCAACAATCCCCGACGGGAACTGTGGTCTTTGACGTGGGACTGCAGGTGCTCGGTCAATTCGTTGATGCGTGCGGTGAGCACGGCAATCTGCACGTCGGCCGACCCGGTGTCCTTCGGGTGGAGCTGAAATTGTTTCGTGACTTCGGTTTTCTTTGTGACAGCAATCATGATGTTTTCTATTAATCTTTTTGGAACGACACTGGTGAGTTTAGCGATGCCAAACCAAACTGTAAAGCTATTTTTGACAGAAACGCAGCCAAGGTTTGACAAATCAGCGCCGGGTCGGTAGCATCCCAAAATTATTGGCTGGGGACGTAGCTCAGTTGGCTAGAGCGCCTGAATGGCATTCAGGAGGTCGAGGGTTCAACTCCCTTCGTCTCCACCAAATTTTTTCCCGCGTCAGGGTGGGGCAGGTGCGCCAAACCCCTGTGTTGATTGAGTTTTTTTGATGTTCCTGCCCTTCAGAGCCTGCCACCTGCGCGGAATATGCCGCATCGCATTCTTAGCGGAAAGCCCAGCGGAATCGACGCTGGCATCGCGGCAGCGATGGCAGTGGCGATTCCGCTGATTTCTTTCTACGGACCATCCCCACACGCGTGGGGAGAACGAGGAGATTTTCAAGGCGTGCAAACTCCTTGGCGGACCATCCCCACACGCGTGGGGAGAACATCCGCAGCGGCCACATCGCACAAGCTGGAATCGGACCATCCCCACACGCGTGGGGAGAACACTGTCTAGCAAGGTCTGTGGCCGAGAATAGACGGACCATCCCCACACGCGTGGGGAGAACATAATCCCAATCATCCTTGGACATACTAAATTCGGACCATCCCCACACGCGTGGGGAGAACACTGCCCCGGTTGGAACCTCTGTCTGCCCCTGCGGACCATCCCCACACGCGTGGGGAGAACGTTGCTCAATAATCCTGAGTGGATGAAGTACGCGGACCATCCCCACACGCGTGGGGAGAACCAACCGGATGGGGTTTTCTCTAATGAGATGTACGGACCATCCCCACACGCGTGGGGAGAACTTTTGCTCAGGATTCTAGCGCAAGTTTCAATTCGGACCATCCCCACACGCGTGGGGAGAACAATACCAGAAGGACTGATGATAGACCAATCTGCGGACCATCCCCACACGCGTGGGGAGAACGAACGTAGGCTTTAATCTGCATTGTGTTTTTCCGGACCATCCCCACACGCGTGGGGAGAACCCCGCATCGGTTTCGTAGAGATTCGCTAATTCCGGACCATCCCCACACGCGTGGGGAGAACAAACCCAAGGGCATTCCGATCTGGGCTGTTGGCGGACCATCCCCACACGCGTGGGGAGAACGCCTACTATCGGCGGAACTGGTTTTTCTGCTCCGGACCATCCCCACACGCGTGGGGAGAACTGATTGACCGTAATTCTGCAAATAAGTGAAATCGGACCATCCCCACACGCGTGGGGAGAACCTTCTGTGTCGTAGACCGGAACTGCACCGTTGCGGACCATCCCCACACGCGTGGGGAGAACATTGACCGAAACCCTGTAGTGGAGTGGCACATCGGACCATCCCCACACGCGTGGGGAGAACGTCGAGCGGGATGATTTCCATGTCAAGCGGTCCGGACCATCCCCACACGCGTGGGGAGAACCCTGAATAGTCAACGAGTTACGATGACGATTCAGGGGAAAAGTCGGATTCTTCGAGCGCGGCAGTAGCAGCCAACTCCTCCCATTCCTCGGCAATCATCCACAGGCCGGCGACTTCGACGCCTTTGCGATCCGTGGAACCGGTAGTTTCAACTTTGTAGCCCTGGCAGTTTGGGTAGCTGCTGACGATCAGCAGGCCGATGTCATGAGCGTTGCGTTTGATGTACTCTATGGTTTTTTCATGCGTGCGTCGGTTGAGTGTGCCAACGAACACGTTGGGACGCGGTTCGATAAACCAGCGTTTGAGCATCCCACGGATTCGGTCCGGAAGGTCATGGCCGACGATGACAATCATTGGATCAGTGTTTCCAAGTCTTTCGGCATTTTCTGGAGGAGCTTCTCAGCTTCAATCCGTTCCTTCAACAGTTGTCGGGTTAACTCTCCCTTGTCGTCAGGCTTCTGCCGGATGGCTTGGAACGCCGCCGGCATCGAAGTGATCTCCTTGTAGAGGTCGGCCACGTCATAGATGAATGGCAGCGTGCCAGCATCGTGAACGAAACCGAGCGACGGCAAATAGCCCAATGAACAACAGACAGCCGCGCACACGGCATAAAGACTGGCGTTAGCGGCAGAGAGGGCGCGATTGATGCCGTCGGCGATGTTCCAATTGGACTTGTCGTAGTCCCGGCCTTTCCATGTGACGCCGTACAGTTGACCAAGTTCGGCATACTTGGTGCGGACGCGCAGCCCCTCCATGCCGCGCAACTCGGGGACGGAGTGCGCTTGCACGTCCAGATCAGGGAAGCGGAGCACGAACATCCGGCGGGCGATCTCGGCGCGCTTCTTCTTGTCGGCCCACAACGCAGCATGTTTGCGGGGCATGTCATTGGTGTGGTTGGGCGTTAAGCCGAAGGCGTAGAACCGCATGCAATCCTCGCCAATCCAGCAGACGGGCGTATTGGAATCGGCACAGGCTTTCATCGCGGCATGGGTAACGGTCGTGCCCGGCCCTAGCAACACGGCGGACAGCGTCGCGACCGGCAACCGATACACCAGCCGGTCCGCGCCGATCCATTTGATGCTGGAATCGTCCACTTCAAGCCGGCCATGCTCAAGATAGATTGGCGTCCACCGGTCCTTGGCCGGCGTCAGCGTCTCCAGCGGCGGTTTCTCGAAAATGGGCATCGGTCAAGTGTCGGTGGATGTGGGCGGTGTGGCAAGGGTACCGGGAATCAAATTGACTCGACGCACACTGAATGCGCGGCCTTCGCTGGAGGAGCCGGCACTGCCAAAGGACAACGGCTGGTCGTTAAATGAGTCGTTCCCCTTGTCAAAGTCGGTGACTTCTTCAACGCGTGTGAACTGCTCAAGAGGCACGTTGCCGATCAGTTCACGCTGGGCTTTTTCGAGGTCGGAGAAAACACCACGAACTACCGGAGCAGCCGGAATACAACTCTTGCGACCGAACCAGACGCCCCAGACTGGGTCACGCAATTTCTCCGCCATGCGCTCCAGCAACGCCCGGTCTCCGGCAAGGATAATGCCGAACTTAGCATCGGCAAGGAATTGGCGGCGCGTGACAACTGGATCGTTATTGGGTTTGCCGCTGGCACGTCGGGTGTTTTGAACCGTGTGGAAGTCTTCCAAGCGCGGATAGTCGCGCGTAATAGCGATGCTGGTCATCTTCAGCGCGGCCAGTTGCGGCAGCGTCGCGTGTTCGGCGTCGGTGCCTTTGCCGATACCTAGCGCGGCACAGACGAGACCGATGACGCCGCTCTTGGTGGGATGCAGGCCGGTGGTTCTCCGCTGGAAACGACTGGCGAACCCCCACGATTGCAGCGGTGCATCCAGAAGCAGCGCCAGATAGGCGTCAGATGACATGCGCCACAAGCTCCTTGCAGAAGGCGTCGAGACCAATGTCCGGGATGGCGACATCCACAGTCGGTTTGATTCCCCAGGTCTTTTTCAACTGTTCGTGGTGGGCCTTCATCAATGCAATTGAGGTATCAGCAATGCCGGTCTTCGAAGCGACCGCTTTCTCAAAGGCGTTGATTAGTTGTAGCGGCTGGCCTTTGTCTTTCACGAGGCCAATTACGTAACAGGGCAGGGTGTTGGCGTTCATCGAGTTCTTGCGCGCGCCGGGAACCGCTTGGATGGCGGCTTCGATGAATGTCTTCACCACGGTCTTGCGTTCATCCAGTGACAATGCCGCAAGGTGTTTCTGCAAGAGATTAAGATTGAGCGCGGAGTAGCGATAGTACGTCGCAGAGGTGAATTCGAGTGTGCCAGTCATACCCGCCCCAGCTTCGTCCTGCGATTGGAGATCGTCCACGGCGGCGAAAAAGTCGAGGTCGTTGTCGGCCTTGTGGGTGGACAGCGCATGGCTGAACATTCCGGCGCCTTCCAGCGTCAACGAGTGATCACTGGCAACCATCCGTCCAAAGATGGCAATGTCAGCGGCGTCTTTAAGCGCAGCGGATTTGCAGGCTTTGGCGATAGCTTTCTCAATTTTTGCTTTGGGGTCTTTCTTTACGATCTCGGCTAGTTCCTTGCCCAATGCGGCTGTTTCTCCGGGGGAGAGGAACATGAGCGTTTTGACTTTCAGTTCGCCTTTCTTGGCTGCCGCTTCGTCAGCGGTGGCAAGGTAATCACCCACTTGTTTGGCGACGTCAGTGGCAAGGGGATCAATGACACCATTTAATTTCAACGCGTCAGCCAGTGGCGTGATGATGAGACGGCTCCGGTTGCCTGCGAACAATTTGGGCGACGCTTCTTGCGCCAGTTCACGAATCGCCCGTTTCAGGCACTGGCTGGAGATACGGGCGCGCGTCGCGCCGCCAAAGGTGGCGGTTTTGGGTGCGCCGACATCGTCGCGGTTTAGGCACGAGACGGGAAACGATTGGAGGATGTGGAGTTCGATCAGTTTCATGGAGTTTCCTTCGGGGTTCACGGTTCTGGGTTCAGGGTTGACAGACAAAGAAATGGGCTTGAGGCGGGTGCGGTTGTTGGGTATGGTTGGCGCATGAGCAAGGTGGAACAAATTGAGTCGGAGATCGCCGAATTGTCGCCGGTCGAGGCGCGGCAGGTGGCGAAGTGGCTGAAAGAATTACTCGCCGATGAATGGGATCGGCAAATCGCGGCAGATGCCAAAGCTGGTAAACTGGACCGGTTCGTCGAGGAAGCACTGGAAGAGCATCGCCAGGGCAAAACCACCCCACTCTCATGAACGGCCGTGCCAGTGCGCGTTACTGGGAGTGTTTGCACCGGCAGCCGCAGCGCATTCAGAATCTCGCGCGGAAGAACTTCGCCCTCTGGAAAGAAAATCCCCGGCACCCGTCCCTGCAATTCAAGGAAGTCAAACCCCGGTTGTGGTCGGCGCGGGTGGGTTTGGAGTATCGGGTTCTGGCCGCGTTTGATGGAACGACCTACGTCTGGTTTTGGATTGGTCCACATGATGAGTATGATCGGTTCTTACGTTCCTGAGACCGGTGCAATGACCAGTAGACCAAAGCCGAACGCTTTGGCGCTGCCAATCCCGCGTGTGAATGTTTCGTGGAACTTGGCCGGGTCGTTCACCGTCAACACGCCTTGTAATTCGACGGCGGTGTGCGTGCCGTCTGTTCCCTTCTTTTGGAAGTTTTCCCGGCCTTGCTGAATGGTGCGTAATGTCTCGGCATCGACGACGAACCCACCTTGCTCGGCTTTGCGCTGCATCCACGCCACATATTCCTCGCGAGTGCGGAGAGGGACGCGTTTGCCGTTCTTGGTTGGTTTGCCATCTGGACCGAGCTTGGTGACTTTCTTTGTCGGGTTCGCGAGTAGTTGAAAGGCATACCGGCGTTTGCCGAAATATGTCTCCGGTATCGGTTTGGTCTGCCACAACTCCACCGGACACCAATCCGGTCGCGTCGGAATCTCCGGTGATACGATCAGTAGTCGAAAACCGCCGTCGCGTTCATCCAACCGAGTAAGGAAATCACGATCCTGTCCGTCGCGACCAGGAAAGGCTTTCCAGACGGCCTGATGCCAGCCGTACACATCGCGGAACTCGCGTTTCGCCGCTGTGGCGTGATCAACGATGGCTTGGGTCAGGTAGGTCATGCCGCACTCTCCGTGGTTGTTGCGGTCGCCTCCGCCGGTTCCGACCCGCCCCAAAACTCCCGTGCCCAGCGTTCCTTGACGTTATCGCTCCAGTAACAGAGGTCCGCAAACAGTTGCTCGTAGTTGACCGGCTCGCCTTTCGCCTTGGCGGCAAAGACAACCGGAACCAGCCGGTCGCAGATTTCGTCACGGTCGCACGTGATCAAACGGCGGAACCGTCCATCGAAAGAGTTATGATCGCCGCTGAGTCGCCGGCAGGTTGTGCCGAGGTTGCCGGCGTGAGCTTCTTCGGGATGATGGGCGAACAATCCGGCCACGATTTCATACCGAGGATTCCCGATGCCATTTATATAACCAAGCAACGGCCACGCACGGTGACGTTGGGAGGGTTTGAGCGCGCCGCGCAGATTGGCCATCGCGCCCCGGTCGTTTTTCAGACCCCGCAGATACTTGAGAAACTTCGTGGCCGCTTCTTGTGGATCGAATTTGTTGTTGCTCATGATTCAGTCTCCTCTGGTTTGTCGGTTGAATTGTCGGGTTGCTTGGCGCGAAACAAGACTTGCCGGGCCAGTGCAAACGCCCGCATCTGCCGCGCCGTGTCATGTGGACAAGCGGAATCAAAAGCGCGCATCGCCGCTGTCCAGACGGCTTTACCCCAGACCGTCTGCGACCAGCCGTCTTTTGCCGGCCACGTTTCAGCATTGCCGACAACATCCAGCAATCGCTGCACATCGCGCTCGATGGCGGTCCAGAACTGGAATGTGGCTTTGCTCTGAATCCGTTGGCGTTGTTCGCGCATTTCCGGCCGGTCAAGGTTGTTGCCCAGTTCCTTGTGATAGCTGCTAACAGCGCGCCGCAGGAGAAAATCCAGATCACCGGCGTATTGTACCCCATCTTCATAGATGCGTTGAACGGGTTCGGTCAACATACCGGCGGGAACATGAAACACGGCTTCCACGGCGTCGAGCAACTTGGCTTTGTCGGCGACCATTCCGCCCACCCAAAGATCGAACGATTCGCTGTCAGCAATATTTTGCAGAGCGACCGGCCCGCCATTGGTGTCGCGACTGACGCGACGGACAGCAAGGGAATGAAGTTCGCGCCACGGTGCACGGTCAAGCGATGCTCCCAGGACGACGCGCTCGGGCTTGCCACTTCGCTGTCGAACAACGATCGTCGCCGTCGGCTCGCGCCATTCTTCATACGGCGGATATTTTAGCCCGTTGCCCAACACCGCACTCAGGCCATCGTTTTCCAACCGGATGGCACGCGCTAACGGAAGGAATCGTCCTAGATATGTGGCGGTCGTATTCTGAACAGCCGGGGCGTCTTGGGCAGACGCAGGCATTTGTTCCCACGATGGGCGGCCCCATCCATCTTTGTTTACCAACAGCGACACAGTTTCTTTTGAAAGCAAATTGCGATGGATTGTCTCTATCAATCTTGTGCCGCGGATGAGCGAGTGCACCATACTTCGAGGCAGACAAGGCGCGTGGTCGCTCGATCCATTGCCGGGGGTAGGTTTTCCTTTCCAACTAACAACTCCTATCCGCCCACCCGGAGAGAAACACTGGAACGTCAGGAGCATCAGGGCGAGTTGCGCGGGTGTGAATGTTCGATCAGAACCGCCGCCATTGTCGAATAAGGTCGTATTGTTGCCGGTGGCCAACGTGAGATTGAGTTTGCTGATGGAGTTGCCGCCATCGTCATCGTCTCCCGACTTTCCGTTCTCTTTCAAATTCTCTACCTGCATAAACCGTTGGTCATCCCCGAACAACTCGAAAGCCACACACCATTTCTTTAGGTACTTGGCAGCGGCGGGTACGATCCTTTCACGGCAGGTTTGCCAATCCAAATGATCCTTCGGCCCGTCGAGCGCGGCTTGGGCGATGCAGATTAGGAGACGCATTATCGCGATCCGTTCGTGTGGTCGGACGGCAAGGTCTTGGATTTCCTCCCCGCGCTGGAACGCCTCAGTGAGACTCACCAAGCCGGGGCGCCCGCCTTCCCAGACCACCGGGATCCACGGATCAGTCGTCAGATTCATCATCATTATTCCAGTTCTCCTGTCTTGAATGCGTTGGCCGGGGAGCGCGTGCGATGAGAATACCTCGTTCGCGGCAATAGGAAAGCCCGGACTCGGTTTCGCTGCCTAATAATTTAATCGAGCCGTCGTGTTGTAACAGTCCGAGCGCGGTTGGTTGCGCGACATGCAGTTTCAGCCAATCCGGCATCGTACCCAGCCCCGCTTTGATTGCCCAACGTGGCATCCGCACCAGATTGCGATGAATGGCGCGGGCGGCTTCGATGTTCCAGTCGCGACCGCTGGCAATTACCGGGTCCCCTTTGAGCAATGTCAGACTGACTGAAACAGCGTCCACCTTCTCGACCTGGCGCGCCACCAAAAGCGAAGCCGTTGGCAAAGTGCTGTAGCGGGTTTGGATGTCTTCCCGGTCGAGGAGCGGGGGATTGAACCACACATTGGCAGCACCCAGGGCTTTGTTGCTCAATTCTTCTTTCTTCTGCTCCAAATCCTTGCGCAAATCGCTCCATGCCGGTGGTTCATCCCCGGCAGGTTCGGCGTACGTGGCTTCGAGGATTGTGCGGATGTCCTCCGGTAATATGACAGCCTCACGTTGCCGCCACTGTTGCCAGGAACGCAGCAGGACATACGGCGCATAGACGCGAGCACTTTTTCCCAAGGCCACCAGCAATTCCTTCACAGTAGCCGTTCGTAGTTGGTCATCAGACATCTCGACCGGGCGAATCCAGACTTCGGCCTGCCGGCACTGACGTGGACGGTCGTGCCGCCAGAGTCGCCCCATGCGTTGCAACAGCATGTCCGTGGGCGCAAGGTCGGTAATCAGCAGGTCCGCATCAATGTCCACGCTTTGTTCGACCACTTGCGTGGAAACCATGACGCAACCATTTTTCGGACGCCGGTCGCTCTCCTTACCCAGCCGTTGCATCCAGTCGTTCTCCAACTCTTCGCGGCGAAACTGCGGGAACCGGGCGTGCAATAAGGCGATGTCCGGGCCGCCTTCGCGGTTGGCAGATTTGAGTTGGCCAAAAGTTGTCTGCGCTTCATCTACCGTGTTGCGAATCCAAAGCACACAATCGCCGTGTTGCGCGCGCGCCAGACCGGCTTCGATCAGTCCATCGGCGGACGGGAAACTCACTGCCACTGTTTTGGACGGAGGCGATTCGACGGCAAACTCCCGCACGGGTGAAGATGCGCACGAGAGCAACGGATACGCGGTTGAAAGTTTACCGGCCTGGCCGCCGGCCAGGGCGAGTAATTTCTGTCGCCGGTCACGGGTCAATGTGGCGGACAACACAATCACGGTGCAGCGCAGTTCGAGCAGTCGTCTGACCAACGTATCAATCAACGTGCTGGTGTAGAGGTCGTAAGTGTGGACTTCATCAAGAATGACGACCTTACCGGCCAAGCCGAATTGCCGGACAAAGAAGTGTTTTGCCGCGACGATTCCCAGCAATGCCTGATCCACCGTGCCGACGCCGAACGGCGCGAGGATTGTGCGTTTAGCCGACGCAAACCATGACCGACCGTCCCGAACGTGGTCGGTTGCTTCCACATCACCCCGGATACTGGCGTGCAACTGACCAATGGCCGGCGGCTCCACAAGCCACGCCGAGCTATGCATCAGACGGAATTCTGACGAGTGACGAAGCATCCGGTCGAGAAATGGTCCAACGCGCAAGTGAATCCGGTTGCTCGTGACCTGTGTTGGCAAAGCGAAGTAAATCCCATTCGCTTGACCGGTTTCTATCAGACGGTAAGCCGCCACCAAAGCCGCTTCGGTCTTGCCGCAGCCCATCGGCCCTTCGATCACATACAACCCTGGAACTGTGATGTGGTCCCACGCGGCCACCTGTAATGCGTTAGCGACAAACGGCGGGAAAAGCTCTGTGAATTTCAACCCATTAATGGCAGCCGGTGATTTCCACCGCACCGTTTCCAAAGCGGCCTGCGCCCGCTGCCGCCGGTCGACGAGTTTGGCCGGCCAATCCTGTGGAAATAATTTCTCATCCGAACCAATCCAATCCGCCACCGTGATCAGACCGGCAACCATCCACCACGCCGCTTCCACACCGGCTTCCGCTGGTAGTGCACCGAAGGTTTGAATCAGGTCTTGAGCCAGTCGATTGCGTTCTCCATTCCAAGTCGTGTGGTTGTTTTCTGTAATCGGGTCAAGCCGGTCACGCTTGATCTTGCCGTGGTGTGCCCCCACCGCCGCCGCCCAAAATCGCAATGAATCGTCGAAGAGCCCCTGCAATACGAACTGACTGACTTTAGCGTGATCCGGTTCATCACCGGCCGCAGACTCCGATTTAATGCTGTGCTTCACACACCACGCCGGACACTTTACCTGAAACCCGGGCGAGACCTTACCGATGTCGTGCAATGCCGCGAGCGTTGCGACACCGGGCGGGAGAAGTTCCCTCAAGTGGGCCGGCAACAATTCCAACAGCGCCTCGGCGACGCAGCCGACATTCAGGCAGTGATCACGGACATTGATGCCGGGCTTTCCATCCTCAGTCGTCTTCGCCCAGCAGTCTTCATGGTGAAGCGGATTGAATTCGCTCCCGGTCGTGTGTTTTCGAGGAGCTGGCATATAACGCAGTGACCCTATACTTCGACGTTGGTGACTTTGCCTTGGTAGATGCGATTCATGTGTCAGTCTCCTGCTTACAGGCATTGTGCTGCACCTACCGGTGGAATCAAGACAAAGTTAGACAGCCAGCTTGAATGTCGATTGCCGGATGCAAGAAGTGCTGGAAGATTTGGTTGGCGATTAGGCTGATTGTGGCTATTATAACCGTATGGCAACTCTGCAACTAACTGATGATCAAGTGATCGAGTTGGCCGGGCAACTCCCAGCCGATAAGCAGCAGTCACTCTTGGAGCGGCTGGTGCAACGGGTGTGGCCGCGGTGGGCCGAGCTTTCTGAGTACGGTCAGGAGCGCGCCCGCACTGTTGCCACTCAGCGCGGTTTCAATTGGGAGGCCATGACCGAGATCGAGCGTGAAACCTTTATTGACAAGGTCGTGCACGAGGATTGACGGTGAAACCCACCGTCGTGATCGACACGAACGTTCTGCTTTCCGGTCTGCTCTGGCCGCGCGGTAATCCCCATCGCTGTCTGATTCTTGCAAAATTGAACATCATCGAGTCGGTCACCTGTGAGGCGATCCTCAGCGAGTTTTCCGAAAAACTGACAGGTAAGTTTCGGTTTGATGCGCAGCGCGCGACAGCGGCCCAAGAAGAATGGCGGCAAACCTCGCGTCTCGTGTCACTAACTCAGCGCGTGCAGGTCGTTGCAGCCGATCCGGACGACGACCTCGTGCTCAGTTGCGCACTCTCCGGTGGTGCCGGTCACATTATCAGCGGGGATCATCACTTGCTGGCGCTTGGTCGTTACGGTCCAATTGTCATTGTCTCACCGGCCGGTTTTCTGGCGGCGCATCCTTGGATGCGGGATACGCCGTAAGCTGGCGCGGCTAGCAGAACATCGCCGTTGTAAAACGAAAGGTGGACAGATTATTGGCAAGTTTGAAGTGCCTTGGGATCGTGAATCGAAGGGTCTGCCATTAATTCACATCGCGTCGACGGCGCCAGTTTTTCCTGGTTGAATACTCCCGCTCGCAAATTCCTGTAACCTTTGGGTCCTGGCGGACGTCTAGCTTGGTAAAAGGAACCCTTATTATGAATAAATCAACCATCCTCCTCATCGTCGTTAGCCTGCTATCCATCGCGCCGGTCGCCATTCGGGCCGGTGATGCGCCACGTCCCAGCCATGCATTTCTTGCTGAAAAACTGGCTGAGCTTGGCGTGACCGATGACCAGCGCCAACAAATCGACACGACCCTGCGTAATCACCTGTCGACCACTCAGCCGTTGCTCAAACAATTGGTGGAAGAACGCCGCAAGCTGCGCCAAGCCGTTCGCGCCGATGAATTGGATGACAAGGCCATTCGTGCGCAAGCCGCCCGCGTGGCGACCATTGAAGCCGATCTCGCGGTGGAACGCGCCCACATCGTCCACGACATCAAACCTGTGCTGACGCCGGCGCAGCTCGAAAAGGTCGCCACCTCGCAGGCCGATTCCGACGAGCGGTTTGACTCCTTTCTACTTCAGTTTGCCAAACACGCTGCGGAAGACTAAAACTGCGAACCAATGGAACCGTCCGATGTCCACCTCATCCAGTCCACGCTGGCCGGCGACGACGGAGCCTTTGCGATGCTGGTCGCGCGGCACCGGCGCCGAGTTTTTCGACTGGCTGGCCGGTTTACCCGCAATGACCATGAACTCGATGACGTTTGCCAGGAAATCTTCATCAAGGTTTACCGGCACCTCGGCACGTACCGGGCCGACGCGCCATTCGAACACTGGCTTGCGCGGGTTGCGGTGCGCGCCTGTTACGACCTGTTGCGGCGGCGCCGCCGGCCCGAGGAACCGCTCTTGGACATTGATTTTGCGAGCGAAGACAACCTCGCGCCGGCCCAGGCCAAGGAACTGCTGGATTGGGCCTTGGCGCAGTTACCGGCGGAGGACCGACTGGTGATTACCTTGCTCGAATTGGAAGAGCAGCCCGTGCGCGCGATTGCCGAGTTGACCGGCTGGAGTGAGTCCAAGGTCAAAGTCCGCGCCTTTCGAGCCCGGCACCGGCTCAAATGCATTCTGGAGACTAATCATGAGTGATCGACTGGAACAATTGTTTCAAGCAGGACGGTCGCTGCCGCCGGAGACGGCGCGGGTCGAATTTGGATTTGAGACGCGATTGTTGGCACGGCTGCGGACGGAGCCAGTCCCGTGCTTCGGCCATGTGTGGAAACTGCTGCCCGTCTTTGCTGCAATTGTAATTATTCTTGGAGCTTGGAATTATGTCAGCGAACCGCTCGATTTATCGGCCATGCTCAGCGGGGGCGCTACGGGCGAGTTGTTGGCGAATGCATTGGGCGGAGGGGGAGAATGAAAAACTGGAAAACCATTGTCGGGATCGGGCTGGTGTTTTTACTTGGGATGGCTGCCGGCGGGCTGGTGACATTGCGGTTTGCCAAGAAACGCTTGCAGCGGATCGCTCACGGCGAACCGGCTTTCACCACCGATGAAATTGTCCGGGCCCTGCGGCACCGGCTCAACCTGGACGCTACCCAGCGTGATCAGGTCCGTGCGATCGTCGCTGCCACCCAGCAACAAATCCAAACCATCCGCCAGCAATCCGACCCACAACTCGGCACAACCATTCAGTCGGCCGTCAGCCAGGTCCGTGCCGTCCTTCGTTCTGACCAGCGCGATGAGTTCGACCGTTTGGTGGCAGAACGGCGCGGTCGTTGGGTGCAGCCGTAACCGGGCCCCGCTGCGATTTACGAACTATTGCAAGGATAGATTTACGCGCGGTTTCACGGGGTTGGCCGGGTCAGGCTTGGGAATTTCGGGGTTGGTCACAAAGAGCCGGTCGGTCTCCGGTGGATCCTTCTCCTGAAGCAACGCAGTCTGGACTTGCTGGGCCCGATCTTTCAGGAGTTGACGGAGATCATTATCCGTCACCGGCATCTGCGCCAAGAGTGCGATTTCCATCTCCGCAGGATTCTGCGGGACGGCAATGGTGCGGCTGGTTCCGCTGATGGCCACGATTTTCGCGCTGCTTCCTGCCGGACCGTTGGTCACCGTTCCCCATGTGAAATTACTGGCCTTGGCAGTCGTTTTGGCAAGCGTGGGAGCGGCTGCGCCAGTCTGGTTGGTCGCGCTGCCGGCTGCATTTGTGAGTGCGCCAATCCGCTCCACGTAAAGTGCGGTGAGGAGGCGTTGCCGGTCGACATCCGTCAGCGTCACTGCAGCCAGTGCGACCGCCGAATGATTGGTGACGCTGAGTTCCTTCAGCCGGTGAATCTTCAGTGCTTCGGCGAGTTTGACCTTGGCGATGGCCTCGCGATCCGCAACCGGATCGACGGCCGGGGAGATTTCGACAGCGAGCGCAGGCCGCTCGTACAGGGCCTTGGCAAGTTTCTGGATCTTATCCAGCCCGGCGGCATCGAGGTCCGCGGCACCGGGTGCAAAATCAATGTAGCCGAGATCTTCCGCGCCGCCGCCCACGAGTTTGCTGAGCAGCGTAAACGGGGAAGTCGCGGCCTTCCCGAGCAAATTCATCACGACCTGGCCGACAATGGGCCAGACACTGAACTTGGGATCATCCAGCCGGCCGCTGAGCGGAACATCGAGGTCAATCTTGCCGTGCCGGTCCGTGAGCAGGGCGAGCGCCAGTTTCACCGGCAGCTTGGTGGCCTCGGGGCTTTTCGTGGGTTGCCCAAGCGTTAACCGGTCAATTACGACCTTGTTCTCTGCCTTGAGCTCCTGGCTGGACAGCCGCCAATGGAGGTCCAGGTGGAGTTTCCCTTTCTGGACGGGGAATCCAGCGTACTTGCCCATGTAAGGTGAGATGGGAGTGAGATCAATGCTTTTAAACGACAGCGTCACATCGCTGTAGACGTTGCTGCTGAGTGGATTGATTTGGCCGGTAATAGTGAACGCGGCGAGTGCGTCCACTTTACCATGCAAATCGACGTCGGCCCGTTCGGCAGTTGCGGAAGATAATCCGTGAATGGTCCCGCTCAGTTCCGCGATGCCGGCGACCGCATTCGGTTCCACGGATTGATCGCGGAGCTTCAGGTTGGCCCGGTCGAGTGTGAGGGTATCAATGGTGATCTCGATGGCTTCCGCAGTGTTCGTGGTGCTGGCCGGTGGCGCATTGGTGGGGCCGGATTTCTTCGGAAAGATGTCGGTGAGATTGACCTGCTTGTTCGAGCCAATGTTGAGCGTAGTATCGAGTGCGGCCAGAGTGACGGAGTCCAGATGGAGGCGGGTCGGCTGCACATCCACCGCCAGCCCGCCCAAGTGCAGGCTCTCCCATTTCACAAAATCGCGAAGCTGCACGCTATCCGTCGTCGCAAGCTTGGCCAGCGTGACATCGCCGACAAACTTGAGGCGCGGCCCGGCCGTGCCGGGCGCCGCCAAGACAACACGGCCGGTCGTGGTGAGTGTGCCGTCCGTAATACCGAGGTTGACCTGCTCTTGAATGTACGGTTGCGCCGGCCGCAAATCGAGGTCTTGGACGTTGATCTGGAGGTCGGCCGCAAGCGGTCGGAGGACGACTGTTCCCTTGGCGCCGATCGTACCGGCCTCATTCCAGCGGACAGAAAAGCCGGTCAAGGTGACTGGCGCGTTGGAGATGGTGGAGATATTACGGAGCGCCACGCCAAGCTGGTCGAGTTTGAGATGGGCGGGATGGGCGAGGCTTTGATCCTCAAATTGAATGGTGAAATCTGCCAGGTCCACCGCATCCACTCGCGCAACAAATGGTGGCGCGGTTGCCGCTGCGGGCGGAGCGGTGACGGGGGTGGCCGGTACCGGTCCGGCCGGTTTGAGGTATCCCAGCAGATTGATGGCGCCATTCTTGAGAATCCGGACCGAAACAAACCCATTGGTCAGCGCGACGGAAGCGACCCGGGCCTGCCGGTTCGCCAGCTGCAGTTCAGCGCCGGTCACTTGGAGGTCCGGCAGTGTGATCAGCCGTTCGCCGGTGGTCGGGTCGTTGATTTCAAGTTGGCGAAGGTGAACGGTCGCATTGGTAATGTTCAAAACAAGATTGGGAGAGCTGGCATCGAGCACATACTGCGCGCTGACGTCGAGCGTGCCGCGCGCAGTCTGGAAAGTGACAAACGGCTCCAGGTACGGTGCGTATTTCGGCAGCGGCATCCCCGCAAATTGGAATTGGCCGCGTGAGGAGAGTGGGTCGGCATCAATGTCACCGGTCCAAGTGAAGGATTCGCCTTCGCTGGTGGTCGCAATGAAAGAGTAGGGGGCATCGCTCCTGCGCCGGGTTGTGAAATTGTGCAGCTGCAGGTTCAGCGGTTCCAGCTGGGTCCGGAACGGAGTGTGCTGCCGCAGATCGGTAAAGCTGACGAGGCCATTGCTGATTGAGAGCGATTCGATGATGACCAAGGGCAGGGGGCCTGCCGGCCCGGTCTTGGCTGGGGGCGGATTCGTGTTGAGCAGGTTGGCGAAGTTCGGGGTGCCGTCCGGGTTGAAAAGGAGATGCGCGGAGGGTGAGATCAGGTGGATTTCTTTAAAGACAAATCCCCGTTTGAAAACGGAGATCAGCTCGAAGTTTATGTAGAACTCGCCGAACCCGGCAAAATCGGTGCCGTTCGTTTCCTTCAAGGCAAACCCGCGGACGGTGAGGGAAAGAGCGTACGGATTGAACCGGACCTGGTCCACTGTGACTTGTCGATGCGTCAAGTCCGGCAGGCGCTTGAGCATCTGCGACTTGATCACCGCCGGCACGATCAGGAAGCCGGTGACGGTGTAAAGCAGCAGGAGGGTGGCGATAATGGTTAGCCGCCGGCGGAACCGCGGCGACATGGTTGCAAGAAATAAAGTCAGCTTCATCCTGATTAATTATAGCAGCATCTGGGATTCCGGCAACGGTGCGGTCGGGACATGGTCGATATATTCATCCACCACATAATAATTAGCAGCATCTGGGATTCCGGCAACGGTGCGGTCGGGACCCCGCCTTTAAGAGCGTGTTTAAAAATAGTGGAACGGGCGTCTCGCCCGTTTGTTTTCCCTGCATCTCCGAATAAACGGGCGAGACGCCCGTTCCACTTTTCCTGCGTAGGACTTCGGAAGATGGATTTACAAACACACTCTAAGGCTGTGGAATGTAGCGCACCGAAACCCGCGCTTGCGCAATGCTTGTAAATCGGCTAATTCGAGGGCCGAATTCAACGGACAATCATTTCACCGAGAACATCATGACGCGACAAACCAACGGCAAAGTCTATCTGGTTGGCGCAGGCCCGGGCGATCCCGGCCTGATCACCGTCCGCGGCGTCGAATGCCTCGGGCGGGCGGACGTGGTTGTGTACGATTATCTCTCCAATCCCACCTTGCTCCGCCATGCCCGCCCCGATGCTGAAATGATCTACGTCGGCAAACAGGCCAGCAACCACACAATGACCCAGGACGAAATCAACGCCCTGCTCGTCAAACTGGGGAACGACGGCAAGACCGTCACCCGGCTCAAGGGCGGCGACCCGTTTGTCTTTGGCCGCGGCGGCGAGGAAGCGGAAGCGCTTCACAAGGCCGGGATCCCGTTTGAAATCGTACCCGGCATCAGCTCGTCCATCGCCGCGCCCGCGTATGCGGGCATCCCGGTCACGCACCGGGCGGTCGCGACGGCGTTCATGGTGATTACCGGGCATGAAGACCCGACGAAAAAAGAAACCCAGGTCGACTGGAAGAGCGTGGCCGAATTCTTTGGGACCCGCGTGATTTTGATGGGCGTGGAACGGATCGGCTTGATTGCCGGCGATTTGATCAAGCATGGTTTGGCCCCGACAACGCCAGTGGCGATGGTGCGCTGGGGTACAACCGGCAATCAGCAGACCATTACCGGGACGCTAAAGACCATCGCGGGGGTGGTGGCCAAGACCGGGTTCAAGGCGCCCGCCGTGACCATCGTCGGCGAGGTGGTCAAGCAGCGAAAGACGTTGAACTGGTTTGAGAATCGGCCGCTGTTTGGGAAACGGGTCGTCGTCACCCGGAGCCGTGACCAGGCGAGTGAACTGGTCCGGCAACTGACGGAACTCGGTGCGGACGTGCTGGAGATTCCCACCATCCGCATCACGCCGCCCACCGACCTGGCTCCCCTGCAGGAAGCAGTGGAAGGGATGGGGGAATACGATTGGGTGCTGTTCACGAGCCCGAACGGCGTGGACGCCTTTTTCAAAGCGTTCTTTGAAAAGCACAAAGATTTGCGCGAGTTCGGCGGCGCCAAGATTGCGGCGGTCGGTCAGGCCACGGCGCAGAAGGTGACCGGCTACCATCTGGAAGTGGACTTCATGCCGAAAGAATTTACCACCGAAGGATTGCTCAAGGAATTCCGCAAGGAAGTGGACTGCGAGAATTTGCATTTCCTCTTGCCGCGTGCCGATCTGGCGGATCAAAAGCTCGCACGCGGTCTGGAAGATCTGGGGGGGATTGTCGACGACATCGATGCGTATGCGACCGTTCCGGAATCGGAAGATCGCACGGGTCATCGGGCGCGGTTGTTGGCGGAAGGCGCGGACCTGATCACGTTCACCAGTTCGAGCACTGTCACGAATTTTTGCAATCTGGTGGATGTACCGGCGCTGAGAAGCAAGTACCCAGGTTTAAAGTTCGTAAGTATCGGTCCGGTGACGAGCAAGACCATGGTGGATCGCGGCCTTGAAGTGGCAGTGGAAGCGGAAATTCACACGATCCCCGGCTTGGTTGATGCGATCTTAAAGCTGCAATGAGTTGGGTCGGTTGCTCGTTTATTAGTAGGACAGGCGGCTCCCTCGACGTTGCTCGGGACCCTGAGCCTGTCGAAGGGCCGCCTTTCTGTGTTGTATGCGGATCAATCAAACGGGCGGGACGCCCGTTCCACTATTGAATAGACAGGCGAGACGCACTGTCCTACTACCGGATTGGCAGTGAGCGGGAACGGCACGAAGCCGATTCCATAATAGTAGAACGAGCGTTTCGCTCGTTTATTAGTTGGACAGGCGTCCCGCCTGTCTGTCATTTGATCGACAGGCGAGACGCACTGTCCTACTCACTAACGAGGGTGCACCATCCGGTCCATTAGCGAGTCCGGATGCGCGGTGGGACAAAATCGCGGATGGCGGATGCTTGCACGAGGACGGTCAGGCGTGGTAATAAATCCGCCAGTTATGAAAAACATTGCACCCGTCGAAATCTGGTTCGTGACCGGCAGCCAAAACCTCTACGGCGAAGCCGTCTTGAAACAAGTTGCCACCAACTCCCGCAAGATTGTTGCCGAGCTCAATGGCTCGGGACAATTGCCAGTAAAACTCGTTTTCCAACCCGTGCTGATCTCCCCCGACGCAATCCGGCAGCTCTGCCTGGAAGCCAATCACTCCCCGAAATGTGCCGGGCTCGTGCTCTGGATGCATACGTTCTCGCCCTCCAAAATGTGGATCGGCGGGCTGACCGCCCTGCGGAAGCCGTTCCTGCACCTGCACACGCAGTTCAACCGCGACCTGCCGTGGGGCGAAATCGACATGGATTTCATGAACCTGAACCAGGCCGCCCACGGCGACCGCGAAGCCGGGTTCATTCATACCCGTCTCCGTTTGGACCGCAAAGTGGTGGTGGGGCACTGGTCCGATGCCGAAACGCAGACGCGCATTGGCGTTTGGATGCGGGCGGCCCGGGCCTGGCACGATTGGCAAGGCGCCAAGTTCTGTCGGTTCGGCGATAGCATGCGCCAGGTGGCGGTCACCGATGGCGATAAGGTCACGGCGGAAGCCAAGTTCGGGTATTCGGTCCCGACTTACGGCGTGGGCGATCTCGTGGAATGCGTCGACGCAGTCAGCGACAAGGCTGTTGCGAAACTTTGTGATGAATACGCGGCCACTTACACGGTTTCCCCCGAACTCCTGCGCGGTGGGGCCCGGCATGATTCCCTGCGCGATGGCGCGCGGATCGAGCTCGGCCTGCGCGATTTCCTCAAGGCCGGCGATTTTAAGGGGTTCACCACTTCGTTTGAAGTGTTGCATGGCCTCAAGCAGTTGCCCGGCATGGCCGGCCAGCGGCTGATGGCGGACGGCTACGGGTTCGCCGCGGAAGGTGACTGGAAGACGGCTGCGCTGGTGCGCGCGATGAAGGTGATGGCCGACGGCCAGCCCGGCGGCGCATCGTTCATGGAAGATTACACGTACCACCTCGACCCCGCCGGCCATCTGGTGCTCGGCGCACACATGCTGGAGATTTGCCCGTCGATTGCCGCTGGCAAGCCGACGCTGGAAATTCATCCGCTGGGAATCGGCGGCAAGGAGGATCCGATCCGGTTGGTGTTCAATGCCCAGGCCGGTCCGGCGATCAATGTGGCCATGATGGATCTTGGGAACCGGTTTCGGCTGCTCGTTGGCGAAGTCGATGTGGTGAAGCCGCCCGCAGCGTTGCCGAAGTTGCCGGTTGCACGGGCGGTCTGGAAATGCCGGCCCGACTTTAAAACGGCCTGTGCGGCGTGGATCTATGCCGGCGGCGCGCATCATACCGGTTTCAGTTACGCGGTCACGACGGAGCACATGGAAGATTTCGCGGCAATCGCGGGGATCGAGTTGGCGATCATTGACGCAAACACGAAGATCCGGGAGTTCAAGCAGCAGTTGCGTAATGACGAAATCTATTATCACATTGCGCCCGGCCTGGGAAAACTCTGAGCAGCGTGTTTTGAAATCCGATTACGGGAGAAAGGTGGAACGGGCGTCTCGCCCGTTTGATTAATCCGGATGTGACAGGCGAGACGCACTGTCCTACTAATAAACGGGCGACCCTTCGACGGGCTCAGGGTCCCGAGTACAGTCGAGGGAGACGCCCGTTCCACTTGCTTGACTGCTGATCCGCGGAGCGCGATTCAGGTCCCAAATCCACGGGTAATTTTTCAAACCGGTTGATTTCCTCAACAAAACGAAGACCCCCACGTTCTGTGCCAGAACTACAGTGTATCGATAACTCCCGGTGGGTCGGGTCGGCCCAGACGGC
>Ga0114951_10000746_pt1 | contig 43761 bp, 37 predicted proteins | sample AM7aDNAmetaG_FD_88677 | JGI IMG/M metagenome (GOLD analysis project Ga0114951, IMG submission 88677) | Freshwater microbial communities from Finland to study Microbial Dark Matter (Phase II) - AM7a DNA metaG | ecosystem: Environmental > Aquatic > Freshwater > Lake | place: Finland: Lake Alinen... | reverse complement strand
TGGACCGGTTCTTCGGCACGATGAAATGGTCGCATGAACTGCGGCAGGCGATCATCCGCAACACGGGATTGCCGATCTCGTTCGGCCTGTCGGTGAACAAGACCGTTTCGAAGATCGCCACAGGAGAGGCCAAGCCCAACGGGGAGCTGTACATCGAACGCGATGCCGTACAGCCCTTCCTGGCGCCGCTGTCGATCCGCAAGATCCCGATGATCGGGGAGAAGACTTACCGCCTGCTCCGTTCCATGGGCATCGTGACCATCGATACCCTGAGCCGCATCCCCGTGGAGATGATGGAAAAGGTGATGGGTAAAAACGGCGCGGTGATATGGGAGAAGGCCAACGGCATCGATACAACGCCGGTACGTCCCTACCATGAAGCCAAATCGGTGAGCACCGAAACCACGTTCGAACAGGACAGCATCGACATTGTGCGGATGAAGGAGATCCTGGTGAAGATGGTCGAAAAGATCGCGTTCGAATTACGCGACCAGCAGAAACTTACCTCGTGTGTAACGCTGAAGATCCGCTATTCAAACTTCGACACGCACACCCTGCAGCAGCATGTGCCCTATACCGCCTTCGACCATCATCTCATCCCTGTGGTGAAGGAGCTCTTCGAACGCATATACCAGCGCCGCATGCTGATACGCCTCATCGGCGTGCGTTTCAGCAGCCTGGTCTCCGGGAACCCGCAGCTTAACATGTTCGATGATAACGTGGAGATGGTCAGCCTCTACCAGGCCCTCGACAGGATCAGGCGGAAGTACGGGCAGCAGAGCGTGAGGAGGGCTGTGGCATTGCCCCGGGCCTGAAAAATGGTAAAATGGTAAAATGGTGAAATGGTGAAATGGTGATCCCGATGGCCATCGGGAGGTGGAACACTGCAGGCGCACAACATGTTGTGCCATGGTGTGATTATCCCGGTTGTTGCCGGTTGTTGATGCCGGTGGGTTTTCTATAATCAAAGAACATCCGCAGGGCGGCGAGCACGAGGAGGAAATTGCCCAGGCCCATGAGCCCCGATTGCAGGATCTTGTGGGAAAGGGCTCTGCCGAGCAGGTCGTCGGAATTTGCACCGTAAAAAAAGAGAAGGATGACCAGCACGGGGATCCACAGGTATTTTTTTTCCGAGGCGATGTAAAAGATCATGAACATCAGCAGCGGCGCACTGAGCAGCATTAAAACCCAATCGGTGCGGATCAGGTTCGGGAGCAGGGCGACGAGTAAAAACCATTCGAACAGGAAGTCGCTTCCCGGTAAACCGGCGGCGCTTGCCTGCTGCTTTTCACGGTGAATGTTGTTCAGGATGAACAGGACAACCAGTATGGAACACAGGGCAAAAATCAGCAAACCCGCCCAGGAAGGCCACGACGCGATGAGCGTACTGAAAATGTAGTCGATAGAGGTCATGCCGGGGAAATCGCCGTTATGCGCCATCACTGTTTTTATCCAGTCGCCATACAAACCAATGGCCGCCGACGGCCCGGGGAAAATAAACGGGATGATCAGCCCGAACGCGGCCGTGCTGCATAACCAGGCCATTGCCCGCCATTTTTTCCGGAGAACCAGCGGGATCAACAAGATAAGCAGGTAGGGCTTTACCAGGATGACGATCCCCAGCAGGATGCCGCCCGGACGGTCTTTTCCCGCCAGTAAACTTTGTATGGCAAGACAACAGAGCATCAGCAGGATAATATTGATGTTGCCGAGGTACAACTCCCGGGCGCAATGGATCAGGATGCAGCCAAAAGAGAGCGAAAGCAGCAATGTGGCATGTTTTACAGCGCTCGTCACCAGGTATCCGGTGACCAGGTTGCGGATCAGGATGAACGTGTACCAGTATGCGGTTCCAAGAATGAAAAAGTGGATGATCTCCGCAACTTTAAAATTCAGGAAGGTGTAAGGCAGAAAAAAGAAGAGGGTGGCCGGACTGTATTTGTAAAACCCTGATCCGCCGTCGAACGAAACCAGGTAAACCTGTTCCCCGGAAAAAAGGTGCGTGGCAGCAGTATAGTATACCCTGAAGTCGCCAAGCTGAAACCGGCCGTTGATCATGTTCAGCGTGAAGGTAAGCAGTACGGCGAGTGCCACAAACACAGTGAAACCGTTGAAGATGTCTGCCTTTTTCATCGTATGGGATTATTGCTTCGCGGTGGTTTTCAGTTCGTAAATATACCAGAAACTTGTACGCTCCATCCAGTGGTTGAAGTTGAAATTACTTACCCATGGCGGATAGGTGCTGTATATCAGCTGCGGCGTGAATTGATCTGCAACGCGAAGTCCGGCTTTCGTGGTAACAACCAGCGTCACCGTATCTTTTGCAGGGAGTAGTGACTGCAGGGAATCAACATGCGTGAATGTGAGATTCCCGCGTGTATAAAAGTGGATGTCAACCTTTGCCCGGTGATAGGGGCTGTCGCCTGTAAAACAGAATTTTACCGGGGTGGAATACGTGTCCCACACCTTTTTATATAGGGCTATCTGGTCGTCGGCAGGCCGGAAGATCAGCACAACCAGCATGATCATGTTCAGGTACCAGAACAGCCTTACCAGCACTTTTGTAAAACGGCGATGCAGCAGTTCGTATCCTTTCTTCTGCAGGAACAGGTCGGTGGTCATGATGATCATTACCGGAAGGAACCCAATGACGGGAAAGATGAACCTGATCTCCTTGTGCGGGATCAGGAAGTGGATCGCCAGGAACGGTACCAGAGTCCAGGTAATGACGTCTTTCGGGAACCGGAAGAAGTAGATGAAAACGGCCAGGATATAAACGATGCTCAGAGGAGGGAAGGCATTGATGAGGGTTTGTTCAATATAGTACCACCAAGGGCTGATGCCGAAGTCTGCAGCCTTGTGAAAGAGGATGTTCTGCTGAAAATAGTTCCAGGAGGTCAGTACCCATTCGTCGTAATACCATCGGTCGATCAGCACGCCCAGGCCAGCCGCGGCGAGGATCCCGGCGCAGAACAGCAGCAGGTTCCTCAAGCCGGCTTTGCGGATGACTGCCAGCCAGGCTGCAAACCCGATGACCATAAAAGCCACCTGGTAGCGGGTTATGAATGCAATCCCGAGAATGAGCCCGGTGACAAGGTAATCCCGTGCCCTGAGGTTCTTCCGCAGGAAAAACCAGGCCACCCCGATCAGGAAGATCCTCCCTGCAACGGTTTCAGAAGAGAACCTGACACTGTTGTAGGGAATGAACCAGAGGAAAAAGGAAAGCAACAGGAAGCCATACAGCATGGTACGGTCGTTGATCTTCGGGGCGCACCACCTGATGACCATGTGAATGCTGCAAAAGGTAAGCAGTGCAGATAGCAGCCTGATAATAAAAGCGATTGTGAACGGGTTGGTGATCCCTACTGCCGCAACGGTTTTATATACGGAGTATACCACCAGCGGCTGAACAGCAGGGCGCATCTTGCAACTGTATTCCCAGGGCAGGTTTGCCTTTTCGGTCAGCCCAAGTTTGAGCCCGGCAAATTCAATGACCTGGAAATGCTCGTCAAAATGGTTGTATCCGACAGAAAACCACGCGGTTAGGAAAAATACAAGTGCGCCGGCGAGGTAAATTCTTCTTGCAGAAATGCCTTTTTCGTTTAACATATCACCGAGTTTGAAACGTGTTAACCTGGAGGTTCTTTGTACAAATATACATTTCCTGCGATTTCTTTTTATTTTTCCGGCTGAAGGTGAGTTCTGACATATTTTATCAGAACCCGAACAACCGAAGGTATGCTTCTGTTATCAGTTTGTCGAGCCGGTCATAAAAACGCCTGATGTCGCCGGTTGCGGGAGGTTTTTTGCGCCATGATGCAACCTGGGTTTCAGACTCTGAAAGTACCTGCTCTTCGACAGGACCGAGTTTCTGCAGGATTCCGGTCCCGGCAGGGTTCACGAGTGCCGGGAGGTTCAGGTAATTGTCGCCATGGCCGCGTTTTACAGGGAAGCACCGGTCTTTAAGCGCCAGCGCTTTGTTACACAGCGGAGCATAGCCGGTGCTGTCGGCTTGCAGCAGTTGTGGCAGCACATGCGCTTCATTGAACCAAACCGGGAAAACGACCGAGCAAAGCGGGAAACCCAGCACACTCCACATGGTCATCGACGATGCGGGTTCACCTTTCCTGGTACCCTGGACTACAACCGAGGCAGCCGTGGAAAACCGTGGAATGAAATCGGTAAACCATACAAACTTTTCCTTTTCCCGGGTCTGCTGCTGCTTAAGATCGGTTTCCGTGAGCGAATGAACCAGGCACCTGGCGGCATCCCTCAGGATAAATTCCGGGGTGAGGTTGTTGGTCGCAGAAGCCTGGTAAAATAGTTTTTCTGCGGTGAGATACCGGATATACCCCTGTCCCTCATCGGGTGTGCCTGTGAATGAATAATTGGTTCGGATGAGGTATCCCATGGGCGCCGCCACCGGGTCGTTTACATCGATTTTAAAGTATCCCCGGTTGGATGTTTCAAAAAAGGCTCCGTTTCCCTGCGCATCGATCACCCCGAAATTGGCTGCAATTCCATAGGGTTTTGCCAGTGTTTTCAGCATTTTTTCAAAATCATCCACCGTGGCGCATTGCTGAAGGGCCTGTTTCATCACCTTTCCCTCATTGATCCCTGCATCGGCCTCCTCCTTCGGGTTTATATTGTACGATACCGAATTCATGATGGCGAACCCGGCCGTATTCATCCCAACCCATACCTCCCGGCCGGTCGTATCTTTCGAATTCACCAGCCCGATATAATCATATTTCCCGTCGGTAAAATACATCAGTTTGTTGTCCGTGTCGCCGGTATCGCGGTTTTTCCATAACAGCGGACGCCCGTCGGGCGTGAATTTGCCTGAAATGATGGCCGTAGTGCAGGCCGGCGATTGAAGCGATGCCAATGCTAACACGGCATACAGTAACACAAGTTTTTTCATGCAGGATGGGTGTTTGTACGAAAGGCGAAATTAAATAAAAGGAAGATGATAACCTCATTTATGATCGTAAGATCAATATCGGAACGCCAAACCTGGCCTGAAACATTCGGTGAACTGAACGACGGATGATTTTTTTTGGAAAAACATCCGGAAATGATTATATTGTAGTCGTAAAAATGATTAAAATATGATCAAAGTTTCACCATTTCACCATTTCACCATGTACCTCTCCTCTCACTCATACTACTCCCTCCGCTACGGGACCATCTCCGTTGAAAATCTCGTTGAAGAGGCGGTCCGGTGCGGGGTGACGGCGCTGGCACTGACCGATATCAACAACTCCACGGGCATCATGGACTTTGTAGCTGCCTGTAAGGAGAAAAATATCAAACCCATTGCAGGGATTGAATTCCGCCGCGGGGATGAATATCTCTATACCGGGCTGGCAAAGAACAATGAAGGTTTCAGGGAGCTGAATGATTTTTTGAGTTTTCACAACCTGAACAACCAGCCCCTGCCCGACCATCCGCCTGAAATGGAAAATGTATTCATCATCTACCCCTTCTCCACCCACGCCCCACGTCCCACGGCCCACGTCCCACGTTCCACGTCTCTTGTCAATCGTCAATCGTCAATCGTCAATCGTCAATCCTACATCGGCATCCGTCCCTCCGATCTGAGCCCGCTCATGCTCTCGCGTCACCGCGACCTCCTTCCCGCGATGGTGCTCATGGCGCCTGTCACCTGCCGTACCAGGCAGGAGTATGAACTGCACTGCAATTTCAGGGCGGTTGACCACAACGTACTGCTGACCAGGCTGGAGCCTGGCCAGGTTGCGGCCTGCGATGAGATCATGCTGCCGGTTGACGCGTTGCGGGGGCTGTGCAGCGATTTTCCGGAGATACTCCGCAACACGGAAAAAATGGTGGAGGCGTGCTCCATCGATTTCGATTTCAAGGCGTGTAAAAACAGGAAAACATATACCGGCAGCCGTTACGACGATCTCATTTTCCTGGAAAAACTTGCCATGGACGGGCTTCAGTACCGTTACGGGAAAGGTCATGGTGAGGCCCGGCGGCGAATCAGGCATGAACTGGAGATCATCGACAAAATGGGGTTTGCTTCCTACTTCCTCATCACGTGGGATATCATCCGCTATTCGATGTCGCGCGGTTTTTACCACGTAGGGCGTGGGAGTGGCGCAAACAGCATCGTGGCCTACTGTCTGCGCATCACCGATGTCGATCCCATTGAACTCGACCTCTATTTTGAGCGGTTCATCAATCCCAAACGGACCTCGCCGCCCGACTTCGACATTGACTATTCGTGGAAGGAGCGCGACGAGGTGCTCGACTACATCTTCAAGCGTTACGGACATGAACATACCGCCCTGCTCGGCGCCATGTCGACCTTCAGGGATAAATCCATTTACCGGGAGCTCGGGAAAGTGCACGGTTTGCCTAAACAGGAGATCGATGCCTACCTTAAAAACCCGGATGAGGCGATAAATCAGAATAAAATCATCAGGAAGATCAACGAATTGGGGGAGATGATGGCTGATTTCCCGAACCTGCGAAGCATCCATGCGGGCGGGGTGCTGATATCCGAAGATCCGATCACCTGCTATACCGCGCTCGACATGCCCCCGAAGGGATTTCCGACCACGCAGTTCGACATGTACGTTGCCGAGGATATCGGCTTTGAAAAACTCGATATCCTCAGCCAGCGGGGCATCGGGCATATCTATGAAGCGGCCGGGATCGTGAAAAGGAACCAGGGCATCAGCGTCGACGTACACCAGGTACGTGCCTTCAAGGAGGATGAAAAGGTGAAGGAGTTGCTCCGCAACGCGCGCACCATCGGGTGCTTTTACGTGGAAAGCCCCGCCATGCGCGGGCTGCTGAAAAAACTGCAGTGCGACAACTACCGCACCCTCGTGGCTGCCAGTTCGATCATCCGGCCCGGGGTGGCGCGCTCGGGGATGATGAAGGAGTACATCTTCAGGTTTCACAACCCCGGGAAGTTCAAATACCTGCACCCCGTAATGGAGGAGCAGTTGAAGGAGACCTACGGAGTGATGGTTTACCAGGAGGATGTGCTGAAGATCTGCCACCACTTTGCCGGCCTCGACCTGGCCGACGCCGACGTGATCCGCCGGGCCATGAGCGGCAAATACCGGTCGAAGAAGGAACTGCAGCGCATCATCGACAAATTTTTCGAGAACTGCCGCAACTCCGGCTACCCCGAAGAGGTGACAAAAGAGGTGTGGCGGCAGATCGAATCCTTTGCCGGCTATTCCTTTTCCAAAGCCCATTCAGCCTCCTACGCCGTGGAAAGTTACCAGAGTCTCTACCTGAAGGCCCATTACCCGCTGGAGTTCATCACCGGGGTGATCAATAACTTCGGCGGGTTTTATTCATCGTGGGTATACTTCAACGAAGCCAGGGTCTCGGGAGCCACCCTGCATGTGCCCTGCGTCAACCGCAGCGAATACAAGACCTGCATCCGGGGAAGCGATATCTTCCTGGGATTTGTCCATGTGGCCAACCTGGAGGCGGGGGTGGGGAAGGCGATTGTGGATTTACGATGTACGGTTGTCGATTTACGATTTAGGAAGGAGGAGGGACGGGGGACGAAGGAGGAGGGAGGAGGGACGAAGGACGAGGGACGAGGGAGGGGGGGGGAGAAGCCGTATGCGGATCTGGAGGATTTTATACAGCGGGTGCCGGTTACGCTTGACCAGCTGGTGATCCTGATCAGGGCGGGGGCGTTCAGGTTTACGGGAAAACCGAAGGCTTCGCTGCTGTGGGAGGCGCACATGCTGCTGGGAAAAAACGAAGCAGCAAAAATTTCGCCACCTCGCCACCTCGCCACCTCGCTACCTGATGTCAACCCGGCTCGCTCCCCCTCTGCCGCTCCGACCGGAGAGGCTGAGCAAACCTTCAACCTTCAGTTTTCAATTTTCAACTCAGTTGCGCCCAAACGGTTTACCCTGCCCGTGCTGGAGCAGAACATCCTCACGGATGTATATGATGAGATCGAACTGCTCGGATTCCCGGTCACCTACAGCTATTTTGACCTCCTGGTTACGAAGTTCCGCGGCGATATCCTTGCCCATGAGATGGCGGCGAATGTTGGGAAGACGATACGCATGCTGGGGTTGCTGGTCACCATCAAGTATGTGCGGACGATCAAAAAGGAGTGGATGCATTTCGGCACCTTCATCGATGTAAACGGCCGTTTTTTCGACACTGTTCATTTCCCGAAGGCGGTCACGCAGTATCCTTTCCGCGGCGACGGGGTTTACCTTGTCAAGGGAAAGATCGTGGAGGAATTCGGTTTTCCGAGCATGAACGTGGACCAGATGGCCAAGATGCCGCTGCAACCCGACCCGCGGGGGTGATGCAGGAATAGACCGGTTGCCGGAAGGTATAATTCATCCGGCAAATTATCGGTCATTCGATGGAGATACCATATTTATCAAGCAACCCGACGACACCGGCCAATGAAAACCTGGCTTTCCTGATCCGGTTTCTCTCCGGGTCGATCGAGTAATTTGAGGCGGTCCTGAAATCAGCTTTTTCCAGGATGGTATGGTCAAAAATCGCCCTCGACAAGTCGCAGTTATCGAAAACAGATGAGGTTAAATCCGATTCGGTAAAATCCGTTTCCTTCAGGCTGCAGTTGATAAAACTGGTTTTTTTTATTTTCTGTTTGTTGAAGGAGGCCAGGTTGAGGTTGCAATCATTGAAATCGACAGAAAACAGGAATTCATTGCAGGTCTCAAAATGCAGCCCCAGCAGTTTGCACGACCTGAACTTTGCATCCTTGAATGACGTCGAATTCAGTTTTGCAAGGCTGAGGTTGCAGTTGGTAAAGGTACAGTCTGAGAATTTTATTGCCGACAGGTCGGCTTCTGCGAAGTTGCAGCTGACAAAGGAGCAGGATTCGTAATCTCCTTTATCAATGGGGGTTACAGAAAAATCTGTTTTGTTGAATGTCCTGTCGGAAAAATAATTGTCAGCCATGTGTAATCACCTGAAAGTTCAGCGAAAATACAAATTTCATGGGAAAATCTGCCACCAGAATCGTCCTTACAAGGGTATTCGCCAACTTCACTTGGAACAAAAGCCGCAATATGCTGAACAAGATCAGCGCATTGCGGCTTTACACGATAATGTGAGTATAATTAATTTATTGCAAAGGGATGCGATGTCACGACATCGATGTTGCGGTGGATCAGCTTATGGATGTTTTTAAGGTAAGTTTTTTCATCAGCCGAGCAAAACGACAGGGCAGCGCCGGTTTCACCAGCCCTTCCTGTTCTGCCGATGCGGTGAACATAGGTTTCCGCCTGCTCGGGGATCTCGTAATTGATCACGTGCGTAAGTTTGTCAACATCAATCCCCCTGGAGGCGACGTCGGTCGCGACCAGTACGCGGATGCTCCGGCTTTTAAAGTCCTTGAGGGCCTTGTCGCGGGCACTCTGCGACTTGTTTCCGTGAATGGCCTGGGCTTTGATACCATTCCGGAGAAGGTCTTTAACCACTTTATCAGCGCCATGCTTGGTGCGGGTGAAGATAAGAACGTGTTATACCGCGTCATTCTGCAGAACATGTGTTAGCAGCAACTTCTTATTCTCTTTCTTGACGTGATACACCGACTGTGAGACGAGGATCGGGGGCATTGCATCCGGCGACAGGTTTAACTGCACCGGGTTGTGAAGAAGGGCGGCTGCCAGTTTCCTGATCTCGTCGGGCGCCGTTGCCGAAAACAGCAGGGTTTGCCTTTTAGCAGGTAGTTTGGCTGTGATCTTTCTGATATCGTTGATAAAACCCATGTCGAGCATGCGGTCGGCTTCGTCAAGCACTAAATATTCCACCTTGTCAAGGTGGACAAATCCCTGGTTCATCAGGTCGAGCAGTCGGCCGGGTGCGGCCACAATGATATCAACCCCTCTCTGAAGGGCCTGGGTCTGGTTTTTCTGTGAAATTCCGCCATAAATGGTTACAAGGCGGATATCGAGTTCTTTGCCATAGGTGGTTATTTCTTCACTTATCTGGGCCACCAGTTCACGGGTGGGAGCGAGGATCAGGGCTTTTACGGCCCTGCGTTGGTTGCGATCTTTTTCAATCTCCAGCAATTGAAGGATAGGAAGCGCGAAGGCGGCGGTCTTGCCGGTGCCAGTTTGAGCGCATCCGAAAATGTCTTTTCCCTGCAGAATGATGGGGATTGCTTTTTCCTGGATAGGAGTCGGGTTCAGGTACCCTTTCTTATTTACAGCATTCAATAACGGCTGGATAAGGTTCAGATTTTCAAAATTCATTTAATGGTTTTAAATATAAATAATAATGGTTATCCCCGGCGGTAACTGAAGAACAGTCTTTTCCGGGTTGCATTAAAAAAGTGTATACTGGGCTGAATTGTAAAGGGGAAGGATTACTTACAGATTGAGATACAATCTTTCAAATGTGGCTGCAAAGGTACGATTAAATCCTGCAACAACACGATAACGGCAAAATAAAAAATATTTCCGGCAAAACCGCCAGGCATAACCACATGCAGTACGCTCCAAATAACATGTTCAGGCTCCCGCCTTGCAGCCAACCATCAGCTGGATTCCCGACAGGGTTTCCTTCAGGGTCACGCCGGTGAGCCCGGCTTCCTGCATCCAGCCCGCAACCTCCTTCTGCGTGTAGGTGTCTCCATGCAGCGTGCCAACCAGCATGTTTAAGGCAAAAACGGCGCCAATGAGTGGTTCGGTGCGGTCATCATTCATCATATGATCAACGATGACCAGTTGTCCGCCAGGGATCAGTGCATCAGCGCCCTTCCTGATCAGCAATGCATTTTCTTCGGGAGAATTGATGTGAATGATGGCCGACATGAATACGAGGTCGTAGCCTGCTCCCAGGGTATCGTAAAGGTAATCACCTGCAAGCGTATCAACTTTATCTGATAATCCTGACTGCAGTATGTATTTCGAAGTAAGGGGGATGATATTGGGCAGGTCGAATACCGTTGCCGTGATGGCCGGGTTCTGCCGGACCATGGCAAAAGAAAAGGCGCCGGATCCGCCGCCCACATCGAGTACTCTCGTGGTGGCGGAAAGGTCTAAAACCAATGAGATTTCATCGGCCTGCTTCCCGGCACGGGCATGCATTGCAGCGATGAAGGACTCCTTCCATGCATTGGTGCGCTCGTTGATAGGAGCTTCCATGACAATGCTTGTCCCCTTGTACATAACATCTGTGAGGGTGCTCCACGTTTTCCAGGTCTGGTTTGACAGGGAGAGTCCCCCGAGATAGGCAGGCGATGTTTTTACCAGGAATTTTGTTGCGAAGGCAGTGTTCTTGAAAATTTGTTTCCGCTTCACCAACAGGCCAAGAGAGACCAGCGCATTCAGCAGGCGGTCGGTGGCCCGGGGAAACGACTGCAGCTGCGCCGCAACCCATGCCGATGAGTTGCCGGCCGGCTCCAGCAGGTCAAAAATATCTAGTTCATTGGCAGTCAGGATGATCCTGCTCATCCTGAATGCATTAGCCATCTCCATGAGATGGTCCGGTGAGTTGATTTCAATCCGTTTCACTTCCCAATCCCCAGCACGTCAGTTCCCTGGTCATACACAATATCGAGCGGGATGCGGGCACTCTTCAGCCGTTCAATATCCGATCGCAGCACGTCGCTGATCCTGCCGTTTGATTCGAGGTAGCTTTTCGCCGCATTATAGTCGCCGTTACCTTCAAACTCCAGCAGCATGGCCGACCATTTATTCATGGCGTCGCCGATCTTACCGAAGTTAATCTTATAGGTGCCGGAATTGCCGCGTTCAAATGCACCTTGTCCGGCAAAGAAATTGAAGCACATCATGTTGGCTTTGCCATGCGCACTGGCAGCGCCAAAACGAACCGACCTGATCAGCCCTGCCATATAGGTCACAAAGCAATCTTCGGCAGTTATATCCCTGATCTCACCTTTTTCAATCAGTTTGGTGGTCATAAAAAGTCCGAGAATATCAGCTTTGGCCTCCTCAAAAGAGGAATATTTTTCCTTCAGCGCCTCCCTGACGGTACCTTTTTGCGTAATGGTATTCTTAATCCCCAGCCCATGGGCAACTTCATGGAACATCACATTTGAGAAAAATGCGTCAAACCGGATATGCCGGCGCTGAGCTGAATCGATGAGGATATTGGAAATAGGTACCAGGATGTTGTCAAATTTTGCCCGCATGGCGTTTTTTAGCTGGAGACGGCGGGAACCCTTGGCCAGTTGTACCTTTTCATCGTTCGGCAGGTTGATGGCAATGGTTTTGCTGCCCGCATTGGAATGACCTGAAACATAGATGATATCATAAGCATTCAGGTCGGAATCGGTTCCGGGCTTCTCCTTTTTATATTTTGGATCAACAGGAAGTTGCAACTGGAGCTCGGGCAGGAATTTTGCAAATTTTGCCAGCCTGAGGCTCCATTCTTTGTCTTTAACCAGGAGCGAAGATTCAAAGGCGGTCTTCTGACCGAAAAGTTCATCTTCATAGTTTTCAATCGGCCCAACCACGAAGTCGAGGGTATTGTTTTTCATATCCATCCATGCCATGTCGCTTTCAAAATAGTTGTCGCTCAACAACGCTGCAGAGCGAAGTTCCAGGTATTTTTTCAAGCCTGCATCCTCCGCCAGGGCCGAAGCCTGTTTCAGCAAATCGGAGGCTGTTTTCAGTTTGTCGCTGAAGGCCTCATGGTACCAGAGGTTCTTAAGGCTGTGATCATCATTGCGCCTGATCACCGAATACTGCGAGGTCTTTTCCTTGTTGTTCCATTGCTCAAACTCTTCCTTCGACATATCCTTCGGATAGAAGTTGGCCCCTGCCGGCTTTTCCCCGATCCCTTTGATAAATGGCTGGTTGCCGTTCAGCCGTTCCCAGGGACCATAGTTGATGGCAGCATAGGCTCTCGCCAGGGTATCGCTAACTGAACCGAGAAATTTCTGCTTATCCCCGATAACCTGTTCCCAGTAAAGGTCGTCCATGATCCGGGCAACGCGGATGAGTATAGGAATCATCTGTTTCTCCTTAACGGTCAGCTTATTCAGATCGGTTGTGAGCTTTACGGTTACAAATTCACCTGTTTTAGCTTTCATGAGCGAATCTTCAGGATTTACAATTGCTGCCCGGCTGCCCTGGCTGGGATTGCAGCCGGGGATCACAAATACAATTATTCCAGCTAAAAGCATTATGGAGATCATTTTTCTGAACATGACATTTTACATTTAATGTTAGGGGCAAAAGTAGTAATATTTGGTTAGTATTTTTTTATTTTAAACAATTTGATTTGATCATAATAATTTCTAAGTTTGTTTCTGATTATTTCATAGTCATAACCTTAAACCAAATCACCATGAACAATGTCTTTATTCTGATCATCATCGGGGGAGTCGGATTGCTCTTTTTCTCCGGTATCCGAATTGTCCGCCCCACGCACCGCGGACTTATTGAGCGTTTTGGAAAATACAACCGGTTTGCCAACCCGGGTTTTCACTGGATCATCCCGGGCATCGACCTGATGTATCAGGTGAACATTACCGAGAAGATGATCAACGCCGAGCCACAGGAGATCATTACCAACGACAACCTGAATGCCAAGGTAGATGCCCAGGTCTACTTTAAGATTACGAGTGATGAGGAGAGCGTTAAAAATTCGCAGTACAACGTCAACAACATCGAATACCAGATTGTGAACCTGGCCCGTACCACGCTGCGAAACATCATCGGCACCATGACCCTGAAATCGGCCAACAGCGAACGCGGAAAGATCAACAAGGAGCTCCACGGTACGCTGCTTGATGAGACAAAAAGCTGGGGCATCCAGATTATCCGTACCGAGCTGAAAGAAATTGATCCTCCCAAGGATGTCCAGGAAACCATGAACAAAATTGTAAAAGCCGAAAATGAAAAAATAGCGGCCATCGATTATGCGACGGCAGCCGAAACCAAAGCCGACGGGGAGAAGCGTGCTGAGATCCGGCGTGCCGAAGGGGTAAAACAGGGACAGATCCTCCGGGCCGAAGGTGAAGCACAGGCCATTGCTCTGGTTAACGAGGCTGCTGAAAAGTACTTTATCGGAAACGCTCAGGTGCTGAGGAAAATCCAGGCGCTGGAAACCTCGCTGAAGGACAATTCAAAGATTGTCGTTCCTGCCGGTTCCGACCTGGTCAACGTTCTGGGCGACATGGCAGGAATCATCCCGTTGAGGGACAAACCCGACACAAAATACGCACCCGTATAACCCGGAAGCGGAAAGAAAACAACGGTATAGCGTCCTGGCGGATTTCCCGGGGTGTCTCAGGAATTGGCAGGTTCAATCCGTGGAAGGACGAACGTTAGGATTTTGCTGACCGATTCGTCGATCGACAGCAGGTCGGTACGGATTTCGATATCGGCATGCCGGGGATTTTCAAACGGAGAGGTGATTCCGGTGAATTCCTTGATCTCCCCGCGTCGCGCTTTGGAATAAAGTCCTTTGGTGTCGCGTTCTTCACAAACGGTCAGCGGTGCGTTCACGAAAACTTCTATAAAATCATCCTTTCCGATGATGGCGCGGGCTGTTTCCCGGATGTCATCGGTGGGGCTGATAAAGCAATTGATGGTGATAATTCCGCACTGGAGGAACAATTTCGAGATTTCAGCAATGCGGCGGATGTTCTCATGACGGTCGGCGTCCGAAAATCCCAGGTTGCTGTTAATCCCGGTCCTGATGTTGTCACCGTCGAGAACCTGCGTAAGGTAGCCGCGGCTGAAAAGTTCCTGCTCGAGATATTTGGCCAGGGTGGTTTTTCCTGCGCCGGACAAGCCTGTCAGCCAGAGAACTACTGACTTCTGGTTCAGCAATTCTTCTTTTTCTTTTCTGTTCAGGATTTCGTGATGTACCGGGAATAAATTTTTATCGTGAGATTGCATTGTGTTGTCGCTGATTTTTTTTCATTTGGCCCGCAAAGATACAGGTTCTTTGAGAATTAGCCGAATTGCATTTTATCCCTTGGAAATGGTGCAACAGGGTTTACCTTTGGACTGTGTTCGGCATCTTACACTATTCAAGGCATGATTTTCATGAAAATGTAAATCACAAAGGCGCACGAAGGAGGATTCCCGGAAATTAAAACCTTGGTGCGACTTCGTCGGGAAGCGAATACAGCCAAGCCAGATCAGCATTTTCGGAGCTGAAAGAGGCATTCAAGAAATCGAAAGCCGGGAGAGGCTGTGCTGAACTTTCGCCAGTTCAACACAGCACGGTTCTTTCCATCGGGATGTTTAATTTCCGGATTCCGGGTAAAACCAGCCTCCTTCCGGTTTCCCGGGAAATCGTCAATAAAACAACAAACCACCTCAACCATGAACCGCAAACCCCGGCAAGATCAAATCTGAAATCGTCATTCGTCAATCGTCAATCGTAAATCGTCAATCATCCTATAAACAGCCCCTCAATCCTCACCTTATAGCTGCCGTCCTTCATTCTCGTCACCGCGTTGACAAGCCCGCTGTGCCGCCATTGAAGCATGCAACGGCGGGGCATGAACCAGTAGCGGCGACCCAGTTCAATTTTCTCTTTTGATTCTTTGATAATGCCTTCGTATCCTTGTGCCACATAATAGCCAATATCGACGAATCCTTCCGACCTTGGCCGCAGTGGCCCGGTCACACACCAGTTTATGACGCCGTTCCGCGGGTCGGAATCGGTAACAACACCGCAATGGGTGATCGGGCAGCCGCACGACATGCCCATGGGGCGGCCGATCATGACATCGCCTTTTTTCACGCCAAGTTCCTTAACCAGTGCAGGATTGTATGGGAGGATCGTCTCCCTGGGGCCGGGTTCATTTTCAAAACAATCCAGGATAAAATCAAAATCACGTTTGAGGTGATCCTTCCAGCCCATCTTTTCGCCAATGCCGGTCGCTTCCTTGCAATCGATGAGGTTTTTCAGATTTTTTGTTTCCGATCCGTTGTGCTTCACGTGGATGCACATCTTCAGGGAGGTTTCCGAGTTATCGACTGCTGCGGCAAATTCAGCGCAGGTCTTGTACCCGCATACACCGCAATCGAGCAACGGCAGCCGGTCAATGGTAATCACTTCTTTTACTTCTGCTTCCATGTTATTGTTTGTTTAATGTTTCTATTGCGTAAAGATTGAACTTCCTGAAAAGATTGGAGTCAGGCTGTTGAACGAATGCCCTAGTTTATTCATGAAGACCTCCAGATCTTTTGCCGTAGTAAACCTTCCCATGCTTACCCTGATCCCGCCCCTGGCTTCGAACGGGTTTAGCCCGATGGCCTGGAGAACATGGGATGCACTGTGGGATTTGTCGTTCGACGAACAGGCTGATCCGGCCGAAACGGCTATGCCTGATTCGTCGAGGTGCAACAGCAGCCTGATCGTTTCACCCTCGAACCCGTGAAAGCTGAAACTCAGATGACCCGGGAGGCGCTGATCGGGATGCCCGTTGATATAGGCATTGTCGAAGGTCGAAAACAGGTAATCCTCCAGCTTTTTCCTGAGTTCGCGCAACCGGGTGGCTTCATCGTTCATCTCTTCCATGCATAATTCCGCTGCCTTTGCAAAACCGGCAATGGCAGGGATGTTCTCGGTAGTTGAACGCATCCCGGATTCCTGTCCGCCGCCGTGCAGCAAGGGATCAAGGTTGATTCCTTTCCTGATGTACAGGGCGCCGATCCCTTTCGGACCATATATTTTATGCGCGTTGATGGTGAGCAGGCCGATGTTCGCATCATGAACGCCGACCGGGATTTTTCCGAACGACTGGCACGCGTCGGAATGAAACGGGATGTTGCGCGACCGGCAGATCCTCCCGATCTCTTCCACAGGCTGGATGGTCCCGATCTCGTTATTGGCATGCATCACCGAAACCAGGATCGTTTTCGGGTTAATCACCTCCTTAAGCCTGGCCAGGTCAACGATACCATCCGTGTCAACCGGGAGGTATGTGATGTAAAATCCTTCGTCGGCAAGCCATTTGCAGGTGTTCAGCACGCAATCATGCTCAATGGCGGAAACAATGATATGCTTCCCATTGTGCCTGTTGGCGCGGGCAATCCCCTTCAGGGCCCAATTGTTTGACTCGGTGCCCCCCGACGTGAAGAATATCTCGTCAGGGTCGGCACCAACACATTGTGCCAGGGTGGCGCGGGAATTTTCAAGAACCTCCTTTGCCAGAGTTCCGAAGTGATGCAGGCTCGAGGCATTGCCAAACCCCTGCCTGAAAAGCGGGATCATGGTTTCGACGACCCGCTCGTCCACACGGGTGGTGGCCGCATTATCAAGGTAGATCCTGTTATGCTCCATGGCGCTATTCCCCTACATAAACAAGGTCCTCATCAAGGGTGCGCAACACGCCGAAGTGGTGCTTTGCGCCAATTTCCTTTTTGCCCACGCATATGGTGCATGTTCCCACAGGGGGATTGCCGCGAAGGAACATCGGGAATTCGATGTCGGGGGTTTTGAGGATCTGCTTTACAATGGGGTCGATGCCAATGCCGTAGAGGGCATTGCTTTCGACGACCGTAATTTTTTTCGCGGATTCAAGCACACGATAGCGGAAAACTTCCCGTTCGGCCTGGGAGATCAGGTCGATTTTGGTGATCACGCTGATGTCGGCCAGGGTAAGCATCGGGCCGATCTTGCGGGGCAGGTTCATGCCGCTGGTGGCTTCAAGCACCACAATTCCCAGCGAATTTTCAACATAGGGCGAGCATCTCAGACACAAACCGGCGGTTTCGACAAACAGGTAACCGGCCCCGCAAGAATCAGCCCATTCAACCGCCTCGTCGAGCACCACCACATTACAGTGATCAGGACATAACTCGCCCGAATAGATCTTCTTGACCGGGATGCCAAACTCTTTTGCGATGATGGTGTCATCATCGGCATAAAGGACATCGATCTTCAGATAGGCGGCCTTGATCTGGCGTGCAGCCATCCGCTTTAATACCTGCCTGATCACCGTGGTTTTGCCGCAGGTGGGCGGACCTGCAAAAATTACTAATTTCATGTGAGATACTTAAAAGGTTAATACTTTAAAATTTTCATTGAAGATTGATTCGGTGAGTTCTTCACCCGATCGGATGATCGTTCTGAAATCGAGCATCATATCATCTATTTGTTTCATTTTTCCCGCCACTTTCCGTTCTTCGGGGCGGGTCACGATGAGCGACTGCATGGCGCCATTCTTCATCACGATCCGGAAGTCCGACATCAGGGCGATGCATGGATCGTGGGTTACGAAGACAAAAATTTTCTTGTAGCGCTTTAGCAATTCCAACGCCTTGGTGCGGTGGATGCCGGCATTTTCAATCTCGTCGAGCAAAATAATGGGGGAATTGCCGATCACAACCGCGTCGGCGATCAGCAACGACCTGGTTTGGCCTCCCGACAATTCAGTCATGGCGATATCTTTCATGATCGGTTCGCCGGTGAGTTCATTGGCGAAGTTCAACGTCTCCTCAATGATCGATGCAACATCGGTTGCCCCGCGAACGGTGGCGTGTATGGTCAGGAATTCCTCCACAGGCAAATCGCTCAGGAAGTTCGTGTGCTGTGAGATGAGCGCTATAGGATGGTTGGAGGGATCAAAAATGAAATCCTCCGGTACTGGTTCATCGTTGATCGTAACACGCCTGCCTGAAGGTGTGTTCTCATTCGCAAAGAGTTCAATGTCGTTGATAAGGGTTGTTTTGCCGCATCCGGTGGGGCCAACTATGCTGATTATATCGCCCACCTCCAGGCTGAATTCATTTACTTTCTCGGCTGAGCCGTCTTTTCCATAGCCTCCGAACACACTGATTTTATGTACTTCCATAGTCAAATATATTTTTTTACAAAAATATACACTATGTCCACCAATTTACTGTACATTTGCCATTAATATTCGATATACGAGTATTAAATTTTTCAGACTTAAGGGTAAAAAGTTATGGATTACATTGCAAACGAACACTCGCTTTTCGATTGTAACAACTGCTTTATAAACAGGTTAGGCATGTTATCGCTCGATGAAGCTGAACGAAAAACAATCTGTGGAAAGGCTACCCAGTTAAAGTTCAGGAAGGGGGAGTCCATCCTGAAACAGGGCGCCACATCAACCAGCATCGGATTTCTTCATAAGGGAATTGTCAAATTCACCTACCAGAAGGATTCAAAAAAGAACTATATCATGACCGTGGTGTCGGGCCCCAAACTGATCGGACAGGCCAACCTGTTTTTTAAGGAGCGCAACATCTTTTCCATCATTGCTGTGGAGGATTGTGATATCTGTTTCCTCGACAACCATGATGTAATGGGTGTGCTTGAAAATCACGGGAAATTGCTGCTTGCCATTGTCGAGCGGTCGTCGGACATGTTCCAGTCGTCAATCTTTAATTTCATCAGCCTTGCGCACAACCATGTGTACGGGCGCATTGCCGATATCCTGGTTTTCCTGTGGGAAACCGTTTACAGGGACTCGGAGTACAGTTTTACCCTGACCAGGAAGGAAATTTCTGAATTCGCGGCATGTTCTCACGAAAACGTCATCTCGGTGCTCTCCAATTACAATAAGGAGGGGCTGATAAGTTTTGAAGGAAGGAAGATTATCATCCAGGATTTGAATAAGTTAAAGGAAATCAGTAAAAACGGATAATTGATTCGGCATGCTCTCTAAAAAGACAAGATACGCAATGGTCGCCCTGACAAGACTCGCCCGCGAATATGGCAACGGGGCTATACTGATCAGTGAACTCGCCAGAAGTGAAAAACTTCCTCAGCGGTTTCTTGAAAACATATTGCTTGAACTGAAAAAAATGGGTATCCTCGGAAGCAAGCTGGGTAAGTCGGGTGGCTACTTTTTACTGCGGAACCCCAAGGATGTCAACCTGGCCGAGATCGTCCGCCAGTTTGAAGGACCGATCGCTTTGCTGTCATGCGTTTCTGAAAAGGCATATCAATCCTGCGAATTCTGCAAGGATGAAACCGCCTGCAACATCCGGAAGGTTTTCAAGGAGATCAGGGATACTACCTTTGAGAAACTGGAAAGCGCTACGCTGGAGTCGTTGATAGCGAGGTAGCGAAAAAGTGAAATGGTGAAATGGTGAAAATGAATAAAACCTGGTTACTGTTTCTGTTCCTTGTGGCAGGATCTATACGGGTTTTCTGTCAGCCCGGACAGGATTTGGTGTATATGGCCGACAAAGCCTTTGACTCCGGTGACAAAGCCAAAGCAAAGAGCCTCTATCTTCAGGCTGCCGGAATGAACAACGCCGATGCACATTATAACCTGGCATACAAGTATATCCTGACAAAGAAAGAAAGTATTTTTCATTTCTCTGAAGCAGCGAAACAGGGGCATGCCGATGCGCTCAAATACCTGTTCGATGACCTCGTATTCCGGGCCAACAGCCTTAAGGAGGCAAATCCTGAACTGGCCATGGAGGTATACCAGGCAGCAAAAAAAAGCAACCCGTTATTGACATTTTATGGCGAAAAAGAGGAAGTCGCGGCAATCAGGAAAAGTATTGAGGCCGGACCTTTTAACGGGGATGAATTTACAGCAAAATACGGGCTCGTGTTCAACGACAGGGAGCCCGGCTATGCCATTTGGGAGCTGGCGGAGGAGGCTTCACGTGGGGGGCGTTTTGGGAATCCTGATCCGCGGTTGGTTTTGCAGCTTGTGAGCAGGGGAGGGTGCGTGCCGGCCGAACTGGAAGCCGCGGTTGATGCCGCCTGGCAAAACTGGAAATCGGGAAAGGTTGTTGAGTTTAACCTGTGCGATTATGTGACCAGTGGCTTCGGGCAGGCGTATTGTGCAGGCAGGGAAGAAGAAAAGGAGAATAAAATCAACAGGGAGCGGATACAGGCATTGACTCCGAAACTGAAGAACGGCGCTGGGGAGCTGCTACCGGATGCGTTCAAAGCGGCATCCCGGTTTATCGAAGAAAAAGCATGGAATGAGGAGGGGCATGATGGCACGGGGTATGTCGCATGGGCCAGGGAATCCATGATGCTCCAGAAATCGGCCTGGCTCGGCCTGGTTGAAAAAATAAACAGTGGTGTTAACCCAGACACGGTCGTTAATCGTGTTGACCCTGACAAAGCACTTAATGAGGTTTACCGCATGTTGATCAACCAGCTGACGAAGGAACCAATCAGCGGGATGAACTATTCAGTTACTGCAGCCGGAGTTCGTTCTGTCCAAAGGCTCTGGATACTGCACCGGGATGCGTCGGCAAGCCTGTTCAACCGGATGGCGCCATTGGTAAGCGCAAGTGCATGGAAAGACTGGTTAACCAGGATCAGGACAAATGAATTGAAAAAAATCCCGGAATTACGGGATCATCCCTGAAGATTCTTCCTGATCTTTGAAATCAAGGCATCCCTGATGACAGGTTTCGGCAGGTAATCGTCGAACCCGGCTTTGAGGATGTACTCTTTTTCACGCTGCATGGCAAATGCGGTGACGGCGATGACGGGGAGGTCGCTCCTGAATGATTTGATGATCTTTGTGGCTTCCAGTCCGTCCATGCGCGGCATTTTAATATCCATCAGCACAACATCTATTTCAGGATGGTTCCTGCACTGTTCCACCGCTTCAAGGCCATTCACGGCATAAAGCAGCTGAATGCCGGTTGAACTTAACAACGCCTTCAGCAGCAAGACATTCATGTTTTCATCTTCAGCAATGAGCATCGTCTTGTGTTTCCAGTCGGTGACGCTAAACCGGGTCACACTACCGGGATGTAAGTTTCTCGATGCATTATTTGCAGACAGGTAAGGTATTTCAACAGTGAAAGTACTGCCTTGTCCCGTAACTGATTCAACCCTGATGGTGCCCGACATCATCCTGATATAGGCGTTTGAAATTGAAAGTCCGAGCCCAAGCCCGCTGTATTTCCGCGCCATGGTGATTTCAATCTGGCGGAAATGTTCGAAAATAACCTTTTTTTCCTCATTATCAATGCCGATCCCCGTATCTTTTACTTTGAAGATCAGTCGCCCGCCTTCCCTGTAGTAATCAACGTCAATACCACCTGCTTCGGTAAATTTTATGGCATTTTCAACCAGGTTGCCGATGATTTTCTTCAGCTTCCTCATATCGCCTGTAACCATGGCTTCCCTATCGGTGATTCCTTTTTGAATACTTAGCCGGAGGTTGCGCTGCCCTGCTTTGATTTGATATTGCGCGATGAGTTCCGACATCATTTCCACGACATTAAAGGTGCTGTTGGTCATGTCAACCTGCCCGGTTGTTATTTTGGAGATTTCTATGATGTCGGTGATGATGCGCATAAGCTGATTGGATGAGTCGTTGATGATCCCGATGTATTCGTTCCGCTGGCTTTCATCGAGTCCGGGATCTTTTAGAATACCTGCAAAACCGAGGATGTGGTTCATGGGCGTGCGGATCTCATGCGATAGGTTGTTTAGAAAAGCGGATTTCAATTTATCGCTCTCTTCGGCCTTCTCCCTGGCTGCCACAAGTTCTGCCGCACGTTTCTCTTTCTCCTTGTTCTGGAAGATGAGTTCTTTGTTGGCAATGATCAGTTCTGCCGCCCTTTTCTCTTTCTCTTCATTCTGAAAAAGCAGTTCCTTGTTGGCTACGATCAACTCCGCCGCCCGTTTTTCCTTCTCTGCGTTCTGGAAGAGCAGCTCCTTGTTGGCGATGATCAGTTCTGCCGCCCGTTTTTCTTTCTCCTCGTTCTGAAATTGCAGTTCAATATTTGCAATGACCAGCTCACGGTCAGCCTGCTTTCGGTTGATCTCTTCAACTGATTCACGTATAGCTCGTTTAATCGCAGGGACAAGCCGTTCAAGCCTGTTCTTGAGCACATAATCCGTTGCACCGTTGAGCATGGCATTAATGGCGGCATCTTCCCCGATTTTCCCGGAGACAAATATGAAAGGAATGTTGGAGTATCTTTCCCTGGCAAGTTTCAATGCCGCGTTGCCGTCATAATCGGGCAGTCCATAGTCAGACAGGATCAGGTCGATATTTCCGGTTTCCAGGATTTTAATAAAATCATGTTCATTGTCAGTCAGGAAATAATCATGGAGGATTTCACCGCTTTCAATTATTGCACGGATAAGCTCGGAATCTTTCAGGGAGTCTTCAAGGTGCAGCAGGCTGATTTTTTTTGTCATAAGGAATGTATGAAAGCACTTCGAACGATTTACACCTACAATAAGGGGATTGGCGGCGGCTGGTTGATTACTGCCCAGAACTGGCCCAGTACTTTAATGGCATCAATGAACTGAACGATATCAACAGGTTTCACCACGTACGAATTGGCGCCGAGCTGATAGCTTTCAACCAGGTCTCTTTCTTCGCGCGACGAGGTGACCATGATCACCGGGATCAGTTTGAATCTGGGGTTTGAACGGATGTGCCTCAATACTTCAATACCGTCCATTTTTGGCATTTTAATGTCGAGCAGGATCACTGCCGGGAGGCCAACTTCATTCACAAATTTGCCTCGTTTATACAGGTAATCAAGCGCCTCCTCGCCATCCTCCGCCACAATCACCTCGTTTGCCAGATTTTTTTCTGCAAGTGCAGCGATGGTTAGTTCAACATCTTTCGGACTGTCGTCTGCGATCAGGATTCTTTTTACTTCTGCCTTCATATATTGTTTTATTACTTACTGGTTAATGATAACTGCGGGTATACTGAAATAGAATGAGGCGCCCTGGCCAACAATCCCTTCTGCACGGCACATTCCGCCATGCCGCGCTACGATCCTGTTCACATTGGCCAGCCCGATGCCTATCCCTTCAAACTCTCGCGCCTTATGCAACCTTTGGAAAACCCCGAACAATTTATCTTTGTACTTCATATCAAAGCCGGCGCCATTATCCCTGATATGAAATTCAGTCAGACCGTTTTCCGTGTGCCCCCCGATATCGATTATGGCCTTTTCCACGTTCCTTGAATATTTCAAAGCATTCGATATCAGGTTTATCCATACCTGTCCAATCAGGCTTTCATCCCCCATGATATCGGGAAGTTCAGTAATGTTTATTTCAATATCCCTGCCGGTTATTTCGTCGCTGAAGGTATTTATTACCCTGGCTACCAATTTTCCAGAATCTATCTTTGTTCTTTGAAGTTCGGTACGGCTTAACCTTGAAAAGGTGAGCAGTGCATCGATCAGGTTTCCCATCTCATGCGAAGATTCGGAAATAATGTTCAGATAACGCAATCCTGTCTCGTCCAACTGAGCGGAGCTGTTTTTGATCAGCAGATCGACAAACCCACCTATGTGCCGCAGCGGGGCCCGCAGGTCATGGGAAACGGAATAACTGAAGGCCTCCAGCTCCTTGTTGGCTGATTCCTGCTTAATTTTTTCTTCATTCTGGTAAATGATCTCTTTGCCGGCGACGACTAATTCCGCATTGGCAATGACCAACTCGGCGGCCCGTTTTTCTTTTTCCCTGTTCTGACGAAAGTAATTGCCTGTGAGGATAATCAGCATGATGGTCAATGCCATCATCAGGAAAAACATGATCAACGCAAGCAGGTTGAACGTAGTCATGCTGCGTTCATTTTTCAGGATGCGCTCTGTAAGCAGGATATTCTCCTCCCTTTGAATTGATGAGGTAATTCTGCGTAAATTGGAGGTATAGTACAGGCCGGTCCGGGTCGCAATGTGCATGATCGCGGCAGGCAGACCGTTCATACGCCTGACTTCGACCGATTGCAACGAAAAATCCAGGAGCTTGTGCATGTAATAGTTCAGGGAATCAACCCGCAGAAGCTGACCTGGATTATCGCGGATGAGATACCTCAGTTGTGCGATGCCGCCGAAAATAGTTTTCTGAGATGTGACCAGGGGGACAAGAAATAAGTTGTCTGCCGTAATGACAAAACCGCCGGCCGACGTTTCAATATCCTTGGCGACAGAGAGAATGCCCCGCGACTGGTAGAGTACCTTCTCGGTATGCTGTACCAATTTTTCCGAATCAAGCAGGTTGCGGTAGCTTTGATATACCACATAGCCAAGCAGACCGTTGACCACAAGCACAATGACTGAAAGTAGCAGGAGTTTCTGCCGGAAAATGAATTTCATCAGGATTTAACAAAGCACAGTAAACAACCAGGCAAAGTTGTCACTGTTTTTCCCGGTTCGTGTTATATTATTCCGGCAATAAGTTACATCATTCACACTTTTGGATGCGGAGCTCGTATTACCCGGGAAACAAGGGTCAGGTGAACTGCAACTCAGTCGTTCTTTACAAAAAAAGTTTCTTTCGTCAAAGTTACCTCCCCGGTTTTGCTTGTTGCTCTGAGCAGGATGTAATATCTCCCCGGGGTATCAGGAACCGTAAAGGAAATACCGGCAACTCCCTGGGTATTGGTCTGCACTGCCGGGTTCCAGTAAACCGTGTTGCGAGAATCGGGGAAATTGCGATGCAGGGGGGGCGATGGAACATTCCCCGAACAAGTGTCCAGGAAGTTATAGTTGATGAATTTCCCTGAAGCAGGCAGGTCAATGCCCGCAAAGTCGTTTTTCTTCGAAACAAAACTGATAATTCCGCCAAATGTAATGTTCCCCTTGATATAGAGGGTATTCACCAGTTCGATCCGTTCGATCGTTTGCGGGGGCATGGCCAGCACTTTTTCAATATCGTTAACCGCTACCCAGTCGACCAGCACGAGCGGGTCGTACAGTGCCATGTCGGCCTGCGCATTCAGAAACCAGAAATGCTTTTTACCCCTGACTTTTTTCAGTTTCACCATTACGGGCAGTTCGCTGAAATATTCATCGAGCGTAGGCATGTCGATGTAATTCTCCATCTCCAGCACTTCCGTGGGTTTTCCGTAAAATGGCGTTTTATTTTCTTCGCCGGGGTAATCATGCGACAGGGTATCCTTATTAAAAATGGCAGTGATCTTCGAATTAACGGCCAATTTTAAGGCTGCTTTGCTTTCATCAGCATCCAGGGCGAACCGCGGGGAATGGAGGTAAACCTGTTTTGAACAGAAATCGTTATCGATGAGGATTTCGGGTGTTACGCTGCCTGTTGCTTCAGAACACAGAAAGAGATCCCTGTTCCCGTGAAAGGGAGCAAGAGCAAAAATGAACCTCCCGTTCGAATCAGTGAGCACAACCAGGATATCCTTGTCACCAATAACGGAAAGGTTCACCCTGGCATTTGGAACAGGCTTGCCCGATTCTTTGCCGATCACCTGTCCCGACAATGAAATTCCCCGTGTTTCGGGCAGAAACAAACCGGTTCCAGAGCCATTTGGATTACGATCTGCCATGGTGGCCACATCGTTATATGTTGATTCTGGGATTACCGAAAGGCTTAGCGCGGCAGGTGGTTCTTTCCCGGTGTTCCCGATGATGCTCAAACGGACCTTTTCGCGGGGAGCAAAGGTGTTTTTGCCAGAAATGATCGTCATTGATTCATCGGTTCCCGGCAGTTTCATACTGTTTCCTCCCTGTACGGTGGTGTCATGTGCATAGTTCCCTGTAAGGACCTCGGATTTAAAGGGGTTGATGATCTTCAGCATGACGTATTTATACTGGTGGGTGCCGGCGTTCCGCATGAAACGGGTATAGCATTTCAGGAAGTAGATTCCGGAAACGGTTTCCTGGGGTATGGACACACAACCCTGGCCGGTGGAATTTTGCAGCAGAAATTTCCGGCCGGCGATCTTCTTTCCATCGGGGGTAATCAATTCACAGTAGAATATCCGGCTGAATTCCGTATTAACATTTTCGTTCAGATGATATACCACGGCGGAAAAATATACCTTTTCACCCGAAACATACATGGTTCGGTCGGTGCAAACCTGGATACGTTCACCGGCAGCACCGGTAAAAAGATTCTGGGCTCTCAACCCCAGGCATGCTAGCAGGAGGGCGAACAGAAGGCAATATGTCAGCTGTCTTTTTTTCATCCTAATTGGGCCAGAAATCGGGTTTTACAGTAACTCCGCCACCGAGGGTGCAATTGACACATTCATGGTCCAGGATTCTCAGAATCCAGGTTGCGGGATAAGAATAGTATACGGGGTAATCGTCCCTGGTGAATTCCTTCCACCCGAACCTCCCAAGGGATGACTCATTGCAGTGGTTGTTATAATCCAGATGAATCCCCGGCACATCCTTATAAAAATACCTCCTCGATGATTGGGAAGCAGCATAGAAATAGCCCAGAACATCCAGGTCGGGATGGGTCAGATTTACCAGGTTGCCCTTGATAGCCAGGGGTTGTTTTTCATAGAGCCCTCCCTGGTCGTTGCTGTTGATGCGCAGCTTCTCCCAGTAGTTGTAAGCCTTTTCGCTCAATGCAAACTGGCTGACAAGCATGCTGTAAAGGATACCGAGGCGCGATGACTTTCCGTCGATGTTATGCAGGGGGAATTGTTTGTAGGTGTTTTGAGCCAGGCTTTTGGTGGAAACCGTAAAGACATTTTTTGACAGCGAAGTGATCCAGCATACCTTTTTAGAAGAGTCGGGCGGATCTACCTTGTGATGCTTGCCGTCATAGTAATATTCGAGAATGTGAACAGCATGGTATTCCCAGGTTTCCAGGATTTCCCACTTGTAATATTTGCTGTAATCGCCGCTGGCGTTAATATCCACGTAAAACTGCATGATCTGGTTGGAAACTGCAGGGTCTGTGGTTGGAATTTCCTTCAGGGCATAGTATATGGAATCCAGAACGGGGCCGGCCGGCATCTGGTCATAGCCTGAAACCAGTTCATCTCCCCCGGGCGTAACGACATGAACTTTATAGGAAGTACCATGTACGAGATTTTCGTGGGTCATCCACACACGATACAGACCCGGGGTGAATTCAACCATGGCAAAAACATTTCCTTTGTCGTCGGCAACATTAACCTGGCAACCCGGCAAGGGCACATATTTGGCCAGGTCGACCGGGGATGACAGTGAAACTTCAACCTCCTGCCAGCCTTCAATATCGGTTATCCGTCCCGAAACCACATACTTGCTTTTCACACTGGCATCGATCACCGGATCGTAGGGCTTGATGCAGGCAAACAGCAACAGCATGCTGATGATGAGGGCGCTGTTTTTAATCTGAAGCATAATTCCCGAGTTTAAACAACCAGGTGATGGTAAATACCGGAACACCAATGACTGAATATTGATAACTTTTAATTTTCCCACCTTCCAGTTTGAAATACACAGAATAGGGATTCTGACGTCCGGTCACATTGTAAAGGTTGAATGTTAATGAATTATGGATAAATTTATTTCTTCTGAGATTTCCTTCCAGCGTGAGCGAGAGGTCGAGCCTGAAATAATCGGGGATCCGGTATTCGTTGCGGTTGGAATAATCAACATATGGGATTCCGTTTATATAATAGATAGAAACCGGGTAGGTCACCGGCTTGCCGGTTTGGTAGGTTACAACCCCTGAGGCGGTCAGCCGGCGGCTGAAATGGTACATCACCACGGTGTTTACCACATTCGGAATGTCATAATTGGCAGGGTAGGAGAGCCCGTTGTTGATCTTTTCCCAGGATTCGGTGCCGTCGACCCTGACGATTGAGCGCGAAAGTGTGTACGCGAGCCATCCCTCGAGTTTCCGGCCGCTGCGCCGCAGCAGGAATTCGATGCCATAGGCATCTTGTTTGCCGGGCAGAACGGTGGTTTCGACGTTCGGATTTTTCAGGAAATCAGCCCCGTCGACGAATTCAGGGTAATTGACGGTGCGTTTGTAGTAAACTTCCATGGAAGCTTCCCAGCCCAGTTTTGGGAACGACCTGAAAACCCCTGCCGAGAACTGGTCGCTTCTGGCCGGGGGGATATGGTAATCAGCCAGTTTCCACTGCGAATTGGGTGCCAGGGCGATGGTGTTGTTCAGCACGAAGAGGTTCTGGTGCATCTGGTTGAATGAAACCTTCACCGTTCCCGATGCATCCGTATGCATGATCACGGCAGCCCTGAAATCAGGCTCTACATACCACCTGATAGCCTGCCCGCTGCCAAAATGGAGGGTGTCGCTGATGTAGCGGGGATCCTTGGGCGAACCCGGGTAATAGTTATAAACGGTTCTCGGCCCGATCGGGTTAAAGAGGGTGAGGCGAACGCCCGCCGTAACATTCATCCACGGCAATACATCATGGGAATCGGAGAGGTAGAGTGCGCTTTCAACGTCCTGGTCTTTGCCAAGCGCAACAGGCAGTCTCAGCGATTTCTCGCCAAAAGGGCTGACAGTTCCACGGTCGAGGCTGTAAAAGGTAATACCGGCGCCATACCTCAGGTTGTTCTTTGATGTGAGATCCTGCGTGAAATCGGCATTCACCCGGTAGTCGCCGATAACATACTCATGCTGGTATGCCAGGGTCGGTTCCTGCTTGTCAGTGGTCTTGAATGCATACCGCGAGCCGGTAAGCGAAAAGTCGGCACGAAGCGATGGACTGAAATTACGGCTAACATTGAGGTTTGCCCCGTTGTTTGAATAGTTGTATGAGGTGATGTCAGAAAGCTTGAAATCATCCTGGCTGTGATAAACGAAAAGGGACAACTGGCTTTTGCGGAAATCATAATTGAGGGCGGCCGAAAGGTCATTAAACCCGGCTTTGCTGGTTCTGATCACCGGATCATTTATTTGCCGGAGGATCCAGTCGGAATAGAGGTATCGCCCGCTGATGAGGAACGAGCTGGTATCCTTTTTTATGGGGCCTTCCACGGTGAGGTTGGCCGCCACCGGGCTGATGCCGCCGCGGGCGGTGAAGCGTTTGCGGTTCCCCTGCCTGCCGGTGATGCTGAATACCGAACTGAGCTGGCCGCCATACTCGGCGGGGATATAGCCTTTATATATGGAGAAATCTTTAACGATATCAGCATTGAAAACCGGGAAGAATCCAAAGAGGTGGGAGGTGTTGTAAATTGGTATCCTGTTGAGATAGAATGCGTTTTGGTCATAATTCCCGCCGCGTACGTTCAGCCCCGCCGAACCTTCGCCCACCGTGACGATTCCCGGCATCATTTCCGAAACCTTGAGGATGTCGCGTTCGCCCATCATCATGGGGATCTCCTTGATCGCCTTGGCAGAGATCTTTTCCAGGCCGGGCGCTTTGAACCTGAAATTCATCTGGCGGTCGCCAAATACCACCACCTCCTTCATTTCGATGGCCGATTTTTTTAGTTCGATGTTGAACTCGCCCCCTGAATGTACCTCCAGCAGCGCCCGTTTTTTCTCCAGTCCCATGTAGGCGAATACTGCCGTGTAGCTTCCGGGCTTCAGCACCATGCTTAAGAGGCCGTTCAGGTCGGTCGCCGTACCGGTGTTGGTCTCCTCCAGGTACATGGTAGCGCCAATTAACGATTCCCCGGTCTGCTGGTCAGTGATCCGGCCGCGGATGGTTACCATGGCATCGCTTCCCGCAGCGCCTTTCCTGCCTACCCTTATGGTTTGCAGCACATCGGCCTTCCGGCCGGTAAGGTAATGTTCTTCGCTCCGGGTGATCGCATGGGCGCCTGCATGCGCGCTGTCGGATTCCGGATGCAGCGCCTCGAAGCCGGGCAGCTTCTCCGGCAGTTTTTCACCAGGCATTACCACCAGGTCGCCGTTCCACAGGGATACCTCGAGTCCCTTTCCTTTCAGCGCGAGTTCGACGGCAGTCTTGGCCCTGATGTTGTCTGCATCCATTGTAACCGTTAATCCTGCCGCCCAGGCTTCATGAATATAAATGTTCACGCCGGTTTTTGCGGTTATGAACTCACAGAATTCGGTGAAGGGCGCATCTTTAAAGTGACATGAAACCAGGGTGTCCGGGCTTTTGTCCTGCAGGGCATGACCGAAAAAGAAAACGTGTATCAGCAACAGCAGGTTCATGGCCTTACCTTATTTTTCCTACAAAGGTGATCATTTCCGCAATAACCTGGTCGGATGATTTATTGATCCTGATCCGGTTTTTGCGGAGCCAGCTTTTAATCTCCTGCCGGTGTTCCGGAGCAAAAAGCCTGATGAAGCTCCGTTTGGTGCTGAATGGCCTGAGTTGCCCTCCCATGTAAACATACGAATCTTTTGATGCTTTTGTGAAGGTATAATTGGAGGAGCCGATGGCCGAGACCAGGTTCAGGTTTTTTCGCCAGAAATAGCATATTTTAACGGGGCCTTCGCCTAAAACCTGGTAAATACCCGGGTTTTGATCTGTTGAGAGCAGTTCAAACGTTTTGCTTCCCAGCCTGAAACTTTTAAGCCACGCCTGTGAAATCTCGATGATGTTGAGGGCCCCGCTTTCATCGTCAAACTTCAGCAGCAGCTGCTGGTTGAAGATGTCGTAGTTAAGCAGGACGCCACTGTAGCTTTTTTCACGCAGGGTTACCCCGCCCTGCTGGAAATCAGGCGAGTCAAGATACTGGTGCCCCAGGGTTCCGGGAGGTAGGAAGCAGTTGTATTTTTTTCCATTGCAGAGCGTTTGATCGGGGCCATAGGCCCGGTCTAAAATTCCTGCCGTATTTTGCGAGGCCAGACTTCCCGGAAGCGAGAAAGTGAAAATGAGCAGGAGCGAGTAAATTATGCTTTTCATCAGGGAGATCTTCGCAGCCATTCAAACTGCGATATAAAGGTAGTGGGTTATTTTGACAACCGACTGAATTATTTTTGATTTTTTTGTATCGCAGGACCAGGATGGCTGCGGGGAGATCAGGTTGGCTGCTGAGCATGCCGTATGGGAAATATTTCCAAAAACATTTTCAGTGGGATCCGAAAACGCTTTCTGTTAAAAATTTGTACTTTTACCTATGGTTAGATGTTGTGGTGAGGTAACCACGAATTCAACCCGAATGGGCTTGCATTCACCGATGACCCTGTAAAAATTTTCCAGGGCAGCAATGGTTACATGTCATCAAAGATAAAACAGCTGCCATGGAGCGGGTAGTGAGAATCGTTAGCAACAAGCAAAATGAACATGAAACCAAAAATATTTGCCACAATTCCACTTTTTTCAAGTTTGATACTATTTGGTCAAAATAACGATCCATTTCCTCAATTAACAAAAAGTAGGATTGACACAAGTAATGCCGTCAATTTCCATTTTGATAAAAAAAGAAAATTTGACATCTTTAATGATTCTATTGTTGAAATAACCCAGCCTTATTATTATGTTGGTATTCAAGGTAAATTGAAAAAAGCAGAAGAATTTTTTTCATCAGAGAAATGTAATATTATTATCGCGTAGCTCCCAAAGGATTATCAAATTGAAATATTGTTGTCCTCCAGAAACTTTGATGACTATCAACCAGAACACTTGTTCTTAATAAAAACAACTTTTGGATTAGTAGGATGGATAAAAATTAATAATTCCGATGATATTTATGAAGGGATTATTCAAGGATTTTACTACGCTGGGGAATAGTTTGCCAGTTGCTAACGAGCCGTCGGCCGACAATGCGTTATGCGGGATTGTAAAATAAATCTCCAGATGACAAATTACAGTATCAGAATTAATTCAATCGTCAGACCAACATTTATTGCCTTCATCCTGTTTTGGAACGTTTTTGTTGTATTTAATATTCTTCAGAATCCCCGGATGGAGTATAAGTATTTGTTTGCAATATTTGGGTTATTAATGACATTAATTGTTATAAAACAATTATTTGGAAAATTAGAAATCAATATTACTGATAACACTTTTATCGTAAAATATGTAATCCTGAAAATTAACATTTACAAAAGAGAATATATTATCAGGGAAATCAATAATTTAGATAAAGTATTCAATTCGACTGAAAACACCACATTCGGGGGACAAGGATTCCTGCTCAATTACAAAACCCCCGTCACTTTATCTTTTAATTACAGGAATGAGGCAATTGAAGTTGGTAAAACATTCAATTGGCCCGAAATTGATGATACTTTAAGAGAAATAAAAAAGAGAAAATAATGATAATCCGGCATATCGGCGAAAGCGTCAACAGCTTCAATTGTGGTTTATCCTGCTATGATTATCGGTTCCATGTTCATTTTAGAAAGACGTTTTGGTATTGTTAATATTTAACTTTGACCCTCATATTTTAATAACATTACCCAATGAAAAAGTCAATCCTTGTATTGTTTTTCACGTTTATACTTTTCAAAGGTTACACCCAGGTTGGAATTAACAGGGATGGCAGTCAGCCTGATCCATCAGCGATCCTCGATGCAAAATCAACTGAAAAGGGGTTTTTACCTCCTCGTATGACACATGCCCAAATGAACGCAATTAATAATCCGGCCGAAGGATTAATGGTTTACTGATTGGACTGTAATAATGACGGGACGGGCATTTATTTGCCAATTTCTTAATTTCATCCTGTTCATTTGAACCATTCAGGTATTATGGCATTCACATGAATGTAACGAATGCGATAGTGAATTCAGGGACAATAAATATATCCGGAAATAATTTTACCGGATGGAATGATTCAGTGAGGGGATGTGTTTACATGGAGGGAAATACGACTAAAAAAATACAGGGGGTTGTTATTAATAATAATATTTTCAACCATGTACCTTCGGGCAGTACAACACCCGCTGTGCATTTGAAGTACGTTGATTATGCCACGGTATCGGATAATGAGTACAGCCTTGGCTATCCTAAGTGGTCTATAACGGGCTGCACAAATATTGACACACTAACAAATCATTCAGACCATTGGAATACAGCGTATAATTGGGGGAATCACGCTGCCGCAGGATATCTTACGAATTACACTGAAACCGACCCGACAGTATATACCTGGGCCAAATCAGCTACGAAACCTTCCTATTCTTTAATCGGCGGGGTCTCAGGTCAGATCCTGACAATATTATTCACCCACGACTTGAGCAACACAATTTACACTGTGGCATTTTCCCCGCAGGTATTTTGGTTGTCTGCACCTGCGTTTACCAACACGCCGGATGCAAACGATATTGTGGTTCTGAAACTTATTGGTTCAACCTGGTTCGGTCAGGTTTCCGGACCATATAACACGGCGCAATGATGAGGTGCAAAAAGCGCTCACTTTGACCAGCCTTCTCCGAAAGCCGCTGACCGTCTCACTCTGTTGAAATTAAAACGATATCGTTGTTAACGAAATTCGGCAGATAGTGGTCAGATGTTCCGTTTTATTCATCACAGGGCTAAATCAGTTTTTTAAATTTTTTAAACAAAAGTGTTGACTTTTTTGTTTTGTGTATTATATTTGCAGTGTACTAATACAATAATACACTATTTTATGATCCAGTTCACAGAAGTACAATTCGGATATTCCCGTACGAAAAACGTCTTCAGGAATCTCAGCTTCACCATCAGCCCGGGGCATATTTACGGTTTGCTCGGTAAGAACGGGGCCGGGAAGACGACCATGCTGAAGCTCATTTCGGGGTTGGTGTTTCCACATGGCGGAACCATTAGGTGTGCCGGTCTGAACCCCGGCAACAGGGAGCCGGAATGGCTTGCCGGAATGTTCCTGGTTCCTGAAATATTCAGCCTCCCGGATATGTCTGCAAATGAGTTCGGAAGGATATACGGTGCATTTTATCCCCATTTCAGCCAATCCCAATTCGTGACCAACCTGTCCGGCTGGAACGTTGATCCCGGGAAAAACTGCAAAAAGCTCTCCCTCGGAGAAAAGCAGAAGGTCATTATCGCATTTGCCCTTGCAACCGGTGTTAACTACCTGTTCCTCGATGAACCGGTAGCTCATATGGACATCCTATCCAAGACCTTTTTTCGCAAAATGCTGGCTGAGGCATTTGACGATGACAGGCTGATCATGCTTTCAACCCATATGGTTCGCGACCTGGATTCACTGATCGACCATGTGTTGATCCTGGATGAAGGCAGTATGGTGGTGGACGGTAGCCTGGATGAAATCGATAACAGGCTGTCCTTTGGCCGGGCAAATACCGTTATTCCCAAAGATAAAATTCTCTGGTCTTCAGACGAGGCTTACGCTGGTTCTGTTATCACTGAGAATCTGTCGGGGATTCCGGGTAAAGTGGATATGGAACTTCTTTTCCAGGCAGCGATTCAATCGCCGCATATTTTTGATGCAGTATTAACCCGTAAATGAAATTGAAATGAAGAGCTTGTTAAAAACAAATCCCATAGGCATGCTTGTCAGGCGGGAATGGGCCGAACACAAAATTACTTTCCTTTTATTCTGGGTGGTTGTTTCCGGATTGACCTTGGTTTCCTCCCTGTTGTTCATGCAGATGTATTCTTATCCATTCCATTTCCTGCTTTTCATCTTTTCTGGATGTGTGATGACTGCCATACTTCTTAGCCGGTGGAAAAGTGGAAGCGAGGAGATTTTCCAGGTGCTACTTCCGGTGCATGCGCGAGACAAATTCATGATGGTCCTGAACATGTCGCTTGTTTTCTTTGTTCCTGTGTATGCGGTGAACTATTTTATTTTCCACACCTGGATACCGGCGATGCTGGAGTTTTCATCATCAGGGGGAGATGGTGGTTATGGTAGTGAAACAGTCCGGTTGATCCGGGATGCTTTTTCATATAGGTTCTCCTCCTATATGGCAATACTGATACCCTTTGTTTGCTGTCAGTCGGTCTTTATGATGGTATTTTTCCGTTACAGGAAGTATACCTGGTTCTTTTTTATCCTGATCATACTTGTCATTCCTTTCGGTTACAACATGCTTACGAAACTGATCATGGATTCGATGGTTACTTTGCCCCGCTGGATTGTTTCTGTTCCGGGGTTCCGTTTGTTTTTTGACCCCGGTATCGGGTTGCATGATATGCGTGGATTCGGGTATGGGAAAAACCTCGAGTATTTCATCTACAGAGATTGGGTGCGCAACTTAAATGCACTGGTGTGGCTGGTGGTGTTTGCATTGTTCTATTTGTCAGCATTTTTCAGGATGAAGGAAAGGCAAAGCTAAATCAAGACGATATGAACTTCAACGAAAATCAATCGATTTATATCCAGATCGTGGAACTTGCCGAAGAGATGATACTTCTCGGCAAATGGCTCCCGGGAGAGAAGATCCCGTCTGTTCGTGAACTGGCTGCGTCCCTCCAGGTCAACCCCAATACCGTCATGCGCGCCTATGATCAGTTGCAGGCGCTTGAAGTCCTGGTGAACAGGAGGGGAATAGGTCATCATGTGGAAGCAGGGGCTTTAGAAAAGATCTTGTCCGCCCGCAGAGAACAATTCCTCCGGGATGAGGTTCCTCAATTCTTAAAGAAACTCAGGTTGTTACAGATTGATTGGCCTCAGCTCCAGGATATCTACAATCAAACCATGAAATGATTATACGTTAAAACCAAATACGATGAAAAAGAGTGTCAGAATATTCATTACAGCCATTTCGCTGGCCCTTTGCTGGACGGTGGTCATGGGACTGATGGCCGGCTCGACTTTAAGCAGCTACCTGTCGCACGGGGAACTCAGGTTTGCCATTCCGTACAGTAAGGTTTTTGAAAAATACCGTAAAACCTTCCCCGCGCCAGTGACCCTTCAGATTGAGGGAGAAGGAACCCTGTGGGTATACCTTGTACCTGGAAAGACTTTTTCCGTTCTGGGGCATCCGCGGATCTGGGATATCCGTTATCATCCCGGAACCGGTGGAAACGGAGTGTTGAGTATTAAAAAAGTAAATCTTAACTATTCCGAACCCATTACTATCACCCTTCCCGCTGGCATCAATGTGTCGGGCAAGGCGCTTGAAAGGTTGTATATCAGCCGTTTCAGTGGTGGACATATGACTGTCAGGTGTTCCGCGGTCGGGCTAATTTCAGCGGATTCCTGCAAACTGACGGGTTTCCGCCAGGAATCACCGGTGACTGGAAATGATAATGAAATAATATTCGGAAGGAGCAACAGGATAGATTCCCTGACGGTTCTGATCAATGGATCCGGCCGGTTGAAACTGGAAACCGTTGGCAAAGTGTTAAACCAATTCAGCCTGGCCAATTCGGTGCGGGTTGAAGGTAACCTCGACCTGATCAGGGCGGTCAAGCTCAAGTAAGTTTCCCGTCATATTTGCCTATCCAGTCTTGTTTCCGGATTTTCAAGGGATAAGTATTTATTTTTTGGAAAAAGTAACCTCACCAGTGTTGTTTTACCCGATTGTCTCGGACCTGTAACAGAAACCACCGGATATTTTTTTGCAAATTTCAGGATAGCACCGGATAATCACCTTGGTATTATTTTTATGTAATTTTGAATTACAATTACAAATAAACATAAAAATTGTAAACATTTTTCTGAGAAATGGAATGGAGATTAAATCAATCTCGCAAACATCTCACCGAAAAGGCATTTCCCCTCAATGATGGGTACATTGAAACACTCGGGTTATAATTATTCAATCCTCTTGCAACAGCACGGTCAGCACCCGATGTAGTAGATGTCCAATACATCGCGCCGGCATCCGTCCCTGGAGTGAATGCCCATGTGTTATTTAGATACAGAAACCCCTGCTGATTTGAATGAAATCCGTTTACAAGGAGAGAATCCTTTAGATACCCACCCGCCATGCCAGGGCCACTGTAAATCGCTGGCAACGCGTTCCATTCGACAGCAGAAGGGATATGCCAACCCGGAGGACATAACCCCTGGACCCCTGGAGAAGGTGAATAACGGACTAATTCATCCCACTGGTAGAAGGATGAATTCTGACGGTATTTTTCTGCAATGCAATTGTCTGTTTGCGGAAGGATATCTGAGATTGCAAATCCAAAATCCAAGTTCGAAGCCATCCAGCATTGAGAACCGATTTGAACGGTCGGGTAAACTTTGTTATCCCTGATGTCAGTCAGGTTGCTGCCGCAGGTAAAAGCCGGGTTTGGCTGTATCAGGATGGTTTTTGTTTTAGTCGCAAGGCAGGTGTAAATATTGGAGTAACCATAGGTGATTGTTTTCAGCCCGGTTCCGGCAACGGAAGGGGTAAAAATCCCAGTGGTTGAATTTACTCCGGGACCACTGTACTGGCCACCAAGTGGCAATCCTCCATGCAAAGTGAACGGTTGGGCGCCCAGGATGGTTACCGTGTCGAAACAACTGGTAAACGTCACATTGGGCGCTGTGTGTTCGGTCAGGAGGATTGAATTTGACAATACCGGATTTCCTGTGACACAATTGAGATTTGAAGTCATTTCGCAGGTAACCACATCGCCAGTCGTCGCATTGTATGCATAGCTTGCATTGGTTGCATTGATTACATTGGTTGCATTCACCTTCCATTGATAGACCGGGATGGATCCGCCATTGGTTGGCGTTGCTGTGACTGTGACAGATGTTCCCGGGCAGAATGGGTTGGTAGGTGTTGAAATGGAAACCCCTGCCGGCAGGCTGGTATTGACGATCATCGTGATCGCATTCGACATAGCAGGATTCCCGGTGACACAACTTGCAGACGAAGTCACTTCACAGGTAACAACATCGCCGTTCACCGCATTGTATGCATAGCTTGCATTGGTTGCATTGATTACATTGATGGCATTCACCTTCCATTGGTATCCCGGTGACCCTCCTGCGTTGCCTGCATTCGATGTAAAGGTTACCTGGCTTCCTGCACAAAAAGGATTTGCCGAAGCTGTAATTGAAAGGGTCACTGCAAAGTTTTGGTTGACCGTCATCGTTACCGGGGAACTGATAGCCGGATTCCCGGTGAGACAGTTGTCGGAAGATGTCAATTGGCAGGTCACGACATCTCCGTTCAACGGCACAAAGGTATAGGTTGAACTGGTTGCACCGCTGATATTGACAGTGTTCAATTTCCACTGATAAACGGGCAGTGATCCTCCGTGGGAAGGATTGGCGGTATAGGTCACCAATTTACCGGCACAGACTGTTGTTTGCGGAGTGGTAACCGTTACGCTTACTGGCAACGGTTGATCGACTGCCATGCATATCTGGTTGGAGGTGGCTGGGTTACCTGCAAGGCATGCGGCATTGGAGGTCAGCACACACGTGATGCAGTCACCATTGGCCGGCGTGTAGGTGAATACCTGTCCGCCGGTTCCGGTATTGACGCCATTGACCTTCCATTGCCAGGATGGCGAAGTGCCGGTTGGGTTTCCGGACGCCGAAAAGGTAACAGGCGTGCCTGCACAAACGGTGGTGCCGCCGGTGGTGATTCCGACACTCAATACATCCGGTGTTCCGGTAAACAGCTGGACCGTATCCTTGCTGGTGCACCCACCCGGGCCGGTCACATTCACGCTGTACAGGCCTGCGGTACCCGTTGTGTAGGTTTGCCCGGCGCCAATGTTCATGGTCATGTTGGTAAGGTCATCCCATTGGTAGGTGCAGCCGGTGCATGCCCCTGCATCAAAAGTTGCCGTTTGGGGGGCGCAGATGGTCTGGTCGGGGCCCAGAACCGGATGTGGTGCTGGCTGGATGGTGATGGTTTGCCAGGTGGTATCGGTGCGATGGTCGTTATGCCTGACATACAACTCAACTGTATAAACACCTGGATTTGAATAAAGATGAGAAGAAGCCGCCTGTGTCGAAACATTGGCGACTCCTGAGGCAGGATCACCGAAATTCCAGTGAACGCTATCGGCAGGAGGCCATGTTACAGGATTGAACCAGACGGGATTCCACTGGCATTGACCCGAATGGTGAATATAATTATAATATCGTTGAAGAAACTGGGGTAATCCCTGGTCACAAATGTTGCCCTGCAATGACACGGCATTTCGTTGAAAATTACAACCTGTCCCGGCAACCGAGGGATTATTGATCACGCATAACGAATCGGTACCATTTACTGTCCCATAAATCTTGCCATCCGGCGCCATTTGTAATTGACATCCCCTGTTTTGGGACCCAACAATGATTTCACTGTTCTTAAACTGTGTTGAATCATTAAAAGACGCATCATACTGGTAGATATTAGAGGCTTGGTATGGCCAGTCGGCGTTTGAACAATACAGGTATCTTGAATCCCTTGAAAATTCCATATAGTGCCAACCGGAAGTAAATGGTACCGCGTCAACGAGAACAAGGAACAGGGGAGTGATTTGACCGGTTGCGGCATTAAAATGGCAATACTCCAGGGTGTCCTGAAAAGGATAAACCAGGATATTTCCATCTGGCGATATTCGCATGGTTCCCGGGTTGCTATATGCAAACACTGCCGGGGTGAGTAAACTCTGACTGATTACCGGCGGGGTGGTGATTCCGGCTGCTGTTACGAGGAATGCCGCATAATTGCTGGCATTTTTAATATTATGCACAATTACCCAGGCATCCCGGTTATTATGGTGTCTGGCGGTTGTCATAAGGGACGGAAAATCATTCAATGTCTGAAGCTGGATCTCTTTTTGCCCCGGTTCGATATCGCCCAGGCCTCCATCCAGGCGCATATTAATCACAGAATAGTGTAAACCGCCATTGGAAATGGGATCCAGAAAGTCAGACCTCATGGTAAAAAGATAGTAGGAGCTGTCATCTTCTATTTTCTGAACCACATTCACAGTTTGATCCCACACGTTCATACCGCCCTGCAGACCACTTCCATTTGGCATTACCTGGTGATTCCGGTTCCATACATGCTGACCATCGGAATAGAATAACAAGTTTCCCAGCGAATCGGAAACAGAAACACTGGCTCTCCATACCGACATCTGGCTGTTAGCCAAAGCTATTGGAGATCCGGAATTGAAATCAACCCCAGCTTTGTTGCCAAAATACCATTTATTGAATTCCCCCTGGGAAAATCCAAGGTATGGCATGAACAAAATCAAACCGGTGATGATTATAATTCTCAATTGTTTCCAGGTTGTCATCCAGTGATTTTAAATGCAATCAGAATTATGTATCTGCACATGTGATGATATGTGGCAACATATTTGCGGGGCCCATCAGGAAGATGTATTTCAATCTCATTATATGTTTTCCTTTGTTTCCTCAACGATCCCAAACAAATTTACAGGTTCATATGTTCTCCTGAAATCACCAATTTTCGTTTCAATTTTTATATCAGGAATTATGCAATATTACGGATTAAATACCTTCGGTTAATGAACGGAATATTAACAAAAAAATCCTTGAAACCTATGTAATACAGTAATGATGTTGAAAATCAGGCATAAAAAATGGAAACCGTTGGGTTTCCCTGGTGATCAGCCCGGGGCTTGGACACTTTTGCTATAACGCCCATTTATCTAAGGATTACGAAGATTTATATTGTCGTTGTATCGGATTTTTGTTAAGCGATCCGTCAGCAAAGATTTCACCCTTCCTCAATTTTCCCGACGAGATCTTTTAATGTATTTGTAGAAGAGATCTTGAATTTTGTTGATCATAGAAATTGAATTAATGGACTAAAGAAACGGCTATAAAGATATTCAACCAAAAGCAGGTAGATGCCACTGGGACGATGAAAAAGAGAAATGGTATTTCTCGGTTGTTGATGTTGTTGGCGTACTTTCGGATAGCGAAAATCCACAAACATATTGGAAGGTGTTAAAAAAGAGGCTTTTAGCGGAAGGGAACGAAACCGTTACAAATTGTAACGCTTTGAAAATGGTTGCTGCCAATGGAAAAATGCGATTTACGGATGTTGCTGATACTGAGCAGCTCTTCCGGCTTATACAACTGGGGGCCGAACCTATCGTTTTCAGATGATTTTTCAGTTAAAGATCACCCGCCAGTTGAAAAGCATAATACAATGGCAGGAATACCAATCTCTGTTCGGGAAGCTCGCCGTACGGGGCTGTCGATAATACATATCCTCGTTCAATATGCGGGTATTTTTCCAGCAACAGATGCATACTCTTCAATTTTCCTGGCGCTCCGCCTTTAATCTCTACGGGGACGATCATATTCTTCTTTGACAGGATAAAGTCTACTTCTGCTGAACTACTTTTCGCCTCTCTTGTCCAATAATAGAGCTTGTCTCTTCCGGATGAAAGGAATTCCTGTCCGGCAAACTGTTCGGCTAGAGCCCCGTTATACATGGATAAGAGATCATTTTTAGTATATTCGATATCGGGTGGTAAATTATTGAGTGACCTCATTAAGCCGATGTCTACGATCAAGGCCTTGAATTTCTTTTCCGAAGCCGTGCTTTCGAATGGCAGGGAGGCGACAGAAGCAGAGGAGATCCTGGCGATCACCCGGGCAAGTGATAGTAATTCAAAAGCCTTTTTATTGGTTGGACCTGTGAATTCTTCGGATAACCCGGAGTATTTGACATGGTGTCCGATATTTCTGGCGATCGAGTTTAAGGCATGATTGAGACTTCTTTTATCGGTATAGGGTGAGTATTTTGAGAAATCCTGGCGATAGGTTTCCATAAGATCATTCTGAACCTTAAAAACCTCAGTCATGCTGTTGGAATTCCGCCACAGATCTACACATTCGGGCATACCTCCGATAAACATGTATTGTTTCAGAGCGTCGAGAAGCGAGGAATGGATCGTGTCCGATAACCGGGCTGGTTTTTCAAGAAGGATTTCAGCAAGTTTATCTTTTTCGGTATTTTTCAAAAATTCATAGAAATTCATGGGTGTCATATTTAATATGCTCACCCTTCCAACCGGGAAAGAGATCTTCTGCATGGTGAATTCAAGCAGTGATCCGGCTGCGATCAAATGCAGTTCAGGCATCTCTTCATAGAAATACCGCAATGACATGATAGCTTTTGGCGCTCCCTGGATCTCGTCAAAGAAAAGTAGATCCGTAGCCGTGTTTATGGTCGAATTCAACAGGAGCTCCAGTTCACTGATGATCCGGACCGGGTCAAGGTTCTTCTCGAAAATACCGATCCATTCCGGATGTTTTTCAAAATCAACCGTATGGATATTTCCATTAAAATGTGTTTTGCCAAAGTCCTGAACTGTATATGATTTACCAACCTGCCGAGCCCCCCGGATGATGAGTGGCTTTCTTTTGGGGGTACTTTCCCATTCTTTCAACCTAAGGGTGAATGATCTTTCCATAACCATCTATTTTAGAAATACAAGGTAAATTTAGTATAATCTCTTTAGAAATACAAGGCTATTTTGATAATATGGTTTTGGAAAAGAAACGTAACATGGATGATATCCCTATATTGCACCTCCATTTAACCCGATAAAATTCCTGATTCTGGAAACCGGCTGTTGTCAATTACATCATTTGTCGTTATAGGTCGAGTATATTTCACAGCATCTTAAGATTTCATTTTTTGATTTCCAATTCAACTTCTTTTGCCCCCTTGGCATAGAACTTTTTCTCGTCGGGTGCAAGTTCATGGAGCAATCTTAGGAATTCTCCCGCATGCACACGCTCTTCATCTGCTATATCCTTGAGCACTTCTACGGCAAGTTTGTTGTCGGTTGACTCGGCAAGTTGCATATATAACTGTATCGCCTCGTATTCTGCGGCAACCATAAAACGAATTGCTCTGATTAGTTCTTCGTCCGTGAGCTTCTTTTTGCTCGCTAATCCTGAAAACGGTGATCCAAATACTGGCATAATAATTTTCCTTTCTTTACTTTTTTTGAATACTGTATTATTTACACATTGTCTAATTGTGGTGTCTCATATTTTTTCCATCTCAAGTTCCGCCTTTTCATCATACGGTTTTTTACTTCTTAAAATCATGACATCAGCAATAATCGCAGCTATTATCATTATGGAGTCCTGATAAACACCCAGTTTCATTACTGCACCAATTCCTATTACTGCCCAAATTGATGGAATAACTATCAGGTACTTTGAAAACTTTTTATCACAGAGAAGCATGAAGCCAAATGTCAAGATAATGGTAGGGCATGGCAAACCTATTGAGATAATCCGTGATGCATTTGGTTCAATAAGATAACCCACAACAGGATAGACAATCAAACCATATAGTATAAAAAAGTAACCGAAGACTGCCTGT